>Ga0209535_1000592_pt1 | contig 25661 bp, 23 predicted proteins | sample LinPmetageLP28_FD_184041 | JGI IMG/M metagenome (GOLD analysis project Ga0209535, IMG submission 184041) | Marine viral communities from the Pacific Ocean - LP-28 (SPAdes) (version 2) | ecosystem: Environmental > Aquatic > Marine > Oceanic | place: Pacific Ocean | collected 2009-08-22
CAAGTTCCTTCAGCTAAAAGAGGAATTAAAACTTCACATTCTTCTCCATTAAGTAATACTTTAGGAGCTTGTGCTTGCTTTCTTAGTGATTTTTGATCTGACATAACGATGTTTTTATATAAATATTGTAATTATTAAATTCCTGCATAAAAATTAGATGATGAATACATAAGACCCCCCACACGAGCGGTAGGGTTTGCACCTGATATTGGCTCAAAAACAAACCCTGAACCTGAAACCATGATAGAATCATCAGTAGCGTGCTTTTTAAGTTTGATAGGAATTACTGAAGATCCTATAAATGATACTTCATCTACGTGAGCAAAACTAGCAGTTAATCCTAAACTTGCTGAGTTGCCTCCTTCTAATGTTCCTTGTAAACCTAATCCGGAGCCACTAATGTTTATGTCTATTCTAGTCCAGGCTGCTAAACTACCAGCATCTCCTTGAGTATAAAGGGATTTACTTGTAAGTATAAAATACTCTTGGGATTCACTAACATAAGCTGTTAAACCATCAAATACATTATTTGCACTAAAAGCAAATAAATCCGAAGATGAGGTAACTACAAACCTCTGATCTACTGGATCGATATTACCTATTACTAGGCCCGCTGTGAATGGAAATGCCATGTGTTATGTAGATAATGTTATATTAAAGGGACTTGCAGCCTGAGCTTGGATATCTGTAGTTACATAAAATCTGTAATTTGTAGTAGTACCAGTAGTAAATGATCCGATTTGATTTAAAACGCCTATGTTAATCTCGTCTAAGGTAAATGCATCATCCATAATAATATAGATAAATTTATCTCCAGTCCAAGATACTGTGAAATTATCATTATTTGGATTAGTATTTTGAAAATCAACAGTACCTCCACTATTAGTCCAATTTAATATATCTAATAACTCAGCTTCAGTAGGAGATATATTGTTTGAAAAGGTACCTGCAGCTAATGCTCCATATCTTAAACTAGCTATCCTACTCACGTTTTTATCAGATGTCATTACTACTGTAGTTGCTCCTGTACCTGTGTCAGTTCCTTTATTATTTGAATTATAATTTGCTACAGCATTATTAAAGTCTGTTGTGCTTGTAGTTGTAATACCTAAAATAGCACTTGAGGGGGAGATTGAAGTTCTAGTCCATCCATTATCAATAGCTCCATATGTTCCATCATAGTTTGCGGATCCTGTAGCTCCTAATTCTATAATAATATCAGTAGTATTACTTCCATTATTGCTTATATAGGCACTTCCTCCTAATAAGTTATAGCTTATACTATAACCAGGGAGAGAGGGGTTGCCCTTATTAATGGTTGCTGCAGTAGCCGCTGAAGATGTGGTAAATAAACTGCCATCTTCTAACACAACGGTAACCTTTCCTTTAAAACTATGAGATCCCGAGTGGAAGTAATTTAGATGGGTAGAACTTGCATTGCTTATATTAAATATTTGGGCTGATCCTTCTCCGTAACTAGTTGTGGATAAAATTTCAGTTTCAACACCATTTACATCTGCTAATATTGAAGCTGATTTGAAAGTATTAGAAGAAGCTGTAGTATATGTAAATTCCATCCTATAGTTTTGGTCAATTACAAAAGTGCTATCATGTGGGGTACCGTCAAGATCAGGACCACTAAATCTATTTGTATTAAATGTAGTATTACCTGTACCGTCAGAAGTTGAGGTTGGAATAGATAGTAAACTTAATATAGGTGTTGCGGGGGTGCCAAATTGTAATGTAAGTTCACCCGTTATTGGGTCTGAAATAACTGATACATTTGAGTCAAAATCAATGATTTTTAAATTAGTTAATTGAGTTAGGATTTCAGAAGATCCAGTTTGGTATGTAGTAGATGATCCACCTCCACCAGAACCAAGTATTTCAACACAAACTCTTTCTCCATTAATAAAAGGAATATCGCTAGTTTGAGTGAATACAGTAAAAGAAGATGACGCAAAATCAGGGTTATTATTGGTATTACCTAAAATAACTTTATTATTCCCAGTACTTCCAGTTATTGATTGTGCAGTATAATTTATTTGAACTGCTTCAGTTGTGGTACTTAATTTTATAGACCCTGATTCCGGTCTTTGGATCAGGTAATTTAATAAATCACCAGCGTTAACTGAAGAGCTATCAAACATAAGAAATTTAGTATCTGTTAAACTTTCTTTAGGAGCACTTAAATTTGGGGGATTACCGAATTCAACAAATTCACCATCACCTACAAATTGGAAACTTTGAATAGGTGGTAAAGCTTGGAAAACGGCGGCGCCACCTTTACCTATAAGTTCTGTAGCTTCATTATTAAAGAAAAACTCATAACAAAAGTCAGTAGATGCTGTTATGTAACAGACAGTACCAGTATCTAAATCATAAAATAAAGAGGCATACTCATCAGGGTTATTACTAGGGCATGCTACGGCATTAAGGCTTACACCGCCTACGAAACTTTGGGTAAAATTCCCATCTATTGCAAATCTTTGTGCCATATTCTTTTAGTAACCTGAGCCATTATTTGTGGATCCGTTATAAATATTTGGAGATGATGGAGCAGGTTGGGAAGGATTTGAGGGAGTTTGACCTATAGGAGTAAGAGGACTATGTGGGGTAGAAACATGAGTGCGTCCTACCATAGGTCCTTTATCAGGGTGGATGTGATATAATCCTACATAATTCTTTCCATTAGGTAGTAAATATTCTCCACCGTTAGTAAATAACCCATAAAGTTGAGAGTAATTAAATTTTAAATAATTTCCTAATCCTATAAATCCTTCAGTATTTTCTAAATACTCAACTTCAATTCGATTTTCATTAGTAACCGAAAAAGTATCTCCAGTAATAACCCAATTTAATTTAAAAGGTTTATATAATTTAAATAATAAATTTTTATCTTTGTTTATTAATTTTATATATTCATCGCTACTGATTTCTATAAATAAAGATTCATTTATTTTTTTACATAAAAACCTCGTAAAAGCTCCTGTTTGATAATCTTTATTAATTGGTTTAGGAGGACTGTAAGTTGGGACTCTTGAATTTCTGGTGAAATTATCTCCTATAAGTTCAGTATATTTTAAAGTGTCTGTTGAAGCTGCTATGTATGAAGTAGAGGGTTGAGCACCTGGCTCTGCTAAAGGTGCAAATAACCCATCGTTTACAGTTTTCCCTAATTCTAAGGGAGTTTTTAAACTACTAGGAGTTTTGCCTGAGTATGATCTACCCCCAGATGTTGTCCAGTAATATCCCGTGTAAATTTCTTTAGTAGATAATACTATAAGATCCCCATTACTATATAAATTAGTTTGTATTTGAGATTTAGGATAATACATTATGTTGTTACTATATCTATGTCAAATATTTCTAGTCCTATATCTTTATAATTTATTCCTTGGGCAGCGGCGTATTCCTTAGCTTTTTCAAGAGAAGCATCAACATTAACATTCGTACCAAAGTGAACTGGGTCGAAGTAGTTAGTAAAATTACCTCCCCATGTGTCAACACCTGATATGGTTGCTATTTCGGGGATACCTAATTGGGTCCAAGTTGATTTTATATTTTCTTTATCTCCTACTTTAGTTTTACCAGCTACTACAACCCCTGTTTTTTGATCGAAAATATTTATATCAAAAGCACATCCATAATTATGTTTTGATCTCCCTGCTTTAGCATTTTTAGAATTTTTGTTATGGAGTCGTTGTTGTTGAGCAAATGTTCTTAAACTTGAAGTAAGTGCTATTTTAGATCCCTTTAGTCTACTATCTTTAAGAAGATTTTCTAAAAATACTTTAAGTGAAGGTCTAGCTTTAGGATGGATAAACTGTATAGCCTGGTCGGGGGTTAATTGGGTACCTTTAGCTACATTAAAATTAGTAGCTATAGAAGTTGATTCAGTTACCAATATAGGTTCTAAAGTAGTATCCGCAAAGCCCTTAAATTCCGAAGCTGAGTTGTTAGATGATTCTCCTGTTGGTTTTTCAGATGAGCCTCCCGCAAATACTTCTCCATCAAAAATAAATCCTGATTCTTCAGCGGACCATGATAAAGCTTGTAATTGAGTAGTCCAATTACCATTATTTAGTGTATGGGATACTCCTTGTATTATAAAATTAAGATTATTAGGATAAGAAGTTGGTAAAATGTATTCAGGAGTAATATCAAATTGTTCATAAAGTTTAAACCCAGAAATTCCATCTAAGTCTAAAGACAATTCTACTGGGATGAAGTAAGGGGATGAAATTTGTCCTAAATTTGATCTAAAAGCTAAATCATATTCTAATACCGTTTTTAAAAGAGCCCCCATGTTTTCAATTACATCTTGTTTTATAGTAAAAACTCGTTGGTTATATACATTAAGGAAATATTCAGTTAAATCATAAATTTCCTTATTATATTTTTGCATGGGGGTTTGGACCTCATTTCCGGGATCGTACTCATAGTAACCCCTTGCTCCTTTAGCAGTTCTATCGTTAATTCCTCTATTTAATCTTTGAAAAGAACTAACTTTTTCACCTACAGACTCATCACTTGGGTTTTGAGCGGCGATAGCTACAGCATTTTGCATTTTAGGGAAAATTTTACTGCTAAAATTTAAATTAGTAACAAAACTTCCTAAACCTTTTGAGGTTGATTTTGAAGAATTTTTAGAAGCTAAATCGTAAACATGAAGAGGGGTTCTTTTTCCACCACTTCCTCCTTTTTGGGGAATAGTATTATCATCATATATTACGACTTCATTTTTTTCTTCAGAGTATGAAACATTAAAGGAATTTATAGATCCTGTTACATTAGAAATTTCATTTAAGATAGAAGTTAAAAATTCTTTTAAATTTACAGTACCGGTTTCTTTATCTATTAATTCCTTTAATTTTTTAACTATAAAAACCATATTTACCATAATTCCCATTATGTCTCCAGCATAGGGGTTAATTTGGGATGAAGTAGTTGTATTAGCTCTTTTAAAAAGATCACTACTTGCTAAAGGAGTTTTATTAGCATTATAACCATAAGATGGTAATTCTTCCCCAGGAAAAAGAGGACCTGTAAAATTAGTATCTGCTGTAAATACTGAAGGGGTAGAATTAGTTAATTTACAAATTCGGGGGTCAGTAGATTGTTGAAAAGGGTGGGATAACATCCAATGTTTTCCGTACTCACTGTTAATACTAACTATTGGAGTTTCTTGATCTTCTTCATACACTAAACATTTTTTACTAATAATTTTTAAAAGCAAACCCATACTTATATAATAAAAATCATTTTCTTCTCCCATTGAAGTACTTATTTTATGAGAGTTAAAGAGCATTTGAAATCTTTCAATTTCTCCTTGTTCTTTTAATGGGGAAAAATTAAATAATTCTTCTGATTCGTTGTCTCCAGATGATTGAAAAGAAACTACGGTTTTACCTTGTTGGGTTTTAGCATCATCATCATAAACAGCGTCAGAAGCAGGGGATCCCGAAGGTAATTTTGCGGTGGGGTTTGATGTGGCTATTTTAAATCTTTTATAGAATAATTTTGAAAATTCACTAAGGATAGTTCCACTTCCCCCAACTCCTGTGGGGATTTCTTTACTAGCTCCTGCTTTGTTAGTAGTTAAAGAGTCTATTAAGCCTCCTCTTGAAATAACATCCAAAGTTATGTCATAAGAACCATCGGGGTTAAAAGACCAATTAAAATTGCTTATATAACCCAAAAATCCATCATAATTATAATCTTTTTTCTTTCTTTCTTTTACAAGTGATTCATTAATAGCATTAAAGTTAGAAGAACCACCCATAAATTTACTAAATGGGGTTGTAGCAAAGTCGTTATATTGTTGGAGGATACCGTCATTATCATAATATATAGTATGACCCCACTCAACTAATATAGTAAATCCTAAACGTAAATATAAAACCTCTAATAACCTAAATTGGTCTGGGTTGTGGGCTTTGATTTTAATTTGACCCTTACGGATAGCTCCTCTATTTAAGGCTTTTATATTTACTGATTCTACTCCTGGGGGAGGGGTAAGACCCCACTTAGAAGTGTTTCCCCCAACACCTAATAAGGATTTAGCAGCATTAGTTGTTCCCAACCCATTAGGAAATATTGAATTGGGAACATCCCCATCTGAGTTTATAGCGGGGCCAAATAAAACTAAATTTTTAGCTAATTGGTCACCTTTTGATATACCTAAATCTCCTATTCCCGCTAATTCAGGATTATTTACATCTACACTAGATGCTACTCTTAACCAAGAAGTTTTACTATTAGTGTAAATAATATCCTCCGTAGAAGGGATTGGGGCTCCTAATTTTTCTTGTCTAATCTTAATTTGATTAGAAAGATCAATTTCTATTTTTTCTCCTATAATACCCATTATGAATTTAACTGACTTAAAAGATTTATAGCTTGACCCGGATTAGAAGGGATTCTAAGTTGGGTGCCAAGAGGAATATTTAAAGAATCTTTAGGAATTTCCCCATTTGCTGAGGATATTACCCACCATAAATTAGGGTCCCCATAAAATTGATTGGCTAACAAGTCTAATCTATCTCCTTTTCCAGTTAAAACATAAATATCGTTTTCCGATAGTGGGATTTTAGGATAAATCGTAGTAGAGTAAAACCTAGCCCCATTATTTTCTTGGGGATCTTGTATTTTTGGTATGTTTGAGTATCTTGACATTAACTTTATTGTTTAAATCCCAAAATTATCGAGTGTGCTTAATAAATTTTCAACTTTAACTTCGTTTTCTATATTCCTTATTTTTTGACCAATAGCATAACCTTTACCATCTGCTCCTAAACTTATATATCTTTGATCAGGTTTAGCTTTTCCTTTCGAAATATAATCATTTGAAACTGTTTTGTCAATAAAGTTATGGATAGGAGTAAAGCTAAATCCTCCTACATCTACTATAAAGGGCATTTGTAAAGAATTATCATCTTGTTTTCCCTCAGAATTTCTACCTATGTCCCAAGGAGACTCTGGGGGTATAGAATAGCTTAACCCATTAAGAATACCTACAGTGTTATTTAAATAATCTCCTACAGTTACCTTTATAAGATTTCCTCTCATAAATCCTCCAGCTGCGTAATTAGGTGCTGTAACTGAGGCTAGATAGTTTAGTTTATCATATATAATAGATTGTTCATACTTAGAGTGAACTACAACTCTAAAATCCATATTAATAGCTCTAGTATAACCATCATATTTGTAAAAGCTATTTCCCCTTCCCATATATTTTACAGGATTCCAAGTAGATTGGTAAGCATCACTAAAACCGTTAATGTAAGCTCTAAAATGAATCCAAGTAGTATCACGATTTTCAGAATTACCGTCTAAATCAATTACTCCTATATTAAATTTAACTATGTCATCATATCCTTCTCCTGCCTTTGCACTTTCTTCTCCTGTAATATATAAGGGTTTGGCATTAATTTCATCAGGACGGTAGATTTTATCTCTTTCGGTACCTGTTAGGATATTATTTTTTAAATCTGTATCATAGTATACTGATCTATCTCTAGTGTTGGCTTCATTACCCACATCAGGTTCACCGTACGTTTTAACTCTATTAAAGTCGTTATAATTAGTAGGTTTTCCTATTAATTGATTCTTTCTTTCTTCACTAACATTAGTTTCAGTTCTTCCTGAAGGGGTTGAAAATTCTCTTGTAAAGTTAGTAACCCCAGTTCCCCCAAATCCGGTATTGCGAGTGTTTCCTACTAATCTAAAAACTCCAGTTGTTGAACTTCTTTTAATAATTAAATTAGGAGTATATAGTAAAAATTTATTTCTATCAACTGTTACATTTTTATTAGCAATTAATCCTTCTTGGGTATTAAATACTCTTCTAATAATAGTTTTATTACCTATTATTGAATTAGGTCCTCCTCTATAATTTTGTAATAAAGTAGGATTTTGAGATATACCAAATGTACTTAGATTAGTACCAAATGCCGTTATTTCATCCGTTCCTGTTTTTAAATCTTTTAAAGCAGAATCAAAAGCAGAAAAATCATTAGTTAATGAAGCAATTTGAAGAGCTTGATCTATTTCACCTGCTGGGGGAATGTCAGTTCCCGCTGTAGGGGAAATAATATTTGTTTCGTATAAAAGGAGTAGTTTATTTTTGTTGCCCTTTCCGAAAGTATTAGTATTATAAACTTCCTTGGTTAACTTAAAATATTTTTCGTCATCATCAAGTTTAAGTTTTTTACCTTGTTTAGTAAAATGAACCCCTATAGGATTAACAGCCGCTTGAGCTAAAGTGCTTGTAGGTAAATAAAATCTACCAGGACCTGCTCCTGTTAAGGGTTCTTGTTGAGATAATAACTGTTGTTTAGCAGTAAAAAGTAACCCATTAGGGGATTTAAAACTACTAAGAAATTTAGTTAACCGGAGTTCATCTTGTAAAATAGATACTCCAGAAGCAACCCCACCTCTAACTAGAAAATCGTTTCCTAAAAAGCTATTAGCAAAATTAATAGACTGTAGCCTTCCAGGGATGTCTTTGGTGAAGTAGGGCTGGCCACTATCACCTCCACCCCTTCTATCCCTCCCAAATTTTAGGGAGGTTAGATCGGAAGTCATTTCTATTAAAGGCATTAAATTCTTCCTGCTTGTCCTTCTGGTGCTGTTTCAGCGTAAGTAGTTGGTCTTTGCCCGTCTAAATCTAATGTAGAAGAATCTAATAAAGATTCTACACCGTTTTCTCCGGCTACAGTGTTAATAGGGGGTGTTGTTCCGTTAGTACTAATGGTAGATTCACCACTAAGTAGTTTGTCTAAGAGTCCTGGTCCTGCCATGATGTTTTAATTTTTAAATTTATTAATGAATTCTATTATAAATATTGTAAATTATTGGGTCTTATAAGAAACTAATCCTAAAGCTGTTCCAACTTTGTTACCATCTAATTCTACTACTCCTCCTCTTTCAACTGCCGCTACTAAACGTTCTAATAATTGAACTGTTTTTTCATTTCCTCCACCAAATCCTAATGATGATGCTCTACTTAAAGGTACTACAGCTTCAGGTTCTCCACCTTCACCAATTAATGCTGTAGTTGGGCTTGTTACGATACCACCTGTAGCAAGTCCAATTTCTGGGGGAGCACTTTCAGATTCTCCTGTTCCAAATTCTGTACCTAAAGCGTCAACGTCTGTTCCTTCTTCTAAGCCTAAAGCATCCTCAACCATACCTTTTATGTCAAGCTCTAATCCTGTGTCAAATCCTAAGAAACCAGCTATACCATTAATTGCTCCTAAAATAAGATCTATACCTGCTTGAATTGGGGATAATATTATTCTTATAAGACCTGCACCTATTTTTTTAAACCCTCCACCTATTTTTTCAAATGCTGATTCAAAATTGCCTGAAAAGATATCACCAATGCCACTAGCTATGTCAGCAACACCACTAAACATATCTAAAAGACCACCTAAACTACCCATAACCGACTCTACCCCAGCAGTAAGAATAGATATTGAAGGAATTATCAAAAATTCTATTACTGAACCTATTGCCCCAAATATATCTATTCCTTCACTAGCCTCACCAAATATTTCTCCTAGTTGTGCTTTTACATTATCAAAAGCATTCATTAACTTTTCTATAGGAGGATTTAAAGCATTCATAATAGGTTCTATTATTGCTGTAAGGATATTTGCGGTCCATTTAAGAGAAGCCATTATGGGAGTTAAAGCTAACATTAATATATTCATAAAAATATCTAAAATGGGATTTAGTATTTGAAATATAGCATTTAATGCTGGTTCTAAAATATCTATAAGCACATTTACTATGGGCATTAAAGCACTAGCAATTTGCATAAATAGATCTTGAATTTTATCTTGTACCGCTGTAAATTTTTCAGCAACTGAGGCAGATTCTAATTGGTTTAAAAGACCTTTTTCAGCAAGTTCTTGTTGCTTTTCTTCTGTTAATAAACCTTTTTCTTTTAATCTGTTATATTCTGCTTGGGCCTCTGACATAGATTTAATGTTAGTACCAAATGCTTCTTGTACAGATGCTAGTTTTTCTTGCTCAACTAAGGCATTTGCTAACTCATCTTTAGTCATGCCAACGGCAGCTGCAATTGCTTCTTGTTCTATGCGATTCATATCACCAAACTCAGCAGCAGATCCTACTTGTTTTGTAATTTCTTTAGCAACTGTGGCTAAATCATTATCTAAAGCCGCTTGTCTAGCCTTTTCAAGATTAAGATCTTTACCTAATAACAATTCAGCTTCTAATTCTTTAGCTATTGAGCCTTCAAAATCTAGTAAACTATCAGCAATGCTTTCTACTTTACTTTGTTCAACACCTAATAATTTAGCTTGATAAACTTGATTAGCTAATTCTTTAGTATTTCTACCCGCAGATAATAGTTGAGAAGCTGATGCTTTGCCTAATCCTTCTTGAATTTCTTTTACACTTAAAGCAATACCATTTTGGTTATTTAACTCCATAGTAACTTCTGTTACATCTGCTAATTGATCCTTAATGGTAGTTCCAGTAATCATAGCATTAGAAGCAAACATACCCATTGCTTCAGCAGATAATCCTGTTCTTTCTGAAATTGAAGCAAATTCGGCTGCAAATTTACCTGAGAATTGGACTGCTGTACCAAATTCTTTATTTAACGACTGTTGAGCTGCTACAACATCTTTAGTACTTACTAATAAGTCACCTGATAGCCCCGCTGCGTCATTAGCTCGTTCTACTAATTTTTGTCCTTCGGCTGCGGATACTCCAAATTCTTTTGCTAACTCTCCAGATGATTTATCTAGTTGAGTAAATGCTGAAACTAAACTTTCGACTGCAAATGCTAATAGGGCGGCAGGACCTAAAGCTTTAGTTAAATTTTTACCTAAATTCCCAGCAAGGTTTTTTGCAACTTTAAATTTATCACCTAAACCTGAGGTGATGTCTCCTGATTCTGTTAGTTTTGAGGCAAATGATCTTGAATCTGCTACAGCATCCTTAATACCTAGTTTTTCTTCTAGGCCTCCCAGCCCAAGGTTATTTAAAACTGATCCAAGATTATCTGCTACATCTCCAAGTCCTATACCAGACTCTCCTAAATTTAAAGCACTTTCTATATTCCCGGCTCGACGTTCGATTTCGGCCATATTCTCAGCTTCAGCGTCTAATTCAGCATTAATTCCTGCAAATATGTTTCCTAAATCTAAAGCAGCTTGTAAATCATCTTCTGAGATGAGTCCTTTTTCGGCTGAATCTACTAGTGCATCTTCTAATTTTATTCTACCTGCTAAGGTATCATTAATAGCTTCTTCACTTCCTAAGGTAGCTTGAAGAAATTGTTCATATTCAGTTTGTAAACTATTTGTAGCATCCGCAAGTTTAAGTTTACTTTTTTGAATACTCTCAAGAGTTTTTTCTCCTGAAATAACGTCGGAATAACTGTCTGTTATCCCTTTTGCTGCACTTGCTACATCTTCAAACGCTTTAGCAGTTTCTGAAGCTGTAATAGAGTTTATATTTAGTGCTTTAGATGCTTTTTTAACTTCACTAGTATAATCCCTAGAAAAGAATAAAACATCTCTTTGGGCATCTGCTAGACTTAAAAGTCTTTTTAAATTATCCTCCTGAGCACGGCCTGCCTTTTCAGTTTCCTCTCTATACTCTTTTGCTTTTTTAGGATCTAAAGACATATTAATTGTTTTGGCAATAAATATGCAAGGGTATTATTTTTTAGATGTCTTTGTATTAAAAGTAGAAGATTTAGACGATTTAGCATAATCCGGTAAATTGGATCTATCGGGGTTAGCTAAATCTACATTAGTTTTACCAGATTTAGATCCTTTTGAAGATTTTTTATAAGCATCTGACTGTTGTTTTCTAGCTTCTGCTATCTGTTGATACGTAAATTTACGTAACCAAATAGGCATATCATATATCGTAAAGTAATCATAACCCCCATTACCGTAGTAAACGATTTCGTGAATTTGAGTAAATAAGGCTTTTCGATACTTAGGCGTCAGGCCAAAAAAAGTTAACGGTCACTGGAAGAGATGCTTCTTCCAAGGTGCCGTTACTACTCTCAAATGTAAATGTTAAATCAATGTCTGGTTGGAAACTTTTAATATATTCCCTTAATGCTCTAGAGTCTCTGGCAAGCATGTAATTATCTACAAACTCCCTAACAGCGGATTTTTCTTCATTTCCGTCTATTGAGGTAATCATATGCTTTAATCTAGTAGATAATTCAAATGATCCAGTTTTATCAAGTCTTTTAAGCCCTTTAATTTCTTGCTTAATTGCTTTATCGTCTTTATTATTAAGTAATTTAAACTCAATAGTAGCTTTAGTAGTAGGTAATGTAAAAGAAAATTTATTTATACCTTTTTCTAATTTAGACTCGTCTAAATATCTAGGTTCTAAAGTTGACAGATCTACTGTAACTTCTTCTTCTTTATGAATAAATGTATAGTCTTTACCATAACCTAAAATACGTGATGCCACCATTACTGCGTTTTTATCGCCTACTATAAGGTCATCATAATTGATTTTTGATACAATCAATGACTTCATCAAACGATCTAAGACCGTGCCATCTTTAATGTAATTTTGGTTGGTAAGAATGTCTTCTTCTTTAGCGGTCATGTACTTCATTTCGATAGTACCGCTAGATAAGGGATTATCTTCGGGATAGATTAAACCTTTTGAGGGTAGTTCTACTACCTCTGTTGGGAACTTAAATTTTTCGTCACTCATTTTAATAACATTTTGTTTGATATAAATATATAAAAAAAATGAAGGAGCGCATTTCTGCACTCCTTCTTTTTATATAATATTTTGGCTTATATTAGAAGTTCAATACTGCGTAGTCAATCGCAAGTGTAAGTGAAATTTCTTGAACGGCATCAACATTTTCGTAGTTATAATCTCCGAATTGAGCTGCAGTAATAAGAGCGCCTTTAAGCACCCACTCAGAAACAACATCACCTACAGGACCCAGTACATTCAGTGTTAAATCCTTTTTGTAGAAATCGGAATACCCGTCTCTACCTGTTACAGATTCGTGTCCTAAACGTACCCACTCCATGACTGCTTGAGCACCAGAAGGTGTAATTGGATCATAAAGTGTTAAGGTTACATCATCCCAAGTAGTTTTACCTTTTATATTACGCAGAACGTTAATATAATTTAAGGTAATCTTATTTTGGGTAAGACCTATTGATGATAATCCTCTTACCATGTAAGTAGGCATTCCATCCATATATAGTATGAACCGATTTTGTTGTTTGGGTTCAAATGCTGTGAAAAAAATTTCGTTTGAATCTAATACTGCCATTGTTGTTGTGTTTATCTATAAATATCAGAAATATTTGCCTTTTATTATTTTTTATTAATATCCTCCTGCTGATGCTCCGGCTTCAGGGAATGAAGCTCCAGTTGGTTGAACATTGAAGTTAAGAATTATAAATTCAGCTGTCTTAGTTGGTTGTAAGTACACCTGTCCTACTAATTCATTCCTATCAATTACTGCAGGAGTATTGATTGTTTCATCCATTACTACCTTAAATGCGTACAAACCTTGTCTTTGTTGTACTGATTCGAGGTATGGGTTTACAATTGCTAAGAAGTTATTTCTAGTAGCTACTGTGTTTTGTTCGAAAACAATATTACCTGCTTGCTGGTCTAAGAATTGCTTAACAGTAATTAATAATCTTCTAACATTGATACGATCTAATGCTGACGCTTTAGTTTGTAATGTTTTCTGACCAAATACTACAACTCCTGATCTGGGGAATGCTGTGATTGGATTAACCTTATCAGCATATAATGTGTCTCTTGATGCTTTTGGTAAGCTTAAAGATGTTTTAAGTACCGTTGGTAATGCACCTCTATTTAGACCCGCCGGAGCGAACCAAGGCTCACCTACCTTGTCATTAAACGCATATACTCCAGGAATAAACGTTGATGCTGGCGCCCACTTTAACCTTCCAGTGAGTGGATCACTGCAGTATAACCATGGGAAGTAAGCTGTTGCATAAGAATTATTAATATTTTTAGCTTCAGCAACTGCGTTTGCAACTGTTGCATCACCATAATCAGTTAAGTCAAGTACTGCTAAAGCATCTGCTCTTGCTTCAGTATTAGTTAATAGTATATTTAATTCTGCTGAATCGTCTTTATAATTTAATCCAGGAGCAGCTATTGAAGTGTAATTAAATTGTGGGTCATTTAATAAGTAGAAAGACTGGGTGTAATCAAATGCTTGAATACCCTGTATGTTAGTAGCTGAGGCTATGTCTTTACCAAAGAGAGCATTTGCTGCAATTATACCTGTAGCTCCCCCAAATCCTTCTGAAAGTGCTCCCGCTGATGTATTATGAGGGATACTTCCTGTAGGGCTAACTAGAGGTAAATCATTTCTAACATTTCCTGCACTATCTAAGTAATTTGGAGTTTCTTTAATGTCTGAAACATAAACATATTTACTAATATTTGGGAAATCTCCATCTTGTACTACTTGAGCTGATGTAGTTCCGGTATTAGCAATAGTTTGGAATTGGGTACCAATTGCTTTACCAATAAAGTTAGTGTCAAATGGGTCTAACGTTAGGTTATCATACTGTTCAAGAACAATCTTATTATTGTCATCATCGTCTCCTCTTCTAATAACAAGTGTAAATGTACCAGATGCAGTAGAGGAATTTCTTATTTCAAATCTAATATTTTCTTTACTACCTGAGGGAAATAAACCATTTGCATCGGCTGCAGTAGTAGAACTATTTTGGTCATTACCTTGGGCGATTGTTTTTAAAATAAAAGAAGTGGTTGAAGCCGCACTACCAGAAACGCTAGCGGTTGCAGAAGTATAAGTTCCATTTACTGCCCTACTAACTAAAAGAGTACTACCACCGTTGTTAAAATAAGTGTAAGCAGCAGTGCTGTTAAAGAAAGAGTATTGACTTTGACCTTGTGCTACGGTTCCACTTGTAATTGTAGTACCAAATTTTGCTACGTAATCGTTATACGACGTAACTACTGTAGGGACTTGTACAGGACCTTTAGATGTGGGGCCTACAATAGCAGCTCCAGCTTCAATAACCCCTTGTGGGATAAATGACTGGTCTGTTTCATTAATATAAATGCCGGGAGAGACGATGTTGTTGTTTGCCATGAGTTGTTCTTATTTATATTTTGTTATAAATATTTAATTTTTTATCAAAATTTAATCAGTTTTAGTAAAAACTCCAGAATTTAAATCTATCGAGCCATTACCGTATTTTTCTGTTAAATCTTGTCCAGCTTTATTTTCAGCTTTTTTTAATTCTTCAATTTGTTCTGTTAAACTTTCTTTTTGTAACTCTAACAATTGAATGTTATATTCTAATTGACCTAAACTATTAATAATATTAGATTGGGTTTCTTGTAACTGTGTAAGAGTGGTTAACTCTTCTTGTGATAACTTAATTTGTTCCATAATTTTTATTGATAAATATGTAAAAAGAGGTAAAAAAAAGCCCTTACCTAGAGTAAGAGCTTCTTTTATAAAAATTTATTTTATTAAAGATAAATCTTAAGTTCATCAAAATTAGAACCAGTTCTATATAATTGGCCAAATGTTAAACCTGCTGAAGAGGTTGGGATTGAACCTGTATCGAACATAAATTTATTAGAATGGAATTCTACTAAGTTTTTTCTTTGAATATTGGAGACTCCAGTTCCATTACCAATAACCACCATCGCTCCCGATCCTGATAGATTATATTGGCCTTGAACATGTTGGTAATCGGCATCTGCTATAGTATCTCTACCTTCAGCATGTGAATACTCACCCTTTGCTACAGTTCGGTAACCTTCAGTGTGAGAAGCAGAGCCAGATGCTTCAGTACTGTAACCTTCAGCATGAGCCCAAGTCCCAAAAGTTTGTGATGCAAATCCTTCAGCATGTGAGTATTGACCTTTTGCTATAGCCATTATCCCCTCAGCATGTGACTGATCACCTGAGGCTGACGTTATAGATCCTTCAGCGTGGGATTCTGCACCTAGTGCCTTAGTATTATAACCTTCGGCATGTGAGTATCCACCTTCTGCAAGAGTCTGTCTACCCTCAGCGTGGGATGATACACCTGCAGCTTTAGTGAAAACTCCTTCAGTATGGGAATAATCTCCTGAGGAAGTTGTATTATATCCTTCGGCATGTGAATAAGTACCAGCTGCCACTGTAAGTGCACCGTGAGAAAAAGATTTATTACCTGTTGCGGAAGTACCTACCCCGAATGCTACTGATTTATCTCCAGATGCGGTAGATCCTGTCATTTGTAACTCATCATTTACATTTAGGGGGTTTCCTGGTGTATATGATTCAAGATTATTTACTTTAAGGGTGCTCATATTTTTTATTTATTGATAAATATAGGAAAAGAGGTAAAAAAAAGCCCTTACCTTTGGTAAGAGCTTCTTTTATAAAAATTTATTTTTATTATCCAAGTGAAATTTTAATTTCATCACGGAGAGATCCTGTCCTATATAAGGCTCCTATTACTCCTGGATCAGAAGTTGGTATAGATCCAGTGTCAAATACAAATCCTACTGATCCCGAACGGAAGTCAGCAAGGTTGCGGCGATTTGGGAAAGCACCATTTCCAATTACAAATACACTGCCATGGTTTTGGTTCCCGATTTCGTTATATTTTCCAATACCTACTTGATATGGACGAGACAGTTGGATGTGATCTCCTAAAGCAAAACCGTATGTTGCACTTTCACTTATTTCACAAGTAAAACCATGGGCTGAGCCGTATTCGCCACGTACTCTGTTCAAATATCCATGGGTCCAACCGTAGTTTGCTTCTATTCTATTTGACGCACCTGCAGCAATACTATACTGAGAGCCAGATTGTATTTTGTTCAACCTTCCTCCAATAATTGTTGAGCTAGATCCTGAAATTATCTGATTTGATGACCCTCCAAGAATAACGGATTGGGGGGAAAGGAATGCTACTTCATTAGAAGATCCTCCTACTACAACGGTCTCTATACCTTTACATTCATTATAAACTCCTCCAACAACCGTAGAGTATGAACTGGATGCTATGTTTTGATTTCCAAATGCTACTGATTTATCTCCAGATGCGGTAGATCCTGTCATTTGTAACTCATCATTTACATTTAGGGGATTTCCTGGTGTATATGATTCAAGATTGTTTACTCTAAGGGTACTCATGTTTTTATTTATTAATAAATGTTAAAAAAATTAAGGAGTTATTCCACTGAAAGATCCTTCTGCTATAATGTAAAAGTTCCCATCACAAACCTCAATAACAGGTCCTACAAATTGGTGATTAGATCCTTGGGGAATCATTACATCATTACATAGAACATTAGAATTACCAAATCCAGCAAGCACTAACAATAAATCTGACATGTTTACAGATCCATCAAAGTTAAAATCACCAATAGATCCTATGGGAATATTAGTGCTACCAAATGCTGAAAGTAAATTCAATAAATCGCCGGCTGCCCACCCCCCCGTAGGTTGATCTGCTTCTGGGAGGGGAATAGTAAATTTAAATCTAGAGTTAGACTCTGAAGTGAAAGCAACTATATTAGGAGGGGTTGGGCTAGAAATATCTCCTGAGCTACTATTAATAAAGTCAACATTAAGTTTATAAAAAGATCCACTATTTATTACATTTGTAACTTGATAATTGTATGTATGAAGACTAGAATTTAAAAGCCCATCAAATTCAGGAGTCCATGCTATGGTAGCAAATTGGTTATTTGAAGCTGAGGTTGCTATTCCCTCAAAAAATACGCTAGCAGAGGGGTTTGGAGTTAAATTACTGTATCCTGTTTGGGATGATGTGCTAAAATTAAGGAAAGTAACACTATTAGGATTATAAGTAAGAAGCGAAGATGAAATTACAGGAGATATATCATTAACTTTAACTTTTATGCTTTGGGGAATTGGGCTTGAGGTTCCATCAAATGAGTATCCATATAATAAAGTATCAGTAATAGGAGGAAGAGGGGCACTTAATGGTGGGGGTATAGTATTAGTAGAGCCCTGGTGAGTTATAGATCCTGTAGAAGTTTGGGAACCCGAAATTTCAAATGATCCTGTAAATGAACTCGAGCCTTCATTATCGAATGATCCAGAATTACCGAATGATCCTGTATTTGAAGTAGATCCTGTTATAGAAAGAGCAGATCCTTGTATAACCATAGGAACTATAGAGGCTCCAATTTGAAAAGAGCTTGTTGTCATATCAAATAAAGCGACATTTGAAACTAAGTGTCTAACCCTACCAGGGGCAGAAGATTTCATTTGTACAAATGTAGAATCATCAGATTCGTGTACAATTTGTTTAGAATCACTTGTACGGAGACTTTTACCTGCCTTAAGGTTTACTACATCAGATTTAGTAAATTTAGTAATAGCACCCGAGGAGTCTACGAAATTAATGGAAGCTGTAGATACGTAAAGTTCTTTCCAAGCTGAAGTTGCTGAACCTAATTCAAATGAAGAAGTAGTTTCAGTATCCGATGAGGATGGGATTAAGTTTCCCTTAATAGAAGTACCAGCAGCTGTAATAAAATTATTAACAGTTATTTTTTTAGTAGTACTACCATCATTAATTATTATTACATCAGAAGATCCCGTAATTTCTCCTGAGCTAGCGGCGGTTAATTCTGATATTTTTACTGTACTCATGGGGTTATTTAGATATAAATATTAAAATTGTAATTCAGTTGTTAAAACTAAGCCATCTTCAGTAGTAAGAGTATTACCATCCTCCCCTAATAATTGTCTAGCTAATAAGGGATCAATTATTTCTGGTGGGAGAGGTAGAGGTGGTAGAACTCGAGGGACAGAACTAACAACTTCAACATCAAAATTAATTTTAGAAGGGCTTAATACCTTTTTAGGAGCAACCATGTCTCTTTGTATAACATTAGGAATAAGATATCCCTTAAGAGTTAAATCAAATGTTGCTCTTACATTTCTATACTCACCAGTATTTACTTCATTTATAGTAGCAAAAGAGTCAATAAGAGCTTTAAATTTAAATCTTTCGGGGTCGCCCCAGTAGCTATTAGCTGCAAAATTAATAGCTTCAATAATGTTATTTAATTGTTCTACATAATAAGTGTATGCTATACAACTATAAGTTAAAGTAATATAATCCGGTACAACTATAGCGTATGATTCCCTTTGGGGAAGAGTACCATTTAAAATATTAAATTTACTATATGCGTTTCTTTGAGAATAGGATTTTTGAAAGTATTGAAATTGATGTGGATTATTAGCATCTATTTTACTAGTAATATTTTCATTTTTAATATTGTTTCTTTTAAAAACAATAAGAGGAGCCATAATTTTACCTTTGCTATCTCTAAAAAATCCATCACGTTGGGCGTCTTTCCATCTTTCGGGATCGCCATATTTAATAGGAACAGCAATTCGTTGGCCATTTTGAAATACAGAAGGTTTAATTACATTTGCAAAATAGTAGGCAATTGCTTCATCTATGTCTTTAATACCTAAACTAAAGGGTTTTGTAGTGTCATCCTTAAAAGAAGTTTGTTCTCCTCTATTTAAATCACCACTAGCATTAGGATTCCCCCTACCTAATTTATCATAAGGCTCAATTAAATTGTTACTTATCTCTTTTTGAGATTTAGGGATTGGTATTCTTCCTTTTGTTGCCATTATAATCTTTCTTTAGTAATTCCTAACTGGTCACCTGGCACGTATATTGTAGAGCAAATAACTGATAGATTAGCTCCAAATTTTTCTAATCCTGGGTTTAGGGGGTTTTCTGAGTTGGGGTAATCAGGATTTTTTCCAAAGAAATATTGGTTTGAATTTGTATTAGTTACTTCATAGTAACCATTTTGATATAAAATTATGTCCCCTATTTCAGCTACTACGTTAGCATCTACTAAATCCTGTCTTAAAAATCTAAATTCAACCCCCCATTGGAAATCTACACCTAAATCACTTTCTGGGTAGCTTTGGTCTTGGCGAGATATTAGGGCATTAAATAATGTAGGACCTTCAAAATATTTACCCCCAGCTGCTTCACCATAGATGTTAATAGTAGTTTCTTCTAATCTATATTTGTAGAAAGAACATTGTTGGGTAATAATATTCCCCATTAACTCTCGGTTAATTTTCTTTATCAAGCTTGTATCACGTACTCCTCCAAATAATGCCATTATGCAATGTATATAGTATAAGGTACTGCTGCTAAATCTTTTTGTAAATACTCAGATTCTTGAGCCTTTTTTTCTAATAACTTAGTTCTAGAGGTTTCTCCTAAATAAGTTCTTAGCCTTTCTACTAAAGCATTTTTTTCGGCAGTAGCGGCAGAGATTAGGTCTCCATGATTTAAGGTAGTATCAGCACCCGGAATTGGGACTACTGTGTATTTTCCTCTTACATAACCTAACATTTCTTTAGCTAAAGCTAAAGTGTATTCAAACACCCATTGTCTTCCTATAGAATTAATATTAGAGTAGGTAGGATTTGTGTAAGGTACAGTTGAAATGTCTGTTACTACACCCACTCCTAAACTACCCGTAACATAAGGATCATTTCTATCAGATTTTAAAATATATTTAAAATATAACTTTTCACTTCTTTGAGGAATAGGAAAGATTCTAATATTGTTATTTACCAATTCAAAGCTATAATTTGATTTTCTAATTTGATCATTAAAATCTATTGCCTGGATTTTAGCTAAATCATAATTAATAGGCATCATTAAAAAATTAATACCAGGAGAGTAACTACCAAATCCAAATACATCTAATAGACCTTGTACATCAGTTCCAGTACCAGCATAAGGGTCAAAGTATCTTATAATTGCGGGGTCTGATTGGTAGAATATTTCTTTAACTTCAATATTATTTTTTTCAGTACTTTGAGAAACCGCAAATTCTGTTAAGTCGTAAACTTGCTTACCTGCAGTCATTTGAATACTTCCTGTTCTATATTCAACTGTTCCTCCTACACCAGCCTCAGAACCATACTCATCTGCTAATCTTATAATAGCTCCTAGATTAGGTTTTTGTAATTTATAATTAGCTTGGGATCCGGTTTTTGAACCTTCAAAGTCTAAATAATTTTCACTTGCTTGGTATGCAAATACTTCATTACCATAAGTAGTTACTGCTTCCTCGAATGCAGTATAAAAATTAATGTCTTGTAATTCTACATCAGTAAGAGGATATCCTAAACGACGAGCACAAAATACGGATACCTTATCGGCGTCAGTTTGAAAATCTGTATCGTTATCATAAAACCCAAAAGGTGTATTCCCCGGAAAAAATGAACTAGAGCCGGGCCATATTAAGGGATTTGCCATGTTGTTTTATTTATAAATATCAAAAAGGATATTATCCTGCTGATACTAAAAGTATCTTTTGACCATCTAAATTACCCCCAGTTCCTGTGCTTTGGGTGGTAAATAGTCTTCCAGCTATCCCTGGGTCAGATGTAGGCAAATCAGGGAGGGATATTTGAGCAAATGAACTAGTACCACTTGAACTTACGGCTGATGCTGTTACATGACCCCCTCCAATAACCTGAAACATATCACCTTTAGCAATAGATCTTACAGCTGCGGGTGTGCTATTAGGGTCAGAGAAAAAACTGTTAAAATGAGTAGCAGTTGTAGAGTTTGGGGCTCTAAATGAAGCACCATTTGAAGCATCAAGCAGAATGTCGTTGTTACTAACTGTAATTCTTGCTTCATTGCCTGAGTAGATTATGAAGTTAGCCCCATCGTGCTCCATTAACCTATTTTGTGTGGTTATATCCCCTCCATCACTTCCTGAAGAAATTTTGAATGATTTAGCATTATGGATCAGGAATTGGTTTGGTGTTGTAAGGGTGTTTACATCTACTAATTCTATATCACCTATTTTTAAGAAATTATGGTGATTTTGATCGGCCATATTTCCTGAAATAATAAGTCCTGAGCCTGTAATTTGGGTTTCAACAGCTGGGTTGTTGAGTGTATCAAAGCCAACGTTATATGTTCCTACTTCAACATGAGAATTTGAAGAACCATTAATATTAAGGCCTCCCCCTAATAAATTACTACTTGCACTTATATTGCCACTAACCGTTAGTCTTTCTGTAGGGTTAGGGTCATTGATTCCAATAAATCCATTTGAACCTGTAATAGTAAAGTCATTATTTTCAGCAAATCCTTCGTCTCTAGCTATAATAAATGAACCTGAGTCTTGGCATACCCCTACTGAAACATTTTGGGGTCCTGGGGTTGTAGCATGTTCAAAATGTATATACGTGTCATTATTAGAACCATTTTGAGAACGTATTTCAAATATAGCGTCTCCATTAGTTCTCCATTGTAGTGTATTATTTCCTGTATTTTCTAAATATTTAAGACCTGTGTAGCCACTTACTCTAAATCCAGTATTGCTATTAACGATATTTTTAGTAGTTCCTTCAATATATAAGCTACTTCCAGATAAATTACCACTTGCGCTTATATTATTTGAAGCTGTTATATTTCCACTTGCATTTATATCATCAATGTAAATATTATTCCATCTTCTACTAGTAGATCCTAAATCATATGATTTATTACCATTAGGTTGTAGTGCATTTGCGAATACAATTTCTGCACCATTTGCTTGTATGTGGGGAGTGTTATTACCTGTAGAACCAAATCCACTTAATAATAGGGTGCCAGCGTCTCCGGGGGTAGTTATACTTCGTTTAAGCATTATTTCCCCACCACCATCCCAAGTTCCTACTCTAGGACCATCAACCGTTAAACGAGTACGATAATCATCACTTTGATTATATTCTACTTGTATAAATTGGCTAGAGGTTTCTGGGTTAGATATTCTAAGACTACTAGCACTAATATCACCACTTGCACTTATATTGCCTGAGGCTGTTATGTTAGCAAAGATAACATTGCTTCCTGTAATGGCAAATGATGCCGTAGAAGCATTTGATACTTTAGCATCTATATTTGTTTGAAGCGTAGAGCTAGATGCGTTTAACTGAGTAATGCTAGCTAATGAAGATAAATCTTGGTCTCCTGTATTATTACCCGATAGGTTAGAAGATGTTATGGCTCCACTTGCACTTATTATTGAAGCGGTAATAGCAGTTGTAGTAGAAGATCCTTGGGATGTTACTTCAGCAAGAGTAGGAGTTGTAGTAGAAATTCCTACATTAAAAGTGCTCCCATCACCCTTAGTTAGTGTTAAATTAGGATTAGAATATGAAGCAGTTGTTAAAAGTGAACCCGTGTCTTGAGTCGGACCTTGGGGACCTATTGGTCCTGTTGGTCCTGCATTTCCTTTAACACCTGGTGCTTGGATCTGAACTACACTAGTAGATCCCTGATTAACCGTAATAGGGGTATTAGTAGTTCCTATACTTACCCCAGTATTTTGTTGTGGGGTAATAGTAACCGTATTGGTTGTAGTAGAAACTGTGACCTTATTAGACATAATTTCCTATGGTTACTTCTTTTATTAACTTAACATTACCTTCAATTAATCTAGTTACTACGGCACAATCACCGCTTCCACTAGCTATTTCTAAATCATATGAGGCCTGATCGAAACTTAAAAGAGATGAAGTTGCAGATGAAATAACTACTCCTATAGTTCCTGAGGTTGGGGGAAGTAATCCTGTAGATCCACTAAAATTTAGTCCTGAGCCACAAGGTCCTAAACTACTAGATAAGGTAAGATATGTTACACTACCCCCAGCAGTATCTTTAATTTGCATTCTTCCTTGATATCCCGTTAAATCTATAGGATTATTATTGGAATCTTTATAAGCTACATCAAACTTAACAGTAGATCCTTGCTCAACATTAAATGAATATTTTCCAGCAGCCATGGTTTTTTATATAAATATTAATAAATGGGATTATCCACATAATAGTCTCTTAAATCTTCGACAATTTCATTACGGTGGTTAGATGTAAGTGTAATTGCTTCAAGATTTTTAACTTTATAGGATGCCTTATATAAATATTTAAAACCTGAGTCTGCTTTCTTTTTTAAATCAATTTGGTAGTCATCACCACATACCATCATTTTAGATCGTAAACCTAAACGAGTAGTAATCATTTCCATTTGATCGTGGGTTACATTTTGTGCTTCATCTACGATAACACATGAATCTAAAAATGTTCTACCTCTCATAAATGATACAGGAACAATTTCTATTTTACCATCCGCTATAAGTTTTTCAACTTTAGCTTTATCGTACAACATATATAAGTTTTGATAAATAGGTTGGACCCAAGGATCCATTTTTTCCCTTAAATCCCCTGGTAAGAATCCTATTTCTTCTTTACTTACTGTAGGTCGAGTAATAATAATTTTAGTATAGACTCTTCTAAGTAGCCCATCTAGTGCTACTTGACACGCTAATAAGGTTTTTCCTGATCCTGCTTGACCTGCTAATAATGTTATAGTGTTATCTAAAATTAGCTGTTTAGCTTCTTTTTGTTCTTCATTAAGTGGAATTTTAAATTTTATAGGGTTTTTCACTACTTTTTTTTCTCTGAAGATGTCTTCAGCTTTTGGGGTATTGTTGAAATGGGTCATTTCTAAAATTAATTTTAACTAATTTGTCTAATCCAGCATTTATATGCATTTCATCATCTAAGACAAGGTCAAAATCGTATCTTTCATCTAATGGAAGAACTAAATCAACTTGTGAACCCCATCTTATCAGTGAAAAGCGTTCGTTTTGAGAAACAGGTGCGTTTTGGTCGTTTATAAAAGGAGCAATTACATTTACATCTTCATCAGCAATCTGTACTAAATAGTAAGTATAATCTAATTGAGGTGAGTATATTTTATTTAACATCCTTTCATTATACTTAAGATAATCCATATTATTAGGATTAATAGCAGCATTAAGAATGTCTTTTTCTACAGCAAGCATAGGTTTGTTAGTAGATTCAATTGGATCCAATCCTTTATACTGTAATATACCTGGGTAGGGTATTCTATTTACATGAACATCATAAAATGACATAAATATACCAATTACAAGAGAAGGTTGATTATACTGTTTATTACCTAAAACATCTTGTAATGTATAATCTATACCTTTAATTTCTACTATAGGGTCGGTAGCATCTTTTACATATTTTTGATATAAAATAGTACCATCTGCGGGAGCATAAAAGTGTTTATGATCTACATAGTTAGGACGCATTGGGTCTCTAAAGAAAAAAGTATTGGATAATTCACCTACTTCTAATTTAGAGAGTTCTGCAACTTCTCCCTCTAACCAATCTTCTAAATGTTGAGCCATTAAAGAAGAGATTTAGTTTGGTCAACATAATTCAAGTGCATCATCATACAGCTTAACATAGCTCCTGATTTCATAAATTCTGAAATGTTGAAAAAAACTGGCTCTAATCCCTCATTAAAGCATATTTTTTCTAATGTGTTAATTTTAGCTTTTTCGGCTTCATAATTTTCATCTGCTCTAGTAAGTTCAGAAATATTTGAGGCACATAAAATCATATTGCCTAATCTAACAGAATTAGCAATACCGTTGTAAGTGTCATCAACACTTATGTCTATTATGTTAGTATATTGTGATATTTGAGCTAACTCCTCAGGGGTGAACAGCTCGGTACAAATTAACGTTTTATCTT
>Ga0209535_1000593_pt1 | contig 25655 bp, 33 predicted proteins | sample LinPmetageLP28_FD_184041 | JGI IMG/M metagenome (GOLD analysis project Ga0209535, IMG submission 184041) | Marine viral communities from the Pacific Ocean - LP-28 (SPAdes) (version 2) | ecosystem: Environmental > Aquatic > Marine > Oceanic | place: Pacific Ocean | collected 2009-08-22
CCAATAATAGACACGTTGTTTGCCAGCATACTGAAGCCAAACGTAAACGGAGGCCCCGTAAACCGCATGGCGTGTAGCGACGTATCCGTCCAAATCAGCATTTCCTGACGAGTCTTTTGCGCCGATATAATTTCGGAACCAGAAGATATTCGCTGTGAACCAGCCGTATTCGTTGCGGTAGGCGTCCAATCAACAGGATTCTCCTGGTCGGACCAGCGAACCATTAACAAGTCTTGGTCCGCTTCACCCAAAGGATTACAGCCAAAACAGACAACATGCCTGTCCGCACCGGAAACCATAATCCGGCGTGTTATTGTCGGTGCATCTGAAGCACCTGATTGAGAAGCAAGGTCCGTGGCCCGTGAACCAAGGCCCAGTGTTTTGTCCCAGTAGTACGGAGTTCCGTCATAAACGTTTAGGAGAAGGTCTTCTCCCCAATTGTCTTGGCTATACAGGCGAATGTTAAGGCCCGCGTTAGCAGCAGTACTGGAAGACTCGCCCCATCCTACAAAGTCGTTCGCTTCCTTAACATTTACGCCGTCATCGTGTGCCGCTGCCGTAGTGCCTCGAACACCGCGAACAACGCCTGCGTTAATCGTATTGGTAGACTTTCCTGTGTATTGGATTAACTCGCTGTCGATTAGCATCAGCCCAACGAAGGTCACTGAATCTCCGCTGGATGACGTTGCCGCAGTGGTGCCATCGTCAGCGCGGGTAAGATCTCCAAATACGTTACTTACATTGGTGCCGTACCGTATCTTCTCGCTACCAATTAGTATCGTACCCTTGCTTGGAAACCCGCTGGAGTCCGCAACCGGTATTGAAGAACTTAGGACCGTTAAGTTTGCGCTGGTAGTGGTTGCAGCAGTTTCAAAAGAAGCTGCACTTGTAAGCGTAAATGAAGTAACGCTAGCGTCTATACCACCAGCGTCATTAAGCGTGGTCTGGGCGTAACCCGTAGACAAACCGCTCCAGAGACCCGCGCCAAAACCTGTGCCACTAACAACCGTGTTAAGACCCGTATTGATTTGGTAGGTAGCAATAACCGAAGAACCGCCTCCTGCCGTACTTCCGGAAGAAGCTGTTCCAGCCGTGGTGATCTGGTAGCTGTTAGAATCAACGACAGTGACTTGATGTTCTTTGTTTAACTGCGTGGCACTTATGCCATCCGTGGTGGTCGCACCGCTAAAAGTAACGAAGTCACCTGTCGCTGCTCCATGCGCTATTGCGGTTACAGTGACTACAGCGGAACTTGCGGCACCTGTTTTCAATGGGTTGGACCCAAGCGTAGCCGTAGACCGTATCGGGGTAACGTCGTTGTAACCACCACCCTCTTCAATGTAGAACTTGGTTTCCGTGCCAAGGCCCATGAATTTAGATCCGTCGAGCGCCGCCCAGACGTGCAGGGAACGACCCGTGCCGTCTATGGTGTTGCTGCTCAGACGCTCCCAGCCGCCCATCTTCTCAGGACGACCCTTACGAAACCGTATCAAGTCAGAATTAAACCAGCCGTTCTCGTCACCGTAGGACGTAGTCTCGCGGTTTACTCCAGGTCTAAACTGTATTTTAGACAGAGGCATTTGCTAGCTTCCCAACACAGGCCAATCATAAAGAATACCAGACTTATTGCCGTCCGCGTCCCACGCTAGGAACAGCGCAGCTACGGCATCCGTGTTTGCAGCGCCGTCAATGGCATCTTCCATCGCGGTGGCTTTAGCGCGGATTGCATCGCGCCAAGTCTGGATGTTGCTAGGAATGGCGGTAGTCTTTTCAGACTTGCGCGTCACCACCCAATCGGTCTGTGCAAGCAGAGAACCCTGCTGCTTTTTAACTTCTGCCTTTAGCTCAGACTTTACCCCTAATTTAACAGACTGATTGCCGTTATCATCAAGAATAGGCTCTCCATCGCCATCAACCTCGTTGACATCGGTCATGCTTCTAGCTGTCTTGGAGATCGTCACACCGTCAGCTTCATAGCCCCATGTGTATAGACGACTATCCGGCGGCGTCTCTGGTGTAACCTCAGTTAGACCAGCAGCAGCTTTGTCGCTAGGCGACCAGATGTGCCAGTTCTTAGGGTGCGTGATGCCATCGTCATTGATCCACGGTTTATGCTCGCGGATGGTTTTACTGCCGTATTTCCACATAATCTTATCCTTATCTTGCTGTCGCTGGTGCTGCGCCGTCACCGCCAAAGGGGTTCTCTGCGAAGGCCATGTATATGTATGTACTGCCGGACGCATTCATGCCGCCGTTAGCTTGTCGCAACTTAAATCCATCGCTCAAAAAATCTAAATTGTTGTCACCTGTCAAAATGCTTTCGGCACCGCTAGAGTTCGCCTCAAGTTTATGATTAGCAACATTGAATGGATCACGCTGCGTGTCGTACATCTGCCATTCTTGGGTAGCGTTAGTTCTTTTTAGTAGGACAAAAGCGGGTTTGAATCCGGTAGATACAAAAGTACCATCTGTCGATCCATTGCCCGTGTAACCCCCGAAGCTGCTATAGCCTTCGACTTCAGCAAAGCAGTAGGCTACGTGTACCGCTGAAGCCTTGTTAACACCGTCTGTTGTGCCAATAGAAAATACGCTGCTGGTTGGGGTGGTATTTTGGAAAACTGCTTGCGTTGCTTTTGCATTTGTTAAATTTAAGTACAGATTGCCGTCATTTCCAACAGCCTCATGGTATACAATCCAGCTTTCAGTATTGGTTGTGTCTTTAATCAAAATCATCTTAGGCACTGCGCCCAGCCCATGACCTACCGTGGCGTTCGATTTTGTGCCTGTATATGTGTTGATGCTAAAGCCAGCCGTTTGGTTAACTGAAGTTGTCGTTGTATTAATTGATCCGTCAGTATTGCTGCTGCCAGCGCCGCCTTGAGTTTTCCACTGCCACGCGACATACGTCCTACCTGAGCCGTTATAGTTAGGGTCCGTAGTGTCGAGGTCAAAGCCGTCTGCCTCAAACGTAAGCTGCGCGGTGCCATCTACATCTGCCGGATCAGCTTTATTGGAATAAATCCGTGAGGTGGTCCCTCTAGCTACATCCCACATCACATGATTGTCGCCGTTTGATCTGGGGGCAAGCCACAAAAAATCTGGTTGAAAATCTCCTGCGTTCGCATCATTAGTGATGGCGTGTCCGCTGCTACCGTTGCCTGTGTAAAGTTGAGTGTGAAAATACTTTGAACCATCTGTGATCGATGGTTCGGGGAGGTTCGCGGTGTTGAGTGCGTTGAAGCCGGTGGGCGGGGTGTACTCAAAACCAGACTGTCCGAAATTAAAAACAGTAACGCCCGTCTGAGCTTGAGAGTCAGCAGGAACATATTTCCCCGCTTCTTGTGAGATACTGCTGTATGCGACTCCCTGCGTTGAGTTGTTTTTAAAAAATGTTATTTCGCCATCATCGCTATTCCATGCAACGCCAATAATATCGCCGGAAGTAAATGTTGCTCCATACGAGGCCGATGTCCCACCGCTTACTTTAGCCGCGCTGCTTCGATAAATAAAATCACCTGCGCGACTACCAATTTCAGCGCCAGCAGCCGGAAGCTGGGGGTTATTAAGTATATTAGCTACACCTATGGCCTCGTTGTTTCCGCCCGTTGCAGCCGCCGTAACTTCCCAGTACCACTTGCCAGTGGTGGGCAGCGTAAAAGACGCACCTACACTGCCATGTGCCGCTGTGCTTCCTCGTGTGTAGTCGAGATTTCCGTTAGAAATTGTTCCTGACGGGACAGGAATCAATGGAGTCAACGTTGCATAGTTCTCAGTCGGAGTGTCTGTGACCTGATCGTCAGCGGCAAGGCCAGATGAGGTAAAGTCGTTACCGTTGCCGCTCTCATCGTCTCCAAGATCAGAACTATCCCTGCCGTCAATAAAGAAACCATTAGTGCCATAAGCACCGCTGTACTTCTTTGGAATCCATACGCCATCGTCGTTGGTCTCGCCAAAACTAGAAGCAGCTAACTGTGTACCGTCAACAAGCTGAATTTCAGCTACATACGCATCAAGATAATTACTACCTTCTTTACCGATATTTTGCGCTGTATTATCATTAACATCAAAAGTAAAATCTTGAGCAACAGTAGGACCAGAAACAAAACTAGTAACCTGAGAACCGTTAATATACAGTTTAACTCTGTCCCCAGCCGTTGAATCAGTTGTATCTACCGCAAGAACAATATGCTGCCATGCTGTGGTGTCACGAAATACCTGAGTAGTTTGAAAAATTACACTGCCATCTATTAAATATAAATTGTCGTTAGAGTCTGACCACCCAAACTCTGTACTATTAGCTTGAAGTATCCTGTATCCAGCACCTGTAGCACTTGCTAAGGTGTTAACCTTCCACCAGAAACTAAATGTCCAAGTCTTACGATTTGAAGAGCTTCCCGGTGTTCGAGTTAGATACGCGCTGTCGTTATCATTAAATCGGATCGACTGCTCAATCTCGTAGGATGCCCCAGCGTTAGCCAGCCATTGTGAGCCAAACATAGTCATTAGCCGAACGCCAACTGCGGTGCGCCGAGTTGAATACTGCCGGACGCTTTTACAAAGTAGGGCACAACATCAACCGCACTTGCTGCGGTGCTAAGTGTAATGCCGCCCGAAGCGGGACTTTCATAGTCCGTCCCAAGACTGAGAGTTCGAGAACCCGTCCCGTCTTGGATGAACACGAACACGCCAGCCTGACCCACTGATTCCGTGCTTGGGTTAGCCAAGGTCACGTTACCCGTAAGAGTAAGCACAAAGTTCTGATGAGCAGAGAAGTCAATCGTTACACTGCCCGTGTTTGACGTATCCGTATCCGTCTCTGCAAGAATAATCGTGCCACCGTTAAGCTGCCCAGCGACCGTTACATTCGTAGTGCCTGTCGGAATCTCGATGACATCTGCATCGGCATCGTTCTTGATTGTGACATCGTTGGTCGAACCTTGGCCCGTAAGAATCAAGCCCTCCGCTGCTGTATAGCCCATTGCAGCGTTATCACCGGCAGAGGTGTCACCGTCAGCGTTTACTGTAGCGGCAGTTACGTCGCCCACAATATCAACGTCAGTGCCACCAGTAGCAACGGATAAAACCGTTGCATCAGCATCGTTAACAATCGTAACGTCATTGGTCGAGCCTTGTCCCGTTAAGATAAGGCCTAGAGCAGCCGTGTAACCTATAGCTGCGTTGTCTCCGGCAGAAGTATCCCCCGCTGGTTCGACAGTACCTGTAGCAATTAAGTTACCCCCCGCCGAAACGTTTCCTACTACCGTGACATCTGTGCCTCCAGTAGGAATCTCCAAGACATCGGCGTCGGCATCGTTTTTAATCGTAACGTCATTGGTCGAACCTTGCCCAGTAAGGATAAGCCCTTCGGCAGAAGTATAACCTATTGCAGCCTTGTCGCTGGCTGCGGTATCCCCCAAAGCATTGAGCGTACCGCTTGCGGTAACGTCTCCGGACGCGGTTAACGTGGCAATTTGCAAGTCCGATAGCGCATTTACAACTGCCGCACCGGAACCCGCGCCATCCATATAGACAACCGCCGACTTTCCGTTGGCTACGGTTATATTTGCACCGGAACCCTGCGTCAGAATTACGGAATAGGGTCCGCTAGATCCAGAATCTGTGGTGGCGTTTATGATTATGAAGAAAGCGGACGTTGTATTTGGGGCTACCGTAACCGTGTTGTTCGCTCCAAGAGCCCCCGTAAACTTTATAACACGGTACATGCCGTCCTGAAGATTTTCGGTGCCTGAACCAGGAGAAGCTTCTCGAACAGTCAGTGTATGGGTAGATCCAGAAAGCCCCACTGCTTTATAGGAGGCAATGCGGTCCAGAATATCTATGTTGTGATTCGTGGTATCTCCCCAAGCTCCGGATTGTTCTCCGGAGCCTATCTTTTCGATACCAAAACTTGTTGTGTATGATGATGCCATAATACTATTCCTATGCCGCTATTTCCGTCCAATCAGGCGTTTGATCTGCGTCTATTTCTAAGAATCTTGAAGTTTGCGAGGTGTCTATAATAGTCCATATGTTTGGATTGCTTACAAGACCTTTGGCAGAAACTCCCTCAACGGTGAATGCAAAGTTAGTTTGGACAGAACCAACTTCACTAGCCGCAGAAACTCCAGTAACACTAAATACAGTTGGAAGATCTACCGTAACCGAGCCAACCAAACTGGATGCAGAAACGCCTGCAACCGATAGGACAGCGTTTGCTACAAGAGTAGGTAATCCTACTGCACTAGCCGCAGAAACTCCAGTAACACTAACGCTAATCCCCCCAGAAGTAGTAACCGAACCAACTTCACTGGCAGCAGATACGCCCGTAACCGTTACTACAGCCTTCCCAGAAGTAGTAACTGATCCTACTCCACTAGCTGCTGATACCCCCGTAACGCTTACAGTAACCGGAAGATTTACCGACCCTATTCCGCTGGCTGCGGAAACGCCCGTAACCGGTAGAATAGCGTTTGTTACAAGAGAGGGTGAACCTACTCCACTAGCCGCAGAAACGCCTGTGACACTTTGTGCTACGGGTACGATTACCGTAACAGACCCTAGCCCACTAGCCGCAGAAACGCCTGTGACACTAACACTAGTGGGAAGACTTATTGTAGCAGACCCTATTCCGCTGGCTGCGGAAACTCCCGTAACCGTTACTACAGCCTTTCCAGAAGTAGTAGCTGACCCTACCCCACTAGCAGCAGAAACACCTGTGACACTAACCACAACTCCCAGAGTAACTGAGCCAATCTCACTAGCCGCAGAAACCCCACTTGCCGTTACTACAGCCTTTCCAGAAGTAGTAACTGACCCTATTCCACTAACCGCAGAAACGCCGGTAACCGATAGAATAGAGTTTGTTACAAGGGTGGGTGACCCTATTCCGCTAGCGGCAGATACGCCCGTGACCGCTACTACAGCCTTTCCGGAAGTAGTAACTGACCCTACCCCACCAGCAGCAGATACGCCCGTGACCGCCACTACAGCCTTTCCGGAAGTAGTAACTGACCCTACTCCACCAGCAGCAGATACGCCCGTGACCGTTAGAATAGAGTTTGTTACAAGAGAGGGTGACCCTACTCCACCAGCGGCAGAAACGCCTGTGACACTAACACTAACCGGAAGACTTATAGTAACCGAGTCAACCGCACTGGCCGCAGAAACACCGGTAGCCTCAACGGGAATAGGACTATTCCACGCTCCAGCGTTCCAGGTGCTTCTATTCCAGCCAGTAATTAACGCCACTAGGCAATCCTGATTATCGCATTATTAGCGTCGTTTGCCGGATACTGAATCGTAAAGTCACCCGCACTGGACGACTTGTCTCCGCCAAAGTTAATTACTGCTACAGCAGGATCTGCCGCGTGATTTGTAGTAGAGCCTGTTCCAGCAGTGCCTAACGTGCTGTTATAGATCAAAGCGCCTCGCGCATCGCTGATGGTGGACGAAGAAAATGTCGTATCAGCAAAATCAACAAAAGCCGTAGGAACAGAACTACTGTTATCCCCAAGTCCAATGGTCACACTGCCAAGAGCGGCTCCCCCAGCGGAGTAATTTGTGCCAGAAACCTCATTGCTGGTTGTGTAGCCAGTAGTGTCCGCGTCGATGGACGAACTATTGGTAAACATAGCAACCTTAAAGGTGTCCGCTGAAATAGCACTAGATCCCGTTCTCGTGTGAGCGGTCAAAAAATGTATCCCGGCAAGTATTTCTCTTTTGAAAGTTCCGCACATTGCGGATGATCCAACAGCCATTTTATAGTCTCCTTATAATTTCAGCCAAGTCATCTTGACCTTGCTTCTTCATCAAAGCCCAAATTGTGGTTCGTTCGCTCTGGGCCATCCTATTCATATAAAAAATAAGAATTTCCTTCAACTTATCTCTATGTGCTATCGCTTGATCCCGTATAACCGGAGGAGCGTCATTAGACACAACCATGATCTTGTTCATAGCCATTTCAGCCATTTCTTCGGGAGAATGTCCTCTATCAGTTGTCGTAAACACCAAAGCGTCTGGTATCGCCGTATGACTTTCACTATCTAACATTAAGCAACGTCCCTCCTAACGCGGTCATATCTATACTGGTCTCTAGTCTGGAGACCCTCGCCCAGATTCTTGAGCCATTGCAAGGCTTCTTGAAATCTTGCGTTGTAAAGCTGCAATATATCCGCTTCACCTTTCATAAATGTGTAGGCTTCCACCAAACTACCGTACAAGAGTGCTAGTTCCGCGTTGGTTCCTAGCCAGCTTGTTCCGTCAGCACTAGTTGTAATAGAGGTAGGCCGATAAAAATAATGAAGTTCTACCGAATAGTTACTATCGGGCGTAGGAGCCAATAAAAACGTATCTTCATTCCAATCCGCGTAATAAATAGGAGTTCCTGTAGTAGCAGGGTTTGGAGTGTAGTCTTGTAAAGACGTTACCTGTTTATAAAGAAGAAACTCTTTGTTTGAGGAATTGATAATACTAAGAGAGTTCTGAGACAAAAAATCGGTAGGTTTAGAAAGATACTGATTTCCAGAAGATGTAACGCCCTGCGAGTTTTTCCTAAAAACATCAAGCTGGCACTCTTTTAGAATACGTTCTTCTGAGTTAAGAATGAATCGAGGCAACTGACTCACGAATGTCGTCTCAGTGCTTTGAACGTAATCCTGTATCGCTGTTTTTAGCGTGGTAAATGTGTATGCCATCTAGAGTTCTCCGCTAGGTTATGTATCCATTACCCAAATCAACGACAGGCAACGCGGGTAGGGTTACGGGACCAGCAGAAGAAACTCCTCCTCCGCCACTTAAATTTCCAACGGTTGCTGTTCCGCTTGAGGCGGAAAATGTATAGAAATCAGCGTCGGGGTCACCGTCGCTGTCAGTCGGAACGGTTATGGAATATCCACTAGCAGATTCTATAACGGCTTCTGTAAACCCATCAAAGGCTTCAACGGATCTAAATCTAACTGTGTCTCCTGTAGACCTTCCATGGCCTGGTTCATTAACGGTTATAATTGCCGATCCGCTGGACCCAGATCTAAAGGCGTTTAGAGGTAGAACAGCAGCCACCTCCGGTTCTGTTCTTGCTGGCCGGCTCACACGCAAAGCTTCTGGATCCGCCCTAACTCTCTTTGGCGCTAGTTGAGGCTGTTTCGATTCATACTCGTCAGGTCCTACGAGCATTCCATTCCATTCTATAAGCATACGCCGAAGAGGGTATGCTCTACCGGAACGGTCGGATACTCCTTTTGCATATTTTCCTGAAGCGTATCGAGACATTTTAGATACTTAACGACGAGAAGCTGGGAACCAAACGAAGACCTGTTCTTTCGCTATCCTCTGACGCGGCTCTTTGAAACTCCTCATCATAAATAGCTTTCAAAAATTGGATTCTGTCCGGAGACCTTTTGATAGCAAGATAGTAGGATAACCCAGCTGTTAAGCACGGTAGAAAACGAAAAGGAATATCCGGATTGTTTACACCAGCATCGGCGTCTTGGATTCTTTTCACCCGATAATAAATTAACTGATCCGTGGAGTTTTCCGGAGACGGCCAAAGGCTAATTCTAGGAGTGATCTGACGGTCAATATAAAATTGAGATGGACGACCCTGTGTGGTTTTGTCAGGCGTATCTATGTAATCGCCTCTGCTTATTCTACTAATTCCTATATCAGATCCGCTTCGTCGTACCACAGCCTCGAGAATGTCAACCGTAGCCTGCACATCAGCTAAACTGGGATCAGCCGAGATAGTTGTAGAAACGCCAGACTCATCGCTTGCTGCGCTTGTAATGGTCTCTCCGGCAGTGAATGAGCCAGATGGAATAGTGATTGTTATGGTAGTAGAACTAGGCTTTGATATAACTTGAGCCGTTGTTCCGCTAGCTGATCCGGTTATGGTTCTTCCGACAAGAAGATTTGTTGAAGACCCAACCGTAGCCGTTATTACTCCCAGAGGATATGTGGCTACGGAAGAGCTCGTAGAGTATTGAGCAAGGGACTGCGTGATCTCTTCAACAGTCCATAAATTAAGACCTCTATTTGCCCACTCTGCGAATAAAAGGTTTAAAGATCGACGCGCTGTCTTAGCGTCATACCCTGTTCTGAACTCTAGACCACAACGTTCAAAGGCCTCTTCGGTTATCTCGGCCATGTCTAGGTTAAAATCAACCGAACCAGAAGTTGCCATAATTAATTCCTATCCAAAAAGAGCCAACCGTACACCAACAGCTAGTTGACCTAGTATCAAAATACCTACACCCCACAGAATCCTGGTAATGAGGTCAAGAGACTTCTGAACGTGATGAAGATCATTCGTCTTTATGATATGTATCCTCTCCGAGAGGAGCTTTATATCCCCCTGTATCTTGACAAGCTCTAGCTCATTCTTTCTGTCAAGATTATCAGACATAGCACTTAGTACTGCTTCAAGCAGTGTAGAACAATCGAGTACGTGTCCCCGGCTGTGTGTCCTACCGTAGTAAGTTGAATGTCTCCTGTATTGCCGCCAGCGGCTGCAACATTAGGAAGACCGCTCATGTCTGAATAATCCAAGGTGTCCGAATAATCTGCGGGAAGTTGCGCTGCGATAACATCCGTAGTCGCATCCCAAAGAAGTTTTACTCCCATACCCACATTGGCGAAAGTTATCTTTTCAATACGAACTTTCGTGCAAGATGTTCCATCTTGCAGCGAAGAAAGAGCAGAAACATCTATTTTAGTAACCGCAGCTTCGCCGTTTCCGTCACTAGTGTTCGTGAGATAAAAGATCGCTCTTTTAGGGCCGTCTTCAACTGTGGTAACCGTTACAGCATCAGCCATATCTGGATTCTCCTACGTAAGTAAAAGGCAGGGAGAATAACTCCCTGCCTAAACCGTCAGCCATTATCAAAATCAACATTCATACCAGTAATACGAATCCAAATTTTACCCGCTGTATACGCAGCGTCTGTTACAGCACCTTGAGTGAGGTACACGAACTTCTTAGACAAGGCGGCCATAATAGCACCAGAATCAACAGCGTTATAGTAACCTAGAGTCAAGTCACCGTTGTTCATCATTACAGTTGATGCCGAAACCGCAGCACCAGAAGCAGTAGTTCCTGTAGCAGAAATAACCAAGTTAATGTCTGGGTCACCACCAGTTGGTACTTCTACGCAACCAAACTCAAGAAGAATAGGAATACCATTAACTTCTTTAGTAAGCTCTGCAATGTAAGCGTTTGCATCCGTGCCATTACCAATAATTCTATCAACCGTTCCAGAACCATCAAAGCCACCATGAAGGTCAATGAGGATTGAAGTTACAATGGTTCCACCAACCTTATTTACAAAAGTGTTGATGGCTGCGTCTGGAATACCAGAACCATGAGCATTAGGGGTAATACCAAAAATGGTAGCACCAGTATCCAAACTAGCGTTATTGGCACCGGCAGCAGTCGCCGTTCCTGAAAAACCATTCGTATCAACAACATTGTTGATCCCAGAAGTGGCAACTGTCTGAAGCTCAAACTGCTTCTGCGTTACCGTTCCAGTAGTGGCATTTGTTGTAATCTGTTGAAAGCCGTTTTGGGAACGGACGGGACCGTTAAAAGTCGTATTAGCCATTTGGGTTCTCCTTACAAGAGTGTGCCCTAGAGTCTTTGTAAGCGTCTGCTGGGACAGTCGCTAGGGCTATGATTCCCAGAAATAAGTTGGGGGAGAGTTTCCCCTCCCCCTAGTCTTATGCGCCTTTGGATCCGTACACGCAACGAGGATCAGAGTAACCGTAGCTGTAACGCTCACGGGCTTTGAACCGAACATTGCCTGTATCAAAGTCGCCCTCCATCTTCGTAGACATCGGCATACGCTCAAAGTGAACGAAACCGCGAGGAGCATCCGTCTTAATGAAAAATGCATCCGTGTCCGTCAGATAGTGGTTAACAACATAACCCTGCGGGAGCATACCCATGTTACGCATTGCGTTAACATCGTTGTCCGCAGAACCTGGGCGAAGAGTAGACTCAAGAAGACGATCCGCCACAAACTGAAGTGCGGGAGGGATAATCAACTTCTGTCCACGAACCGAGACTTTAAGGCCGCGCTCATCAACAAAAGCTGCAATGTCAATAAGAGCATTCTCAAGGCTGGTTTCGTTCAGGTCAGCATCAGTGCTGGGCTCATTACGAAGCGAACCATTATTCACCAGGGGATGGTCAGTAGCGCAAAGCTCCTTACCATCGCCGCCAGCGAACGTGCTATCAAAAGCGTTGTTCAGCGTAGCTGCACCCTTCACCTGTTTGGTGTTGGCCATGCTGCGTGCCAAAGCTTTCGTATAGCGAGAGGCAAGGCGATCATAAAGATTATCCTCGATTGCTTCTTCCGTAATGGAGAAAGCAAGCGCGATAGTCTCATGCGTGTACCGTGCCGTATACGCTTCTTGGGCATCGTCAAAGGTAATCGCTGAACCTTCTTGCTTAACGGGTGCTGACCCAAAGCCTGAAAGCATTACTTCTTCTTCAAAGGCACGCTCTGAAGATTCAGTGTCATAGATTTCCGAAGACTCATCATCATACCGGGCATACTCAAGGCCAAAAAGGGCGTTGAGACCGGGCTCTAGCTCTTTCGCTAGTTGGGCTCTACTAATAGCCATTTTTCAATCCTCTCCTATACGCCAGTGGTTGAAGGTGTACCCGAAGCAATGGACCCAGTAGGTGCATTAAACGAGTTATTCAACCTAACAATTACGCCAACGCCAGCAGCTGCAAAATCCTCGTTCTCAGGATCTTCCTGCCAACCCATGACGCGAAGCGCCAACGAATTGGTAGTTGCCAGCGTACTAACAGCCAGACGACCCAAAGAAACGCCAGTAGCGTCAGTTCCCGTGATGCCCGTAGAAAGATTCGCGTTCAGGAAGACACTTGCACGCGCATTTGCCTTACTTGTCAGAGACGCATCAGATGCAATTAAATACAACTGATTTGGGTCATCGTTGATAAAGGCCTTTACGGGGTGGTTACTATCCGCTCCGGATCCAGGCCAGTAGTTACTAAACGTAGTTTTTCCAGTGACACTAGAGACATACTCACATCCCTGAAATACGCCCAGATGACTGACTGTACCACCGGCAGCGTTAGCCGTGTGATCGATAAACCCTGAAGCAAGAGGAATAACCAATTGCCCATGGTAAATTTTGTCAGTGTTACCGTTAGCGATTTCGTAAGGAGTATATCCCGTAAGGCCAGTGGAATTGGTTCCGCCACCTAGCTTAGAGATGGGACGAAGACCAAAGCTTCCATTACTGTTAGCCATTTTCTATCTCCTAGTCCTCGTTTTGAGGACCTCCAAAAGTTACACGAGATTGCCTATCAGGATTATTGATAGGCATTGCCGGATGCTGCTCACGAGCTAAGTCGTTATCAACAGCGGCCATTTGATTGCGTGTCATGCCACGAAAATGTTCGTCGCGTTCTTCAACAATCTCAAGAGGAATCCTTGCAAGTAAAAGACCACCTACGCCTATTACACCAGCATGTTTACCATCTTCAACGGTCGGGACCTCAAAGTCAGGGTATTCTTCACCACGTACCAGTTCCCATCCCTCTCGAGATCGTGCTGCTACGTTTTTGCGGTCATCAAAACCCATTACTTCGGACCTGATCCATCGATGCTTGTAACCATCTGGAGCGGGTGGTGCGTCCAACATGGACGGGGGCTTCCAAGGTTGCCTGCGTGCTTGCCCTGCACGATTTTGGTTGGCTCTCGGCGTTCTTGTAGACTTTTGGCGAGATGTGTTCTCAGTATTCATGGCTATTCCCTCACTTCACGTATTTTGCATATTCATCAAGAGGCACGTTAAGCTTCTTAGCTATAGCTACCTGAGATGGGGTTAACCGCACAGTTTTCCGTCCACTCTTTTTGCGGGATGCGGAAGATTCAGCCGACGCAACTTTTCTTCCCCCGGTCGATCTAGCCTTAGAATCAAACTTGTTTGGAAACTCGTTTCTAAGTCTACTATCAAGTTCAGTGTAGTATTCATCAGAAGATGGGTCAAACCCCTCATCTTCCACCATGCGACGATGGATGCCAAAAGCACCATATGTCATAACTTCGTCTTGACCGAACCAATCGTTGTCTTGCGCCCATCTCTCTGCTTTTGGGTCTGGGGCCGGGGCCGGAGCCGGGGCAGCTGCCGGAGCTTCTGCTTGGGATATTTCCTGCCCTTCGGGTTTCTCTCTAGCAACTCTAGAGTTGGTCTTTTGAACCGTTAGATCCGCTAAAGACTCTTGAGCGTTAACAATCGCATCAACATCACCCGTTTCGTGGGCTTCTTTAAGAATACGTTTAGCGGACTCAATCTCGGAAGTTACTCGTCCGTCGAACTGCTCCATGTAACCCCTGTCCAAGGATTCCATACGCTGTTTGAGGGACTCGTTCTCTTTACGAACGTTCTCAGCAAACTGAACAGCTGTCTGCTTCTGACGCTCTTCTTCACGATATTTTTTGGTTAATTCGTTGATACGGCTCTTAACACCAGAACTGTATTCATCTAGTTCGTCATCCGTTTCCGGCTGTACGCTTACTCCTTCAGCCGGTTTTTCCTCCGACTCTTCGGAAACATTTACATCAACCGAATTCTCTTCGGAATCTCCAACATCAATATCAGACTCAGTAGGCATGGCTTTTCTCCATGGTTAATTTCTTCTTTCTAAACGTGTTTAATGTCGTCGGGCTCTAGAATTGTGGCAATGACCTCATCATCGTTAATGACGCGGACCTCGCCCCCCTCAATCTTAAATCGGGATCCTGCGTATCTTCCAATACACACCCAATCGCCCTCGTTGCACCAATTGCGATCTTCATCGTCACCAAATTTAGACGAATCCTGATAAGCCAGAGGACCTACCTTTAGAACGTAGGCAACAACTGTCGCCAACGCTTCACGATCTCTAACTGCATCAGGAATAAGGATACCACCTTCGGTGGCAGCTTTGCCCATGTAAGGCATCACAAGTAAACGCCAGCCTGTGGGCTGCGGCAGTCTCTCTTTAAGGTTCTTACTTACAAGAGAGGGGTCGAGCACTTTCTCACTTTTATCTATGTATGCAGACGATTCGGCTTTCGGGGCTTTCTGGGACTCTAGTACGTGGTCTGGAACGTATAAAGTTTTGGTCATTCTTCCTCCGTGGATTGCAGGAGATCCTTGATCTCCCGTTCTGCGAACTCTAATCCCTGTAATTCTCCCACGAGATGTTTGTAAGACTCCATGTCTTTCGGGCTCCCATGGAGGATTGAGTCCTGGGTTAATTCTATGCGACTTTGTATAGCCCTTAATAAGGTATATGCAAACGTCGTTGGGTCAGCCATTCTTAAAAGCTGCCTTTAAAATCTCGGCCTTTAATGGCACCGCCCTTGGAATACTTGATAGGGCCGCGCTTCTCTTCTTTCATGCCGCCGCGTGTGTAGCCAAGAGTTTCGTCCATCATGCCGCCGCCCATGTAACCGGGCATATCCTGCATCATGCCGCCCATGTTGCGCCCCGTTTCCGGAGGCTTTTCAAAATAATCTCCAATGGGCGCCGGATCAGCTGCAACCACGGCAAAACCACCTTCAACTTCAATAACTTTTCCGGCCTTCTCTTCAGCAGCTTTTTCTGCGGCTTTACGAGTCTTATAGGTTGCTCCTCCATCAGGCATCAGAAAGTCCCCTTTCCACTGTTATCGTTATAAGTAAGGCCCTTCACTTGAATGGGAGGAGCGCCCTTGATACGAGCCATTCCGCCGTCAGCCATATTCATTTCATAACCGCCCATCCCTGGGGCAGGCATTGGCCGGCGCTTCATGCCACCCATGTTCATGCCTTCGGCATCATTCATACTCTTTGCCTTTTTCATAAGACCACCTGCCTCCTTTTTAGAGATGTCCATCTGATCAGACATCTGGTTAACCATTCTACTTTTAGCCATTAGAAGACCCTCACTTTCATCATCCCGCCACGGTTGGCACGTTTTACAGACTGTACCCTACGGGGTTTACCAGCAGGTTGGCCTAAACGTCTCTTTTGAGCAACCCTAGATTTCTTTTCAGACGCTGTTAACTCTCCAGAAGTTTTAGGAGTCTTCTTGGAAATACGTTTGCTAGGCCTGCAATAAGGCGTGCCCCTCTTCTCGCCTTTCTTCCTACCGCAAGGTTTACCTGTTCTCACATCGATCCAATCTTCCTTGAACCAACGTTTGAGAGAGGCACCCTTCTTTGTCTTGCGGACAGCCATTAGTATATCTTGACCTCACGGCCACCATGACGAGGCATCACGGCTCCGCAACCATTAGTCCGAACAGTGCCGCCAACGGCTCTTTTAGTCTTGTTGCCCCAGTTACTAGCGCCAACCTTACGACATTTAGCTATCGCTCCAGACGCATACGCAGACGGAAACACCTTATAACGTGCCTTAACCTTTCGATAACAAGCGTCTTTCGTAGCCATTAGCACTTCCACCTTCTACGAGCTTGCCTGATACGCGAATTGGGATTGTTACGCGTCTTGGCAGAACTACGTTTGAGTTGACCCAAAGAACGAGCGCAGTAACTCTTCCGACGTTTTGCCGCTGCGCTGCCCTTCTTAACTTTTCCGGTGACCGCTGTTTTAAGCTTAGACCCAGGATTGGCTTTACGATAAGCGGCAACGCCCTTCTTCGTCATTCCAGCACCCTTGCTGGTCTTACGATAGTTGGCGCTTTTGCCAGTAGTAGTGCGTCTAATGGCCATATTGTTTCACGTGAAACATCACACCCTCTTCCTAGCCTTCTTCTTTGCAGAAGCAGACGGTAGCTCCGAATAGTGATAAAGCCTTTCGCTATTAGGCCCGTGTTTAGCTCCGCTATGAAGATCGCCGTTGGGCATCTTGTGTGTCCCACCAGGATGCTTAGTTCCATCCCTAAAGTAATGGGTCATGTTCTTGGCCATAACTAATTACCCCTTCCGGGTGCGCCTTGGTTGATACGTTCGCGATTAACCTCGGCTCTTAGCAGGGCGATATCCTCCTGTGAGTCTATCTTGTCTGCGGCCAACTCTTCCTTAGATTCTTCCTTCGCCATATCAAACATCAGGCGTTGGTCGAATTCAGCAGCCTTGCGCTCCAAGTCTGCCGCCTTGATATCAAGTTCCTTGGACCGAAGCTCAACCAAGGGGTCTACTTCACCCTCTGGCGGTGGCATAAGAGCCGCCATAACTTCTTCGGTGTACTGAGCTATAAGTTCAGCGACCTTGGACTCTACGTCTATCTGGGGAGGTTGCTGGCCTGTCTGCATAGACTGCTCCATCATGGCCCTCATTTCTGCATCAGCAACGCCTCGAGCCTTAAACGCGATATGTTCGCAGAGATGCGCCTGCAACAAAGCAAACACTGGCGGAGACGCCGCCGGAACTGGCGTTTTCATAAATATGATGTGCGCCGTCATGTGTGCATCATGATCCTGCGTCGGGAACGCCTGCAAATTCTCTTGAATAATCGATTTTGCGTTTTCTATGGCCGGATCAGTGGGCTGCGGTGGCGTAGGTGTCGGTAGCAGCGCCTCAATGTTATGCACGCCTATCGCTTCATAGATTCTGCGATACGCTTCGTGGAGATTATGCATCTGCGGATTAGTCTGCGCCAGCTGAAGCTGCGTTTGTGCGAGTGCCAGCCTTTGTGACATGGAGTAGATATTTGGATCAGACACAGGTATAACATCGACACGCTCATCAAAATCTGCCTGTTTTACGGTTGCCTCGGCACCGTACACATTATACGGGTACATGGGCGGGAGAGATTCAGCAAAAACACGAGCTAACATCCGGAACTCTTGTTTCTGTGCGTAGTGAAGCCGCTTGTGAATTGCGGACATGACCTTGGAACCACGCTCAAGAAGAGCCACGGTAGTTCCAACAGCCGCTTGCTGGTTACCATCACCAACCTGAAGATCCGCAATCGCTGCAAAACGACGACCTGCATCCACAATAAATCCAAGAAGACTCATCAGAGTCTGGCTAGGTTCCTTGTATGGGAGCGGCATAATGCTTTCGCGCAGAGCGCCACCGGGAACATCAATATCACGAAACTCGCCAGGAGACAGAGGCTCATCAGAATCACGAATGCGAATACCACGAGCCTTAAAGCCAGCGGGAAGATTAGCAAGTGTACCAGCATCAATCAGCTGCCTCAGAATAGAGGTGGCAGAACGACCAAGGCCACCAATCATATGAAGAAGACCAAATCCGTAGAAGCCTAAACCCGGCAAGAACTTGTAGTGAGAGAAATACTGCATCTTCTTGTAGTACTCGTCACCCTCTTTCCAATTTCTACGAATGGCAAGAACTTTGGAACTGCCTTCATCAACTGTAACAATGTAAGGGAGCTTAATACCCGTTTCTTCGCCGTCGATAGGACTTACGTGTTCAAAACCGGGAAGATCTAGGTCTGTGTGGATTTCGAGCAGAGTACAATCCTGATTGTCTCCTCCGCCTTGTTCTATTCCTTGAAGCTCTCGCTCCTTCTGACGAACTTCGTCATCATCGGTATACGCGAGAATGTCTATGTCTCTATAGAAACCTGCCGCTTGGTTCTTTCTTACATCATTCGTATTCATCCGGATGACGTGTGTAACTCTGGATGCCGAAGACAAATCCGTTGCATTATACGGAACCAGAAGATCGTCAGCGGGAACAAACTTGGAAACAGCCCTGTCGAGCATGTCGTCAAAGTACACTTTCTTAAACGCACTGCCTGCCAACGGCAGATAGAAGAGAAGTCGATCCATCTCAGGGTCGTACTCGTCCATAACGTTCATAATCTGGAAATTCATAAACTCCTGAACACGCTGAGACTGCATCTCTACGTCGGGAGTAGATGCGCCAACGACCTGAGTCCTTACGGGGCCGGAAGAAGGTAGAAGTTCCTTGTACGCCTGCGCTTGGAACTGGGTTACGGCTTCTGCGATCAAGGGATGGGTTACACCGCTGGATCCACGAAAAGGCTCGTCGCGGTTCTCATACTTTATGCCTAGAAGCTCAAGACCCTCTGTGTACGCATCTTCCCACTCTTGTCTTCCGCCTTTGTCATCCTCGTAATACCCAACAAGCTCTGAAGCAATGTCCATCAAGACACGCTCGTCCATAATTTCTGCTAAGTTAGCATCCGGATCTGCTTGAAGCTCCTTCGCTACAGCATCCTCAAAATTTATTATGACGGACCCATCTTCTTCCTCAATCATCTCGGTGGGATCTTCAATCTCCTCCACCTCAATTTCTTCTTCGGACATGCCTCCAAGAGGCATACCTGAAGCAGGCATACCACCGTCTATCAAAGATGTGGGTTCATCAGCCATATTCTAGTTACCTTTCTTTCCACTTTCGGGATTCGGCGTGACGGCTTTTTCATAGTAAACTATAAGCTGTTTCTGCTGTTCAATAAACCGCTTTATCTCAGCCATGTTTAAGGCAAGCGTCTCGTAGTCCCTAACACTTATCGCGTAAAACAACAGATCGCCGTTCTCTTTCTCAAAACGCTGCTTAAAAGATGCAAACGTGTCCTCTGTCACAACATAGAAATGTATCTTGTTTAACGATACAGGACGAGGACGACTCTGAGTCGGTATCTTTCGCTCAACTTCTACCGTTTTAATCTCAACGGGAAGTACCTTCTTAAACTCCGCGCAGCTACTTAGCAACGGCAGGAGCGGGAGCGCCAGAAATAGCCTCCAACGACTCAAACAGCTTAGATGTTCCATTGTTAATCTTCTTTTCTACCAGAAGGGGCTTTTTAAGGCTCAATTTTGCAAGATCGTGCTTACGTAGCTTACCTATCAAAACGTCTTTATAGGCGTTTGCTGCATTTATCTTGGTCTGAAGATCTTTAGTTAACTCTTCAAACTTCTCACGGTCTTCGATCATTGCATTTATCGTGTCGTCTTGAAGCTGCTTCGCTGTTTCCAGCTTTGCTGTGTTCTCTGTTAGGATGCGAATGCGATCTTGGCTATCCTTATAGTAGTAATACGCTCCGTAGGCAGAGCCGCCCACAAACCCCAGCACTAAAATTAGAAGATAGATCTTTAGCATCACTTACCTTTCGCCATGTAAGCGGTCATGCCCATGTAGGCACCTACAACACCAGCCTGTCCTATGTAAAACAAGCCAAACAGGTCGCTCAAAGCTTTGATTCGAGCATCGGGAAAGATGGGTAGAAACACTGCCAGTGTAAACACTATCATAGACCCCATAGCGACCCAGGCCATTCTGCGCTGGGCGTCTGCTTTCTCATGCTTAGACAACGCTTCAGCGGTAGCAAGTTCTGCATCCGAGACCACACCATCGCCATCTAAATCTAGATCGTTATAGACGCTGCCCTTTTCTAATTTTTTCTGTGCCATTTTAGTTCCTCAGTAAGGGGTTATCCAAAGCCCTTTGGAGTTTCTTGTCCTGACGCTTTTCAAAAGCGTCTAGTTTTGAGTCAATACCGTTTATTTTAGCGTCAAAACGCGCCGATGCCGAAGAAACAATGTCGCGAATTGTCTTTTCGGCCTGTCTCAACGACTCTCTTGTCTCTGCGTCCAGCGTTCGAGAACGTTTATCCACGCCAGAGAGGCCGGAATACAGTTTAGTAGCATCATCGCGCACATCTTGTCGTGTATCGCGCACAATTTCTTGTATTTCCTGCGTTCTGTCCCTTAAAGAAGACATTTCTCCGTCCAAAACTACCATCTTTTCATTCAAAACGGCTAGTTTTTTGTCAAATCCGCTCAAATCAGGTGCGGAATACGACGAAATCTTCTTTTTCATGTCCATGTAGTCCTTGTAGACCTCAAAAGCGCCGTACAAGCCACCAACCAGCGTAGATAACGCCAGAAATACGGCTACCATCTTGCCGCCTTTGAATTTCACACCTGCAAATTCAATTTCAGCCATATCAACGTTTCCAATCCAGATCTACAAGAGCATTGTGCGCTCCGTTTGATCTGCCAAACAGAGTATAATTCTGCATCCGGTCAACCATAGAAGGCCCATCTGGAACTTTTGTTCCTGTAAAGAACCCTGGTGTATCTACCAATGCCGTTGGCGCCACGATTTTAGGCGATATCATGCCCATAGCCACCATAGTGGTGGTTTGAGACGCTGCTGAGTATCTCTGAGACGGAGCTATCTTTGCAACAGCCTTTTCAGCCGCCGCTTTAACCTTTTCCTGTCGGCTCTTGGGCTTTGGAGGAGCTTGCGCCTCTCTAGTCTCTGCCGGAGGTTCCGCCGAAGGCTCCGGCTCTGGTTCGGGCTCAGAGGGCTGGGACTCTGGCTGCGCTTCTGCTGGCTGTCCCTCTGGTTCAGGCTCTCCTTCAGAAGACTGCTCTGGTTCTGGTTCAGGCTCTCGTGCGCGAGGCTGCTCTACAGAAGGAGGCGCTATGTCCTGTTCTATTTGAGCCTCAATGGTTGCTTCAGCTTGTGATTCCTGTTGCCGCTGTTCCATTGGAGGTGGGGGCAGATCAATCTGGATTGGCACAATCTCCGGAGGGGGAGGTGGCTCAGACGGAGCTTGCGGAGCAACGGCAACAACGATGGGGGCCGCTGCTGGCGGTGGCGGTAAGTCAACTGGAGGAGGAGGAAGGTTAATCTGAACCGGAGGCGCAGCCGCTATAACGTCGTTCTGTACGATCTGATCTAAAATCTGCTGCTCTACAACCTGTTCATGCGTAAACGTCAGGCTGGGATCAGAAAACTTTGGACCAAAGAACCCGGAATGAAACCCCGCGTCTATCCCAAATAGAGAGAAGCTTCCCGTCAAAATTCCAAAGTCGTTCTCCGCCATCGTGTCCGAGAACGAAAACAGTCTCCCCCCAGTAAAATCTAACTCCACTTCGTGAGTAAACTTCTTCGCTACGGTTTCCCCGCTCAAAAGCGTGATGCCTAACGTAAAAAGATCGCGGCAGTCCCCCACTTGCGTAACGCTCGTGCATGTAGCACGCCTAGCGTTACTCGGATGACTGTCCACGGTAACCGCGCTGTTGAGGGTAAAGCCTCTGCGAACCTCGTCCTCGGTCAAGGGGACATCAAACGTGCTTGTATAAGTTCCGCCACCCGCCGTAGCGTTACCTGTACAAAACTCTCCGGCAGTGCATCCAGATGTCGAACTCGAAGTCGTTGAGCCACTCGTCGTAAACGCAGACAGATTTGGAAGGACATTGCTCGTCGTTACAGTTTCCGCCAACGCAGAAGACGACATAAGCAGGAATGCAATAAGCCAACGCATCAATCGCTTCCGTACCATTCTTCTTGGTCGGGCCAATCCTGTTGAGGTTGAGGCTGAGAAGATACCGTTTCCGCTTTTACCTGCAACCGCACAATAGAACCTTCCGGCGCCTTCTTCGGGTTCTTGATCCATTCCTGTCTCGCCGCGTCCCCAATCTTGCCCATAAACGGACAAGGCGTCCCAGCCATCCAAAGACCGTCAAATACACGAACCTCCTGGCAAAGGATGCTAATGCCGGCAACCTTCAACCCCATACCAAACACAGACCTTGCCAGCTTGATCCTCTCGCAGTTCAAGTCTCGAGTGGTTGTGCCACCAGACACACCAAAAAGACCAGTTTGCAAAGCGCCACTGGTTCCAACTTGACAGATGTCGTTATTGTTAACGACTATCGAAGGGCTGGACGCCGTAGGAGGCGTCTTGTCTACTACCGTTGAACTGCTGACCGTGGCACTTGTTACAGTGTCCGCCGCATTAGCTGTCACGGTAGACAGAACTAACGCAAATGCGACTAGCCCAATCCACCGTGACATAACTAGATAACGCCTTTTTCCTTCAGTAGGAAACCGGCAGCGCCGCCAACAATGCCAATAATGATGACAACGGGCTGGCTGATAAGAACGCCAATTCCTACAACTCCACCGCCAAGAGCGGCATAACTGGAAGGCTCTTTCATTCGACTAAGGATCCAATTCACGGGAATCTCCTAATAATACTGTCGGGGATGTACAACTGGCGTAGGTTCTTCTTCCTCATCGTCAGTGTCAAGACGAACAAAACCCCCCTTACGATATCTAATGAGTGCCATAGACATGCTATCGCAGTAGTCATCGTAGTCCCCATGAGGGAACGCAGCGCACTCGTCAATTACCTCTTCCGAAAAACGCTTGTCCGGAGCCCATACCCTCCCAGACTCAAACATCGGAGCCACCATATGCATCCGAGTATGCTTATCATTGCCCCTGGACGGTGTATAATTAACAACCGGAATACCCATCGTCCGTAACTCGTCCGTGAGCGGTGTTCCACTGGCCTTGGCCTCAATCAACACCATGTCCGGATCCCAGTACTTGTACTCCTCCATCGCATTGGCCTTCAATTCCGGAAAGTCCCAACGACCCTTCTTCGCGTCCATAAGGATAATGTTGTCCGGTCCACCGTCCGTGGGCTTAAATACACCCCACGTCGTAATAGCCGAATAATCCGCCGTCTCCTTCTTCGAGAACGCCGTGTCATAACTCTGCATTACATAACTAATCTCAGGAATGGACTCCTTCTCCCACTTTTTCCACCACTCCTTCTTAATAATCGCCCCCTCTTCAGCCGTAGGATTCTGCTGCCACTGTGCATTCCACTTGCCCAAAGACAACGAAGCCTTGACCCTTAACAACTCATCCTTCTTCCAGAACTCCGGCCACAACACATTGTCACTCGGCAAGATCGCCGGAAACTCAACCACGTCCCACTGATCAGACATCGAATCAGAAGCCTGCGCCTTAATCAGCTTTCCAGTAAGATCCTTCAAAGACCACCGCGTCATGACAACAACTATCGAACCACCGGGCTGCAAACGCTGACGAGGACCAGACGTATACCACTCATACGCACCCTCCATCGCCGTCTCCGATAACGCATCCTGCTCCGAATGAGGATCATCAATAATCAACAAATCCGCACCACGGCCCGTGATCGCACCACCAACACCAGCAGCAAAATATTCACCACCCTGACCCGTCTCCCAACGACCAGCAGCCTTCGAGTCAGCCCTTAACTCAACCTCCGGAAATATCTCCTTGTAAATATCCAACTCCATAAGGTTCCTCACCTTACGACCAAACCGTATCGCCAACTCAGCCGTATGCGTCGTCTGGATAATCTTCAACTTGGGATTCTTGCCTATCAACCAAGCAGGCAACAGATAACTCGCAAACTCACTCTTCGTATGACGAGGCGGCATGTTGACAATGATCCGTGAACCAGGGTTCTTGGCCAACTTTTCAAACTGCTTCGCTACCTGCTTATGATGCGAACCCTCAATAAAGCCCTCATACACATGCTTCGCGAAAACCATGAAATCATCCTGCGCCCTCTCCCGCACAGAAAGAGTCTTCTTCGCCTGCTCCAAAGCAAGAACCTCACGAAGAACCTCGTCAGAAGCACTCAGCATCTATATCTCCCATCAAAGTTAAAACACACTACCAAACGAAATTACAATTGCAAAAAATTGTGGCCGCTTTGCTTTTCAAATGAAGGTGGGGGGTCTGGCTGGAGGAGCACGGTTCGGGGTTCAATGGAAATTAGGCCTGATTATATTTCTAAAACAGTATTTCACCCCTCGCTCTGCTCGGGGTGCGGCGCGCCCGACGTGGGCGGGCGGGCGGCGGGCGGGCGGAGGTCAATCGGCCTCCGCCCTAAGTACCTAGCCCCCGACGCTACCAGTGTGTGAGCTGTTCGCCATCATTCAATTGTTCAATGCAAAGCTTGCGCTTGCGATGGCGTGCGAGGTCACAAGTTAAATCATCCAACACGCGAGACAATGCTTTAACGTCAGCATCGCTCATGCCATACAAATAGTCGGCAGTCATTTGGCGCGATGCGTGCGAAGTCTTAGCATACCATTTTAGGAAATCGGCTGCGGTCCAATTGCGTGATCTATTATATCTATCGCGTTGGCTATCACTCAGCCCTAGTTGATGGATCATATCGTTAATACCTTGTTTCATTAAATCGCTCATTGTCTTTCTCGCTTTCTTGGTTGGTGGGCGTGGCCACCATGGCCACGCCCTAGTGATTACTTGGCCAGTGATACGCGTTTCGTTTCGCCGGACTTGGTGAGCTTGGCAATTTGCTGGTCGGTTGCGCCAAGCTCGCGCAGCAAGTCAATCGCGGCAGACTTGTCAAAGCTCGAAGTCTTTTGAGCCGTTAGCGCGATGCCATGACGAAACCATTCAAACGCGTCATTGTCTTTAATGGTGGTTTTAAGCGTGGCCAAGTCTGACTTGGTTTCGTCATGCGTGGCATGAACAATGATGAAAGCTTCTGCCGCTTGTTTCTCACTGCGAATGGTAGTGCCATCGTTTAAGGTAAAGTGTTTCATTGTCTTTCTCGCTTTCTATTGTTGTTCGTTGTTTTCGTTACAACATGACTGTTGTACCACGCTATCCCATGATGGCGCAACCCATAAAATGCATTTAATTCAAATTAATTTTAGGCCTAGCGGCGCGGCAATAGGCGATAGGCGATAGGCGAAACCGGGTTGGAGCTCGGGCAGGATCCTGGCTAGAGCTCGAGCGCCAAGCCCAGGGTGCGGCGGCCCAGGGTGCGGCGGCTAGGCTCGAGTTATCCCGACCCGACCCGACCCGGCGCCCGACCTGGCCCGACCTGGCCCGACCCGACCGGGCATAAAAAAAGGGCGACCCGAAGG
>Ga0209535_1000594_pt1 | contig 25635 bp, 72 predicted proteins | sample LinPmetageLP28_FD_184041 | JGI IMG/M metagenome (GOLD analysis project Ga0209535, IMG submission 184041) | Marine viral communities from the Pacific Ocean - LP-28 (SPAdes) (version 2) | ecosystem: Environmental > Aquatic > Marine > Oceanic | place: Pacific Ocean | collected 2009-08-22
ATATTGCATTCAATGATGCAGGAGAATCTCGCATCGCACCGCGGAGTGTGTCTGTAGAACTTCCAGTCAATGGTATCTACATTGTCGAGAGGGCAAGATGTCGTGTGTCACTTGGTTGGGGCAACCCGACGGGTGGGATGGCAAGAATCCTTGATACTAAGACTGGAGAGATTGCATATGTTAGACGTGATATGTTAAAGGTGGTTAAGTGAGATGGATTAAAAGCTGGCTAGGGTTGACAACACCGCTAGAAAAGAAGCAAAAAGAGTTATCAAATATAAGAACCAGGGCAGTGATGTCACAGCGTGACGGAGACCTACGAAGATACGCTGCTCTTTCAAAGAAGATAGAGGAACTAGAAGACGAGATCTTGGAGATGATCAGTGAAACCAGTTGAAGTATCATGGAATCCTGCACTTACAACAGGACAGGATGGGAAGCGATACGCGATAAGCGGTAGTACATGGATCGAGGTTCCTCACGATACTACCTTTGATGAGCTGCCGATGTATATGGTTGTCAAGAAACGTGAAGACACCCAGCAGCAAGGAGAGGAGTCGTGGGAAGTGGCAGGTTCGAGTGGGTCGAGTTACACAGTCAGTCTTCGTCAAGGTCTGTGGTCATGCACATGCGCGGGCTTCGGATGGCGAAGACGTTGCAAGCATGTCGAGGAAAAGCAAGCGGCATGATCGATCTAAAAGATGCGCTTGTTCTCATCGGACTTTTGACATTCGAGCTCTTTGTGATTATTGGTATTGTTCAGTTGGTACATGCTTTCGTGTAACTACTTTGCATGCATGGTATAATATAAGTACCAAGGAGATAACATGAACTGGATACAAGAAGACGGCTACTATTACGACAAGCAAGGAAACCTGTTGCGAAAGAATCAGGACAAGACACCCGAGCTAGAGGTTGGAGACAGGTTCTTCGATGTCGGAAACGGTCGCTGGGGACTGCTCATAGAAATCCTCCCGAAAGATAAAGCAATGGGTGCACCCTTTAGGGCACTCTACGAAGGTTGCGAAACGTGGCCGCCGTTCGTTGGAACAGCAATGCACGCCGACATCGGCGAGGTGGTAAAGCTCAATGAATGTCGGTGATCTAGTAAAGCTTCATAGCTCGACACGAAGGAATGGTCCATCAGCTGGCAAGTTGGGTCTAGTCGTCGATCTAGATGCGTTTAACAACCCTATTATTAAAGTTGAAGGCGAGCTGAAGGCTTTTCACTACACACAAGTTGAAGAGATAATCTATGCAGGTTGGTGATCTAGTAAAGAATCTAAACTCTGAAGCTCGATGTACAGGCCTCGTTGTTGACTTTGAGTTCAGGAATGCCCTCGGCGGAGGGTACTCAGTGAGAATGCCTGTAGTACTGTGGCCAGATGGACGGTGCAGTCCGATTATGCCAGACATGGTGAGGCACGTAAATGCAAGTCGGTGATTTGATTAGGTGTGGGCAAGAGATGGGTGTAGTCCTAGATACAAATGCCCGACCACCTGGCGTGATTTCTCGGGAGACCGTCGTCTGGCTCAATGTCTTTTGGGAAGACGGCGATATCGAAGGGATTAGTCCAGCTGATGTTGACGAGGTGATCAGTGCAAGTCGGTGATCTAATACGTTTAAAAAATATTCAATCGTCTTGGGGTGAGTTTGGTCTCATTACAGATATCACATCCACTAAAGCTGGAACAGGCTTGATAGAGATGATCACAAAGGCTTCGCATGAGTGTACAATACCATGGACAAAGAGAAGCATGTACATCAAGGAGGTTCTCAGTGAAAGTCGGTGATTTTGTTAGCCGGGCAGAAGATGAAAGTCAGACTTGGAAAGTTATAGATGCTAAATCTGACTCCCGCGCATTTTGGATTCAACTTGATGAACCTCGATATGAGCATGACGTCTGGCATGATGCACGCTATTTTAAGGTTGTTCATGAAAGTCGGTGATCTTGTTAGTTTTGTTATGCCGACTGGTTATCGCGGGTCAGCTCGAAGAGGCATTCTCGTAAAGAGGACACGACTCGCATATGATCCGAAGTACTGTCGATGGGATGTGTTTTACAAGGGTGGGATTGAAAATGCTAGACAGTCAAATCTCAGAACTGTATCAGGTAACGTATGAAAGCCGGTGATATTATTCAGTACACAGGGTTTAAGAAAGACTTGACAGGCATTGTTATTGAGACAGGTGTGTATACTGGAAACAACGATATTCTGGTCATGTGGCAAGACGGCGCAATCTTTCCTGAGAAAAGCGAGATGATGGTGGCACTCCGTGAAAATCGGTGATCTGGTGAGAATGAAACGGCCCGGAACACCGAGCTGGCATGAAGGAGTAGTTGGTATTTATATAGGACCTGCAGATGAAAAAGAATGGGGTGACTACCATTATTTCATGCGTGAAGGCGTGCAATGCTGGGCGGATGCCGACTATGTTAAAAATAAACTTGAGGTGGTAAGTGAAGTGCGGTGAGATAGTCAGACACAGATTCACAGGCAAGATCACGATGGTCACATGGGCATGTATGACAGGTAAGTACTTCAAGGTGATGCATTGGCCGAGCAATCAGGTCTTCAAGGATCGTGACTTCTTTTTGCCGCTTGCGTGTAATAATGAATCTGGTGTGGTATAATAGAATCATAAGGAGGGAATATGCAAGTTGGTGATTTAGTTAAAGAGGTACGAGGAGATGGCAGGGGAATCATCGTTGAAGTGTTCAATGATCTAAATATGGAGTTCGGTGCACGACCCGGTGAATACACACAGGTATGTGTCCTCTATCCTAGCGGGAAGTTCTTCAGGCAATCGACAAGAGCATTTGAGGTGATCAGTGCAAGTCGGTGACGTCGTGCGAGTCAAGGGTAACTTCCAGGTTCAAAATGCACCTGAAGAGGTCTGGCCAGACTGCTACGGTCAGATTGGCATGATCGTCGAGTTGCTCCATGCTGCATCCACGCTTCCGCTGGCTAATGTCATGGTCTTAGATGAGGTAGGTCAGTTTTATATAGATGAACTGGAGATGATAAATGAAAGCCGGTGACATGATAAAGTTCAAAGGGTCTTTCGGCAAAGACCGAATCGGTATGCTGGTCAGCTACGGAAAGCCTCACTGGGATGGCTGGTGGGATATTCTAGATTGTGATGGAAAGATGGTGGTCTGGCCAGAGACGGAGATTGAGGTGATCAGTGCAAGTCGGTGACTTGGTAAAAGTAAAGACAAAACATTACGGTGAAAAGATTGGCTTCCTTTCTGAGAAAGTTGAGGATAGCTGGGGTGTTAGCTGGTTGGTTACACCTACTGACCACCCGAGAAATATCATGGCTGAACCTCAGGATATGAAGGTGATCAGTGAAAGTCGGTGATTTGGTGCGTGAGACTATGGACGGTAACATCGGTCTCATCTTGGCGTGGGAGAGTGACGGCTGGCTCGTCAACTTCCCCAAGCATGGCATGGTGTTCCACATGTTGCCGAGACTCTTAGAGGTGATCAGTGAAAGTCGGTGATACACTATTTGTTCTTGGTCTAGTCTTCATCGGTGTACCGCTCATTGGTTTGATGACAGTTTTTCTTGAAATGCTCAGGATGGTGCTATGAACGTAGGTGACTTGGTAAGACTTCGTCCTAACTTTAGAAAAGGTTTTAATCCTCCCATGCCTGAGTACGGTATCGTAACACGAGTTAACAGGATCGGAAACATCTGGATCATGCTCTCAGATAATCAGGCACTTGAGGGTGTGATGCGCGGAAACGTGGAGAAAGTAAATGAAGCTTAGAACTGCTAATATTGCTGAACGCATGCTTGAGGTTGTTAGCCTGCTTGGGATAGTCATATCATGTGTGTACATCGTCGTGAGTCTGATAAGGTTTTTTCAGTGATTGATTTTGCAGGAGACGTGTTGACAGTTATAACAGCATTGTGGTTATATGATCGTATAAAAGATTGGAAACTTCGTCGACGCTATCATGGGTAAGAGATGTGAAAGTCGGTGATCTAGTGCAGTTCTCAAGACGATTCTCTGGCAAGAACGGTGAGAAGTATCTCGTCATAAGTCAAGTCGAGACGTGGGACAAAAAGGGTGCTACTTCACCCTTTTCCAAGTGGGAGATCTACAATACAGTCACGGGTAAAACGCACGTTCAGACACTGCGGGATCTTGAGGTGATCAGTGAAAGCCGGTGAATACATACAAGAGACAGGAGCATTGCTAATCAGAGAAATGTCATTTAATGATCTTTGTGAAAAGCATGACGACCTTATGCTTGAGTATGATGTAGATGACTTATGGGAAGCATTTGAGTCAAAAGGCCCATGCTTTGAAGCGCTGTGTAAGGGAAAGCTTATAGTCTTGTGGGATGAAGGTGAAAATAGATGAAGCGAGGTGATCTAGTTCAGTGTGGCGACCCATACCTCGACAACAGAACAGGTATTATTCTCACCTGGGTCAGAACCGGCGGCGGTGAAGGTACAGTATGGGAGGTTCTCTATCCAGATGGAACAGAGTACTGGGATGAAAGTGATCTAGAGGTAATCAATGAATGTCGGTGACCTGGTAAGAACAACAGGGCGCGACACAAGGTCCCGAACCTACCCGAAGGGTCTTGGCATTGTTACCAGTGATTTGGGCTCTTTGACATGTGGACCAAATGATATTGTGTATGTCATGTGGCCTGCTACGGGAGAGGAACGACCGGTGAAGATTAAGTTTTTGGAGCTGATCAGTGAAAGTCGGTGACTTGGTCGAGGTTGATATCCTCAACACACAAGGTCGAGAAGAGTTCTCCTTCGGTGTACTGCTTGAAGATTGCCCACCTGAGCGACACACAAATGGAATGCACCTGATATGGGTCCTTCACGAAGGCTTTACAAAATGGTGGCCTGCAAGTTACGTAAGGAAGTTCAATGAAAGTAGGTGATCTAGTCTGGGGTCGTGAACATGAGGAGTTCGTAGACGGTGATCTAGTGGATGATATTGGCATTATCATTGAGGTCATTGACCACATCGAAGTTCCACCTGTCGTTAAAGTCTTGTGGTCAAACGGGTCCATCGACAAAGAATGGACAGACGAGCTTTTGGTGGTGGAATGAAAGTCAATTGTGGTGATCTAGTAAAATACAAAAATCTTCACGGGCATGTTTATGATGGAAAGTTTATCTCAAAAGAATGGGTCGGATTAGTTACTCAAGTCACGGGTAATCAAGTTGAGGTGCTATGGAATGGCTTGGGTATAAAAAGCATGGAGGCTCAAACAGCACTTGAAGTTGTTAGCGCTTTGTGTAATAGATGACAATACATGGTATAATATAAACATAGGAGGAAAGAGATATGTGGGTTTGGGAAGCAACAATTCGAGTACCGTCAGGCATTCAGCACGTTACCATTGAAGCACGGAATGTGCAAGATGCAAAAGCTCTATTTGAAAGCAGGTATGGTAAAGGATGTATTCAAGGAAACTCTGTTAGAGCAAAAGGTAGAGTCTAGTTTTTAACATGTCTATCTTTACGTCATACTTTATAATATGGCAACTATTATAGACTTTCCAGATAAGAATCGAAACTCAAGAAAATCTAAAAAAACAGATAAGACACGAACAAATAGGCGTGCTGATAGAGTTGCTTATGCCCTTGTATTCTTCGGGCTTGGCATGAGCGCATTGACACTTTGTGTAGGATCTGTGTATCATGAATCAAAAAGACTATATAGAAAAGTTAAAAACAAAGTAAAGTAAGTACGTGTAAACATCGTACACATATGATACAATATAACCATGCCAGAGTGGTGGAATTGGTATACACATCAGACTTAAAATCTGACGCCTATTAGGCTTACGGGTTCGAGTCCCGTCTCTGGTACCATTTATAATCAAGGATAGAAAATGAGCACACATAGCGCAATTGGAGTTAAGCATTCTGATGGGAAGATCACAGGTTGCTATGTTCACTACGACGGTTCAACAATGGAACCGCGTATTCAAGACTTCCTAAGGAAGAAGACTACGACTGGGCTCTTCACGTTGATTGTCAAGGCACAGGAAACTGGAGGTTTGAGGTCGTTTCATTCTCAAGGATTTGATGAAACAGAACCGACTACTGACTTTCTAGAAGATGGTGAAGAATATGCTATTGATGAGCTCAACTTTTACGATGACCATATGGGAACGTTTGCCTGGTATTTAGTGGACTACGAGACAGGTGAAATAGAGAAGACAGAGAAGTGGTCGTCGTGATCAATAAGTTTGAGATTAATACGTCTGCGATTAAAAATATAAAAGTGCACAAAAACACATGGGAAAACGAAGGGTTTTTGTGTATCGATAACTTCTTAGATGAGAAATCAGCATATTTGCTACACTCGTTTTTATCAGATAAAATGAAATCTAACTGGTGGTCAAGAGTATTTCGTTCACATGAAGAAGGTAATCAGATAAAAGAATGCTTTCGCATTGATAAAAAAGAAGACAAACAAAAATCTATAGAAACACTGGCAGCATGCCATCAAGCTTTTGGTAAACATGTTTACAGTTATGCATTTGATGAAGCCAGCCAGCACGTGGATCAGTGCCATTGCATTTTATGTAACTATAAAAACTTTTTGAAAAGCAATATGTTTAAGACGTTTATGCACGGAGTGACAGATAAAGAGTATCAGCTGATTCGTGACGGGTCTTATAAGCCGACAAGATATCTTTCTGGGCAGTTTCTATCGCCACATGAAGATTATACAAACGGTGGCGGTGTTGCTATGATGCTCTCGCTCACACCAGGGTGGCTTCCTGCTTATGGCGGGAATCTTCAAATCACTACAAGTGATCACAACAAACTCAAGAAGACAATTGTCCCAGCCTATAATAAGCTTGTCCTAATCAACAATGAAAACAAAAGCTTGCTTCATGGTGTTACACATGTTGCGCCGTATGTCGGAAAAGCGAGATATACATTGTCTGCTAGACTAGAAGAAAAAATTGAACACTCGAGTACTACAGGATGAAAGTAGCTGATTTAGAAAAAGGTATGTTGCTCGAATGTGTTGACAACGCTAGATTGCGTGTCGTTCCTTCAGGGGTTTCGTGGGGTCCGGGCAACCCGATGATCCAAGCAACTTGGCCGTCGAAGCATGACAGTGACAAACGCTTTGTAAAGTGTGTAATGTATCTTGGTACTCGTGAAGAGCTTGGTATAGACCGTAGCTTTTGGGGCCGCCGGTACGCTCTGGTAGACGGACAAACAATGATTATTGATAGAGAATCGTGGCGATATATTAGACCAGTCAAGGAGAAAAAGAGTGGAACCGCTGTATAGTATTGAAGGTGCTAAACTAACTGCACTTGAGCTTAGCTTGCTTACGCATGTTGCAGGTGATGAGTGTGGTGTATGGGAAGCTGATTCTGATGAAGCACTTGAAGTTCGAGAACAGCTTGATCATCTTGTCCTCGAGGGGTTATTAGAGCGGGATTATGATCACGGAGGGTGGCTTGATGTCTGGCGTGTGCCTGAAGATGTCTGGTATATTCTTAAACCCAATGTCGATATGATTCATTGCGTACTTAATAATATTGCAGAAGCATGAGCCATGTGCTAGATGGTCTTGTTGACAATGTAGCGACAGTATTGATGATGAACACTAAGAAAAAAAAGAAAAAGCCTCAGCGTTGTGACCTAGTAGAGATGTGTTGGGATCCTCGATACAGTGATCTTAAAATGGGTATAGTTATTGATTATGAAGATGAATATGCTCTAGTCATGTGGAAAGAGGGTGACGTTACAAGAGAATGGCCGGGAAACCTTAACCCAGTCTCAAATCGTGTAAGAGAAGATATGGCATGGTATAATATAAAGAGCACAAAAAAATGAAAAAAAAGATCGGAAACTTTCCAACACACCACCCGCTAGCTATACAAAGATGCAAGCAAATTGCCCAGTCTATTAAGTTCATTATTGAGTATGAGAAAAAACACAATACAAGATTAGATAGAGAAAGAGGCGATTTAAAGCATTTTTTCTGGGCATTCACCTGTGACTCACCTGATATGCCGGGTTATGATGCAGTTAAATACTCAGAAACGCATCACAAACACAGTAAGAATGCTAGTCATATGATCATAGAGGCAAACACATCAAGTCGAAGAAGAATCAGCGGGCTACGTCATGAGCATGTTGTGCCGCTTAAGTTGCTACGAGATATACTATTTTCAAACACAGCTGTTTGCGCTGGAGATCACGAAGAAGTAGCAATGATTTTACAAGAAAACCTACATGCAGCTGTGATCACTCGTGAGGAAGCTTTGCATGTTGACAAAACTTATAGAACATCAATGCCAGATACATGGCGGCCGGGTAAAGATCCGTATGTGAGATATGATCTGACCGGAATATCATTGATAGATCCTCACGGTTGATTAAGGTAAAGTAAAAATGAAAGTAGTACTATTTGATGCAATGAATCTGATACACAGATCACGCAATAGTTTTCACAAGGGTGAACACCCTCTAACATATCAATTCTTTAGATCACTTAAGCCGCTTCTAGAGAAGTTCCATCCTGACTTAGCATACTTTGTATTAGAAGGACGACCCAAACATAGAACTCAAACGTATGATGGGTACAAATCTAATCGTCCCGCACAACCAGACTCATTTTGGCGTCAACAGGGAGAGATTTTGCAAATCATGCAGGACCTGCCTGTTGTTCAGATTCGCCACCCAGATTACGAATGCGATGATGTTATTGCTAATCTTGCTAAGCTACACACAGAAGCCGGCAACGATGTTGTGATAGTCTCAGGTGACTCTGACTTCATACAGGTATTTGATTCTATGGATCATGATCGAATCAACATCTATCATCCGATCAAAAAGGTCTTCGTTGAAAAACCAGCGCATGTTTATCTTGACTGGAAGGCATTGCGCGGTGATGTGAGCGACAATATTCCTGGTATCAAAGGTGTGGGCGACAAGACGGCGACCAAGATCATTAACGACCCAGCCCTAATGAAGGAAACTCTCGCAGATCCTCTGAAGAGAGAGATCTTTGAGCGCAATAAATCGCTCATTGCCTTTCACTGGTTTGAAGATCTCACCAATGATTTACAAAACGAAGGTGTTGAGATCTTTTATCCTTCACCGTCTATGGAGAATGTCATAAAGACATTTGGTCAAATGGGGTTCAAGACAATGCTGACAGAAAAATACTGGCCAAAGTTCGAAAACGCTTTTAGTTCTTTGTCTGCAAGATTGTGATGAGTAAATGAAAGTAACTGAAGTCTTAGAACAAATCTGCACCACACGTGGGAGCATTGCAAAATCAGATATCCTCAAAGCTTATGCTGATGACATTACGCTGCAAAAGGTCTTACGTTATGGCCTTGATCATATGATGCCTTTTCATATAGTGAAAGTTCCTAAGGTCAAAGATGCTGAACGCAGTTATAATAATATAACTTCTTCGATAAGGTGGGATGCTTTTTTCTCAACAGCGGATAAATGTGCTTCACGCGAAATTACTGGAAATGAAGCTATTGACGAAATGCATACAGTTTTTAAACAGTCGACGCAAGAAGAAGAAAAGTGGATGAGAAAAATACTCAAGAAGCGTCTATCGTTAGGTGTGGGCACAAAGAGTATCAATAAAGTTCACGTAGACTTAATTCCAACATTCGAGGTAGCGCTAGCTCAGAAGTTCGAGCTCAAGCGTATTGCCGAGATGAGCAAAGTATTCGTTGAGCCAAAACTCGATGGCATCAGATGCTTCGCAATTGTAGAAAATAGTGAGCCAAAACTGTTTGCTAGATCCGGTAAGTTGATTACAAACTTTGATAGCACTATCGGACTAGCCCTGGTGGCTCTTGGCGATGGTTGTTATGATGGTGAGCTAATGGGCGAAGACTTTATTGCTATCATGAGACAAGCATATCGGAAAGATAACGTTGACGTTGAGCATACATATCTGTCATTATTCGATTACCTACCGATGGAAGAGTGGAAGTCCGGTGATGTTGTTACATCGACGAAGGATCGCTACACAGAGCTAAAAAGACGAGTGTCAACACTGAATCCGTGGAGAAGTCATGGTCAACGTGAACAGACATACATTAAAGTTGTGACCCGGCACGAGGTTCCTGCGAAACTTGAAGATATTATGGCCCTTCATCATACGTTTGTTCAGGCTGGATACGAAGGAGCGATGGTAAAAACAATAGACGCACCTTATAGGTTCGGTCGAAGCTACGACGTCATGAAGGTTAAAGAGTTTCACGATGTTGATCTTTGCATTGAATCAATCGAAGAAGGTACTGGTCGACTCCAGGGGCGTGCTGGTGCCGTGATGGTGGATTTTAAGGGTACAAAGGTTAAGGTAGGTTCAGGGTTTTCTGATGATGAAAGGGTACACATCTGGAATGATCAAGATAGTTTTATTGGTCGAGTGATTGAAGTAAGATATCAGGAAGTGACGCCTGACGGATCTCTGCGATTTCCGACATTTGTGTGTTTCCGAAACGATAGACAAGAGTAGAAAATGTTCAAAAGATTTATGTCAGTCACATTGTTTTCAATGTCAATATTGATTATTAGTCCATGTGCGATGGCACAAGATATTAGTATTACACCAGAACTTGATAGGCTTGAAGAAGTAACAGGTTTAAAGCTTAGACCTGATTACCCAGATCCAGACCAGACGAATGTCCCGTTATTCAAATGGGATCCAAAAAAACCATTTTGGCCATCTCTTGCAGCTGCAACTATCTGCACAGCGATCGTACTTGTCGCGCTTCACGCATCGAGCGGTGGTCATGTAGATACTTCTGAGCAGATGCCTGTCAAGCATTAAACATAAATAAGGAGAATGAAATGAGTGCAAATGGAAGAGTAGGAATTAAAGGGATTAGTAAGTTTGATGAGTATGTAGTCACATTTAGAAAAGAAAGTGATAGTTCTTATACAAAGATCACAAAAAAAATGACTAGAGACAGATCAACTAATGCTATTAAATATCATAAAAAGAACAACCCACTAATTGAAGAAGGGCCGTATGATCTTGTAACACAGAAAGATGACTATGATGATAAGATGGAATACGAAGGCTGGGATGGTAAAAAGGCATTTCTGTACTTTAAGAAAGTGATTGTTGAGGTCACTGATGAAAGTAAATGATGCGCTAAGTGGCACTGTCGTGAAAGATAATGACACATACACAGTGATTGACAATACTACCTTAAAGGGATTAGTAGTTTCAAAAACAGTATTACACCCTGGTAAAGAAACTGGAGGTCACAAGCATTCTGGTCAAGAAGAAGTCTACCAGTTTGTTCATGGCCATGGTCGAATGCAAATTGATAACGACTATTTTAATGTAAGCTCAGAAGATGTTGTACTTATTGAAGATGGCGTGTTTCATAAAGTTTATAATGACAGCGCAGTTGATGATTTAGTTTTTATCTGTGTGTTTGATGGTAAGAGGAGTCATTAATGAAAGTAGGTGATCTAGTTAAAAGTGTTAACAAACCTCCTACGAGCAGAGTCAGGGCCGGGATTGTCGTTGAGATGATTCAGAAAAAGTGTTGGCGTACTCATCTATTGGGACATAAAGTCGACTGGTCAAAGGTTGATACTGAACCTCATGCTGTCGTGTTGTTTCCTGAGAGTAGCGGGACAGTTAGCATTCCCGTTGTAGATCTCGAGGTTCTTGATGAAAGTCGGTGATTGGTCAAAACTTAAACGATTAAAAAAGACGTGTAAATCATATACCCTTGAGTGTATGATAAACACAGATTGGAAAGTTTCATTAAACGGGCGGGAGCCCAATATAGGAGAGAATAAAAGTGACAGTGAGTGAGCTCATTGAGATGTTACAAAAGATGCCCCAAGATCATATGGTCGTTATCAGGGGTTACGAGGGCGGTGTCGATGAAGTCACTGAACTTGAAAAAACTAGAGTTATCTTAGATGTTAATGCAGAATGGAACTACGGTTCTCATGAGTTGTTAGATCCGCGAGACCATAGCAGTGGTGATGATATCGGAGATGTTGTGTATCTTAAGAACGGTGTTTAGATTATCTCTAAAGTTTTAATATTTCTTTTCGATACACTTGTCAACGGAATAATTCTTTATACATCTTATTATTTCTTTAGCGCTTTCTGGTACATGGTGCTCAATTGAAACCGGGTGACTACGTTGAGATACTTCCCGGTGTTCACGATGATTCGATGCCAGAAGAGAGACATGGTTTGGTCATAGAGATGGTTAAACAACATGGGTGGAACACGCCGAACAAGCTGGGGCTGCCTGATCAGTTGAATGTTATGTTTCACAACGGAAAGATTCTAAAGTTTCACAAATCACAGGTAAAAATGATAAGCAAACCTGATTGAACAATTGATATAAATTGCTTATAATAAATCACCTTACAAACAAAAATAAAAGGAACAACAAATGAACACAATCAACACACTTCGACAACTCATTGAGACCGGCGCACTCGGTATTAATCCAGATACACCAGTTACACTCGGCTTTGAGTATGATGAGGATGTTATGCATTACAATGATGACTATCAAGAGGATGTATTTAGTAACTCTGATGTAGCTTCCATGCTTCTAGATTTTCTAACCACAGGTGTTGATAAACACATGCTAGATGGCTCCATCGCAACAGCAATTGAAGAGTCGGAATACATTGAGCGCGAAGGTTATTTTGTTGACGCTGAGGGTGAAGAATACGGCTTTGATGAAGCATGCCAGAAGTTAGGCCTTGTTACAGATGAAGATACTGATGAAGATGCTAACTGGGCAGAGGCTACTACACAGATGACGTTTATCCCAGATGATATTACTGAAGCAGTTCAGTATGACTACTATGAGTTTGGTATCGATACCTCACTTACACAGTATGACCACAAGCGTGGGTGTTTTACGATTAGCTTGAATCTTAACACAACAGCAGGCGCATTACTTGAGACAAGTTATGATTTTGGTGGGTTCCGTGTCACGCTTGATACTGAGGTTGCATCGCTCACTTTAAAGTAAGAGATCCAGATTCACGACCCATTGTTATCGGTGATCTTGTTAGGTGGTATTCTGTAGAGAATGATCTACAAGAAGAGTTTGATGTTGATATCGGTATCGTAATAAGCTTATCTCGGTCTGGTGCCAATTCTTTTCACGCTCAAATCCTGTTTGAAGACAATACAATTGAATGGTTAAATACTAAAACTCTTGAGGTGATCAGTGACAACTCTAGCTAATTTTGTCCTTGTAGGTACAATTATCTCTAGTGATGCTTTCCTTACAACAGTTGAGTTTACCCTCAACCCTCCTGCAAATGGTGGGCCGTCAATCGCAGTGTTGCCAAATGAGGCAATTCCCTGCAAGATCGAGATAGGGAAAAAGCTATATGTTGTAAAGGACGATCATCAGACAGTGCCTATCATAACATGCGAAAAAGAGGATAAGCGTGAAACCCGGTGATCTTGTCAGATGGACGCCAAGAAGAAAAACAGCACCCTGGTTTGAGACATCTCTTTGTCTTCTTATAGAGTACAAGAAGTGGGAAAAGATGGGTACAATACTTTGTGATGGTGAGCTTGTAAGGGTAAGAGGCGAAGATCTTGAAAAAGCTGGCAAGAAGGATGTGTCACGTGAAAAGGTGCGATAAGTGAAAGTGGGCGATCTTGTAAAACATACGCCTTATGCAGATAAAAACTATGGTTATGGCATTATCACATATGTCAATGACAGTCATCGACAGACTACGGTGAATGTACTGTTTAGTTCAGGACTTATCGGCCCGATTTGGGAAAAGTATCTTGAGGTGTTAAATGAAAAATAGAATTGTTAAAGTTATATCATGGCGAGTTATTTCAGTATCGATTACAATGCTTGTGATGTGGTTTTTTACAGGCAACATAAAGGAAGCAACCGGTCTTACACTTTTTCTACACGCTCTTTTAACTATTGCTAACTACATCTTTGAAACTATGTGGGAGAAACTCAGTGAAAATCGGTGAACTTGTTAAAATCAATGACCTAAACGAACCTGACCCAAAACGTATGATGGGTACAGTAATAAAGAATGAGATGTATGATGTGCAATTCAATCGGCCGGGTGAAGAGATCACTGAGGTGTTATGGAACGGTGGTCACATCAGCTGGATTCTTTCAAAGAGGTTAGATTTAGTAGATGTCACTGACAGAAAAAGAGATACATCAAGTTGATGAAATGATAAAATCGTATAAACGTACGATGAAGTATATTCGTAATCAAATTTTGGAGCTTGAGCGTAAAAAACTAAAAGATCCTGTAATGGAGAAGTTTGATTTTAATGTTATCACTAGAGAAACTAAGAAATAAACTTCTGAGTATAAAACTGTATAATAAATGACAATGGAGAAATCATGAACTGGTTCACAAATACAATCAATCAAATTCAAAACATGCTTAGCGGGAAAAAAGAAGTAGAAACTACAGACTTTTCTTCTCTTAAAGTCGTCGAGCTCAAAGCCCTTGCAAAAGAAAGCGGGTTAAAGGGATACAACAAGATGCGTAAAGCTGAATTAGTAGAAGCACTACAGACAAATACATGAGAATAAAGACACTAATTCTTTCTGCAATTCTTACTGGCTGCGGACCTGCTCATGTTGATATCACACACGGAGATAAAGAATCAAGCGTAGATTCAGATGGTGATGGTCTTACTGATGCAGAAGAAGAAACACTTGGCTCTGACCCGCTTTCAACAGACACAGATGAAGATGGCTGGGCTGATGGTGTAGAAGATAATAGTCATACTGATCCTACAGATCCTGATGATCACCCTTATGAGGGCGGTTGGCCCATCGATGCATGTAGATATGATCTTGAGCCTACTGGCATGACGCAAGGAGATGTCATCGATGATGTTACACTTCTTGACCAGTATGGTGAAGAGCTTCGACTTCATGATCTATGTAATCATGTTGTTATGATTGAGCACGCCGGATTTAGTTGAGGCGGATGCAGCGCTAGTGCACCAGAGCTGGAAGCTCTATATCAAGAATATAAACATGAAGGATTCATTGTAGTCACTGCAATGACTGATGGCGCGGCTGTTGATTTAGGCGCATGGGCAAATGCTTATGGTCTAACAGCGCCTGTAACTATAGATACAGCTGGACTTGCTTCAGCATTTAATATTCCTGCAATCCCTGCTCAGCACATAATTGCTCGTGGCGGAATAATCTATGATTTGAACATTCGTGTCACACCAGAGATGATCGAGGACGCACTAGAGTTTACACCATAGGATAGTAATGTGTCTAAAAGTATAGTTTTATTTGACATGGATGGAACACTCACTGAGCCTAGAGAATCAATCCAAGAAAATATGATAGTGGCTATTGCCAACTTGTTACAATCTTCTGAGGTTGGTATTGTTACAGGTTCAGATAGCGATTATGTCTTTCAACAGTGCAAAACGCTATTTGAAAACAAGGATATCGATAAGACGAAACTACATCTTTACCCATGCAATGGGACAAAGGTGTTTAAATGGTCTATAGGATCTGGATCGTATGAAGAGGTGTATTCAATTAGCATGATTGAAGAGTTAAGTCAGGATGGTTACAATGCTATTTTGTCAAGTTGTCTTGAATATCAGACATGTATATCTACAATTCACAACCTTCCGTACACAGGGACCTTCTTACACTATCGCGGCTCTATGCTTAATTGGTGCCCAATAGGTAGAAGTGCAAACCTCGAACAGCGATCATCATGGATCAAAGAGGACAAGGACTATAAGCTTCGAGAGCACTTTCATAGATTGTTAGTAAGAGATATAAAAAAAGCAGGCATTCAAGTAACCGTAGCATTAGGAGGTAGTACTAGTTTTGATATCTACCCGAATGGTTGGGACAAGACTTATGTGACCAGACACTTAGAAGGCTACGGAATGACATTTGTAGGGGATAAGTGCACAGGTACTGGGAACGACAAGGCGCTATACGATCTGTTACAGCCTGCAGATTCTTATGAGACTAAAAGCCCAGAGATGACAATTGACTTGATTAACAGTATCATTAGTAAATTTATGATATGAGTGTGAGCAAGAAACTTGTTAGGAAGATCTTAAGGTGCTTGAAATCTCAAATTCGTGGGTTCATTGTCCTTGAGAATAATCGCTGTGTATCAAAAAATCTTGAAGGAAAACGATGTATTAAGCACTCAGATCATCTACTTTGGCATGAAGATGCTTGGAGAGAATGGTGGTGGTAGAATTGTTTATTAGAGCTTTCTCAACCATTCTTCACAAACTGCCTCTTCTACTTCCCCTCTGTAAAATATGTCATACACTCTTCCTGGTCCAAGATCCTCTTCCTCGAGCCAGCGCTTATTCATCTTTCCACTGTTTAGAAAAATCTTGGGTTCACCTTCGTAAGAATTGACTATCAGGCCGAGAGATTCATATCGCACACTTGGCTCCATAGCTGATATAATAGAAACCAAGTCGCCGACATTAAAATTCATGATACTAATACCTATGGGTGTAAAGACGCTGATTGATAAATAGTTATAATATGAAGTTAGGATCAATAATGAAGACCACACGCAAAAAACTAAGACAAATTATCAGAGAAGAGCTAGCGCTATTAGAGATACAAGCTCCTGAGGGGCCTATCGGCTCAGACTGGGGTGGTCAAATCCCTGGTGAAAAAGAGAAGCAGCCTGGCGTTATGTCAGGCCGAGGCGCTGTAGCATCAGCTGCAGGAGCCGCTATAAAATCAGCTGTGCAAACTGCTGCTGATTTACCGACAGCCTACAGCGCTCTTCAAAAAGGAGATTCATTTTCTATTTCTATCCCTGCTTCGTTTGCTAGCAGTGTTAAGTCTTGGCTGTCCAAAACAAGCAGCGCAATAGGCATGAATGAGTCAAAAAAGACTATTAATGAAGAGGTGGCAACATCGACACTTGTTGCAGGTATCGGGGTTGGTATTCTGGCTCTCTGTGTTACTGCTATGATGCTTGGTTACAATGCTGATGTTGATGTAGGTGGTGAAGTTGGAGGACAGGAAGGCCGGGCAAAAATTATTCTCAAAGCTCCTGGCAGTAAAGAGTCTTAAAACTATGAAAATTACACGTAGAAAATTGAGACAGATTATTAATGAAGAGATCAGCCTCTTAGAAGCAGATACTGACTCTGACGGTGCACTTGATCCTAATGAATTACGTGACTTGGCTGATGATCTTGAAGACGTCGGTGGAACAAACTTTCCTCCGCTATCTCACCCACTGATATCGCAGTACGCTGATGACATGCGTGGACCTACTGTATCGGATACAAAAGTAGGTGATGCCTGGGGCGATCCTTGGTACAAAGAATACATGTCATACACATATGCACCAAGACCTAACAACATACAAGCAAAACAGAGCATTACACTTTATCGACTACTTAATGACAAGTACTTTGCTAGAATATTTGGTTCCTATAATAACAGAGTTTCTCATGAATCACCAGGTGAGTTTGACGACCCAATCCAGGCAATTCAAGCAGCGCTTGATAGCAGCGTTACAGGGACCCCACCTTCAGCAAAAAGTCTTATAAACAAAGTAGGAACTAAAATTACAGGCAATCCAACAGGCGGAGCTTGGTATGATTAAGGATATAAAATGAAAATCACACGTAGGCAACTAAGACAGATCATTAAAGAAGAGCTAAGTAGAACTCTAAGCGAAGCCGGTCCAGACATCAACAGCGATGGCACGCTTGATGCATCTGAGCTGCGTGATCTTGCTGACGATCTAGAGGGAGAAGGACAACAGTCACTCGAAAGCTTCAGACTCCCTTACAAGGGTTTTGGCTATGGCGGAAGAAGAATCATCTCACGTGACAGAGCCTGGCTGGAGTTTGTACCCAAGGGTGCAGAACCTAGCACGCAAGAAGATATGTTTAGAAGCGTTACACTTTTAGATCAAGGTGACCCAGAGGTTGAGAAGGTTATAAAACGTGGCGGGTGGTACGTAGACAAGTATCTTAAAGTCCCTGTCGACAATTATGATGTTTACAGTGTTCATGCAACAACCACAGGGTGAGACATGAAAATCACACGCAGACAATTAAGACAGATCATACTTGAAGCATGCGGCTGTGGTAGCTCACCAGAGCCAGAAGTACAAAACTATATTGATGAAACAGAGCTTTCAACTAGATTTGCTGATGAAGCAAGTGCAAAAACAGCAGCGCTTACGTCTACAGTTACACTAGCAGATGCTCTTGAAATGTCAGGCGTTGATATCAACGATCAACTCTTATCCCGGATCTATGTAGCAATACTAGATGTGATGCGAGATGAGCAAAGAGGCACACACGATGATATTGATGATGAAGTCGAGGCCCCATCTATAGAAGACGCATTCTACCCCGGAGAGGTTGAGGCTCGTGAAGATGCTTGGTCAGGCGGAGATAACATCGAAGATCCCTTAGATCATGCTGACTTTGAAACTGGCGAAAGCAACACTGGACCACACGTTCGTACTGGCGGTTGCGGGATGAGAGAAGCAAAGATCACGCGTAGACAGTTAAGAAAGATCATCAAGGAAGAGGTCTCAAGTCTAGTCGAAGAAGACACTGAAACAGAATGGGCAAATACTCTTCCCACAGGTATTGTAAAATACGACGGTGGCAAAAAGAAAAGAACTGATGTTGAAACTATTCAGAAGGCACTTAAAGCACTAGCTAAACTGAAACACACATCTGATCCTGGTACAGTAGATGGAAGGTATGGCAATAACACTGTAAACTCAATCAAGGCATTCCAAAGAAAAGCGAGCGACGTTAAAGTCGATGGTGATTATGGACCACAAACTCGGAAAGCAATGGTTGATTTACTCAAGAAAGCGCCAGAAGAAAAATCCGATCAACCAAAAAAGGAAGAATTAGAGACGGAAGACGAGACAAAAAAAGAAAAGGCAGCACCCGAGGGTAAGAGTGAAAAATTTGAAATTTCATTTAATCTTGTAACGAAACTGGGCGGTAGAAAAATAGCTATTAAAAAGTTTAGTACCGGTGTTAAGATTATGCGTCAAACAACCAGTATGCTCGCTAAGCGTGTAAAAAGCATATACGGAATAGATATCAGTGATGTTAAAATTGAGGTTCATGAAGAAAAACATGGCAAAGCTCCTGATCCGCATTTTCTTGTCAAAATCTATGTATCCGTTCCTAAAGGTGACAAAAAATATGACGCACAAGATATTGCAGCGCAATGTGCTGCAATTATTACAGGCCTACTTAAAACATCTGTTGACACAAATTTTAAGTATACACCCAGTGTTGAAGTCTGGGATGAAAAACACAATCATTACCACTAGATTATAGTAAATAATAGGAATTAAGCTACACGGCAATCGATATTTACTTATGGAGTGCTTATGCCTATTAAAAACTTTGGAGCAGGAACACCTAGACTTAATGAAGGGATTATCCTGTCTGGGTCGTCGGCAACTAATTATCTTGCGCTTTTTGCTAGCGGAACAATAGAGATAGAAGATCTGTTAATTTCAGGTATTGATGATACTGGTGAGCCCAGTATCTCATTTATAGAAGGCACAGATAACCGTGCAAAAATCTTTATAAACTCGTCTAACAATCTAGAGATCAAACAACAATACACAAACAAGCATATTGTGTTCAAGATTTTAGATGCCGGTGTCACCCGTGAGGCATTTCGCATGGATGGTGCCGTTCCCGAGGTTGTTGTTAATCAGACAGGTGATTCACTTGTAGACTTCCGTGTTGAATCCGATAACAATACACATATGATGTTTGTCGATGGCGGTAATGACAAGGTGGGAATAAATACATCGACGCCTGGAAGCGGTCTACATGTTAATTCTTCTTTTGCTACGGCTATCACAGGTAAGTCTTCAGACTATACTGCAACTGCAAGTGATCATACGATTCTTGTAGACTGTTCTAGCAGTAACGTCACAATTACACTACCAACTGCAGTAGGGATAGCAGGCAGGATGTATATAATTAAACGAGTCGACGGTAGCGCTAATGCAGCCAATATCAGCACTAACGGATCAGAGACGATTGATGGGTCTGGCGCAGCAAGTGTCGCTGGTCTAGGATCTATAGTAATACAATCAGACAACTCAAACTGGTGGAAAGTCGCAGAGTATATCAACCCACCGTGATCTAGCTGCCCTACGTTTACATCTCGTGTATCTTGTAAGAAAGTATGTTAAGATATAAACATGATAGAAAAGATTAAAGAGACAAAGATTAAGGGTTATAGAAAACAACACACGTTCACTATAGAAAAATCTTCACTTGCTGGACACACATTTGTTAGACTCTTAAAGAATGGCAATATTATTCTTAATTGTACAGAACTTGAGTTTGAAAAGATGCGCAGACTCTTTTTATAGTCGCAAGTAAGACACCCAAGAAAACAACCTTCTATTTCTAAGATAGTCAAAGTTATTTTCATTTGCATAAGCTTCCTGTTCAAAGGGAATCTTATAGTAGGCTTGACTGCCTGACTTAAATTTTATGACACCTAGTAACCAATAAAAAGCGTATATCAATAAAAAGCCTATTAGAAGTGTTTCTTTATATTGCGCCCAGTGGATTGACTCGTGATTACGCGTTACTTCTGCGAGCTTACCTCTAGAGAATATGAGTGGACCTAATGTTATTGCGTTGATTGTTATCGGGGATATGAATGATAATACGACAGGGATTTTACTGTCTTCAAAAAAGATAGGCAACTTCATAAATTAAATGCCTGCTAATTTTTCCCAGCGCTCAGTCAATGGTGATCGCTCAATTGTTGATTCATTTACAACTTCAGTTTTAGTAACAGCTTCGTTGTCTTTTTCATCATCATCATCCTTGACACCTGTAGTGCCGCTTGTGGACCAGATGCCATCATCATCGTCTTCGTCTTCTTCTTCGAATATGGGAAGTGGCCGTGTTACCTCGCCTACCAACTCCTCGTCTTCATACTCTGGACCTGGGCCCATCTCTGCGCCTGTAGGCATGACTTGTGCTTCTGAACCTGCTTGTGATGATCTTGGAATTTTCTTTGCAGCGCCAACAACAACTTTAGCATCATCGTCACTTAACATAGGTAGTAACTTAGCTACTGCGTACAAAGGTCCCCCTGCGACATTTGCAACTATCCCACACGCCTGTGAAAGAGCACCAATATTGCTATCAACGTTAACAGTCGCAGGATCTATCTTACAGACTGTCTTCTTGAAAAAGTCAGGCAATGCTGTCAATATTGACGCAAGATTTTCTCTTCCTGATTGAGACTGCATCATATTAGTTAGCATTTGTACACCTGTATCAATCAATACCTTCTTGCCAACCTGAGCAGCTGCTGCCATATTTTCATTCATTGCTTCTCTCACAGCAAGACGAATTTCTTCTTCTTGAATAATCTGGTCAAGCTTTGCTCTATCAATCTTCATTTTAGTATCCTTGCAAAAGATTCGGTGTGTAACAATAAATATGTACTTAAATTGTTGTTTTATATAAATCTAAACTTGATAAGCTATAATTATAAAAGCATGGCAATAACAATGACACAACCCGCGCAAGATAAGATAAGATCACTGCTTAGACAACGTCAGACACCGAATCAATATCTTAGAATAGGCCTTCAAGGCGGCGGATGCTCTGGCTTTATGTACAAGTATGAATTTGCTGAACAGCCAGAAGAGAAAGATAAAACATTCGAATTTGGGGACATCAAGATCTGTATAGACATTAAGTCTTATCTGTTTCTAAACGGTATGGAGATAGATTACGAAGAAGACTTATTGAAGTCGGGTCTTGTGTTCAATACACCGACAGCAAAACGGTCTTGTGGTTGTGGTGAGTCTGTTTCATTTTAGATTTATGTAAACATCAAAATTCTACTGTATAATAAACTTGAAAAATAGAGTATCATACAATGAAGATAGGCGATCTAGTGAGATATCGCGGATGGAGCAACGGAAGCGACAAACCAGGGCCGCTCGCATTAATCATAGCAGTCCAGTCTGAAAATTCTAAATTTCATAAACGTGTCAGAGTTATGTGGGTAGGTAACGAAATACCAATACAAGCACAAATAATTTCTGTATCTCGTGATCGATTTAGTAGCTGGTGTGCACCTAAACATTTTGAATTAATCAGTGAATATTAATAATCTAGTAAGGTTTAGAACAAATAACGCAGGTGTTGAAAAGTCTGTTGGTATAGTTATTAACACAAATAAAAAGCAAAAGATATGTGACATATTGATGTCCAGTGATATCATTACTTGTGATTGGGAAGATCTTGAAATATTATGTAAAACACGGTGAGCTTGTTAAAATTAAGACACAATCGAGCGGACTTATAAATAAAGTCGGTATAGTTTTAGATTCAATAGAGATGAACACGGGCTTTTTATGGTGCGAGGTAATGATTGATAATGAACGACACTGGTTTGATGAGATAGACTTAGAGGTTATCAGTGCAACCGGGTGATCTCATAAAAGTGAAGTGCCCATTAGTAGCTGACATATGGTATCATGGCGTTGTACTTGAACTAAATTATCAGCAACTTTCTTGGCAATTTGACGAGATGTGGTGTGCTGAAACAAGTTCGTTATACATTTTTGACATGTCAAAAGATGAGATTGAGGTTCTGTGTGGAGCCCGGTGATTTAGTTAAAGTTTTAGAAAGAACAATGGGTATAAAAATTAATACATGTGTATCTGGTATACTAATAAAAAAATCTGATGATCTTATAGGTTTTTGGGATGTTCTTATCTGTGGAAAAATCAAGAGCATAGATAAAAACTCTCTTCAAGAACTATAGTTATATTTGCTAACGTAAGGTCATATAATGAAAATTTCTCAGTCAGAATTAAAACAAATCATAAAAGAAGAAATAACAAAAATTCGTGAAGGCGTTGAAGATATAGATTTTAGTCAAGCTTCACAAGACGGCGAGATAGATTCAGAGGAAAAAAGCAAGCCAGATGTTAAGAAAGTCGTCTCAAAAGAAGGAATGAGTTTCTCAGATGCTAGATCATATGCAAAATCTTTCTTGAGAAAAAAAGATAAAGACCCAGACATACTAGATGATCACGCTGGGTTTAGAAACTTCTTGCGCGATAACGTTAAAACATATTGGCCGTCAGAGTCAGAAAGCGAAATAAAACAAGAAATCAGATACTGGATTAGTAAAAACATATTAAACATTAAAAAACGTCCAGCTGATACAAAGAAGAAAAAGAAGAAGTCACCCACCAAAAAACGTAAGTAAATGATAGATTATGCATGAGTATAGAGCATATGTGAGAAAGGTTTATGATGGCGATACAATCACTGTCGATATCGATCTCGGGTTTGATATTATTCTACACAAACAGAAGATCCGACTGCTTAGGATTGACACACCTGAGGTTAGGGGACCTGAGCGAGAGGCTGGCCTAAAATCTAGAGATGCTCTTCGAGAAAGAATCTGCAATAAGTGGATAAAATTAAAAACTCAACAGGACAAAAAAGGAAAGTATGGGCGGTGGCTTGGAGAAATCTGGCTAGACGATGAATGTGTCAATGACTGGCTATTGAAAGAAGGTTACGCGAAAGCGTATAAATAACAGACGGAAATCATATTTATAACGTACTAAGCGGAGATCACTTAAATGCATGTAACACATAGTCAGCTAATAAAGTTTCTACATGAAGCAATTCAGCTAAGCGATGATAATAAAGAAAAAGCAATTACAGCTTTAAAGAATCGGCTTGAAGATGAAGGTGGCGCTATGAGCGCTGAAGATGCGAAAGAGACTGCAGAAATTGCATCGGGTGTATCAATGGATGATGATGACTTTACAGAATTGGCACAAGATGCTGATATTGAAACACACAAATCAGGTGACGTCGTAGATACGACAGGTCTTGGTGAAGGAAGTAACATGAAAATGACACGTAGAAAATTAAGCCAGATCATCAAGGAAGAGTTAAGCAGCCTTAATGAAATTGATACAAGCCTCACACACGAAGATGCTGAGTATGCATATGACACTCTCGCTGTAAGGTTGCGAGGTGATGATGATAAGGTTCTTAATCGTGCTGGGACAGTGAAGAAACTAATGACTGATCCCGCCGGTTTTGAGGACATGAAACAACAGATCATGCAGGCAATGACACACGGTCATCTGAAGCAAAATCGTGCGTGGGACACTACAAAGTCTTATTGGAAAGAAAAGCTTGGGCTTAACGAGGGCATCATGGTATCACTTAAGCCGATAACAAGTCATCCTGATACAGGTAAAACTTCAACGCAGAAGTCACGATGGGCAAAGTTATCTGGAATTCCTGAAGAACATATTAATCTCAACGAGAGTATCATGGACACCACAGCGATGGAAGATCTAATGGGAAACATGGCTGGTGAGATCGCTGATAGATTCGGTAACGAGATGGAGAGGCTTTGGGATGAAGATCCTGCTATGATGCGTGAACAAGGCTATACAGATAGATCGCAGTGGTCCCGTCAAGTTGGTAGTGCAGAGATTCAGCTTGAGGAAACGATTCAGAACATGATGGCTCAAGCCGTCAACGATATAGAAATGAGACTTCATGATGGTGACTACTATGACAGTCGTGACTCAGCGTCTTCAATGGGCGGTCGTGACAGTAATAATGACGGCGCACTTGATGCTGGCGAGCTAAGAGATATTGCTGACGATCTTGAAGGGTAATCGGAGAATACCTATGAAACTTATCAAGGGCTTGTGGGATAGGATCATTGACGCGATTGATGACATGGTAGTTCAACTTGGTTTGCAACCTAAGCCTGTTCCTGTGCCTGTTAAGAAAGATAACAATAGGAAAAAGAAATGAAAATTACACGTAATCAGTTAAGACAGATTATTAAGGAAACACTTATGATTGAAGGTCAAAGAAGAGCACCTAAAAAGTGGGAATTCCAAGATCTCGTCACTAAGCATGGAGTGGATGATCAGGGTATGCCGAATCTAACCATTAATATCAGTGATGATAATGAGTGGACTATTGGTCCAAGTCCGGGGGCACCGTATACATATGGCGATATAATCACTGGTGTTCCAGAGAATCTAAAATAAAGGGTTGGTAAGCAAAATGAAAATCACACGTAGACAATTAAGACAGATCATTAAAGAAGAGATTCACTACACTGCTCAGCAGAATCTTATCACTGAAAGCGCAGAAACTCTAGGTGAGCTAAGTGAATTGATTAAACACTACGCAAAGCAACGTGGTGGGCTAAAGATCATAAACTGGAATGATCCGTGGCCTACTAAGGTATGGGATAAGTTAAGCAAGATGCACCCAAGACAATTTGCAAAAATCCCTGCCACGATTGCCGCTGCTGTCAAGGCAGTGGGTGGTCAGGCTAGTTATGCTACTAATGTTTCTAGATTCTTAATGCAAATTGCGGGTAGCTCCGCCGGAGGAGAGGCTGGTGCAATTGCGATAGCTGGTGCTGAAACAGGTGCTGCTGGTCTCACTGCAGGCTCAGCCATAGCAGCAGGTGCAACATTTGCTGCTGTCTTGGCATTGTTCGGCGGAGTCGCCTTTGCTACATTTTATCCCATAGCACAGATGAAAAAGATAGA
>Ga0209535_1000596_pt1 | contig 25512 bp, 33 predicted proteins | sample LinPmetageLP28_FD_184041 | JGI IMG/M metagenome (GOLD analysis project Ga0209535, IMG submission 184041) | Marine viral communities from the Pacific Ocean - LP-28 (SPAdes) (version 2) | ecosystem: Environmental > Aquatic > Marine > Oceanic | place: Pacific Ocean | collected 2009-08-22
CAAGGTAACAGACTGAAATACATCGACAAGGCAGGTAAAGAACACATAGAGTTCAGAAAAGCGTGGGTAGGTGATAAATTAGATATGATAATGGCAGAGTTTAAAGAAGAAGTGCCTACAGAAGAAACTGAGGAAGCACCAGAAGACAAAGAATAATGATCGACTTTACACACGAAGACATAGAACGTTTATGGAATTCTGTCACCCACTACGTGCCAGAAAGACAGAAACTAGACTGTGCGATAGACTTTATTAAAAGTCTTGAGGACATAGGAGTAGAACATGACGAAATCAAAGCGTCTGCCGAATACGATCCCAAGTTAGAAGAAGCAATCAATACTGTGTTCGAGGAAGACGATGAGTCAGACGGATACGGTGAAGATGATTAATTGGTATAACGAAGTAAGTAGGAACTTAGACAAGATACCAGACTGCGTAGCATACTTTGACAAAGAATTGCTAGAGGCCAAAAAGCAGTGTAAGATATATGGTAACTTGGAAAGAGCCAGTGCCTCACTACCAGGAATAGTAGAAGAGAGATTCAGTCAACTACAACAACTCGAAGCAATACTAGAATATCTCAACATAGAGTTGAGAAGATTAAGATCAAAAACTTTTAGAAAATACTTAGAAAATTATAACAGAGCATTATCAAGCAGAGACGCAGAGAAATATGTAGACGGCGAGGACGATGTTGTTGATATGGATAAAATAATCAATGACTTTGCGTTGATAAGGAATCAATGGCTAGGCATCACCAAAGGACTAGATCAGAAACAATGGCAAATAACAAATATTGTTAAACTGAGAGTCGCAGGGATGGAAGATGCAGACATCAAATAGAATAATACTTACAGACGTAGACGGTGTGTTATTGGAATGGGAACACCATTTCACAAAATGGATGTTACAAAAAACTCTCTTCGATGAGAAGGGTGCAAGATATCATCCACACAGATTATTACCGGACAAAGAAAACACATACGAAATGGCAGATCGTTTTGGTGTAACAAAAGATGAAATAAGAAAGCACATAAGAGAATTCAATAGGAGTGCATGGATGGGCACACAGAGACCAATGTTAGAATCACAAACTTGGGTCAAACTATTAGCGGCGGAAGGGTGGACCTTCATCCCTATAACTTCGCAGACATCAGATATACCTGCACAACAGTTACGTAAAAAAAGACTTGGCGAACTATTCGGTGAACATGTTTTCACAAATTACCATATACTAGGCACGGGTGCTGACAAAGATGGTGCTTTATCTGAGTTTCATAACACCGGACTATATTGGGTCGAGGACAAGCCAAAGAACGCTGTAGCCGGGCTCAAATACGGTTTAAAGCCTATATTAATTGACCACCCATACAATCAAGATTTGGATCATCCTGAGGTTACCCGTGTAAGTAATTGGCAAGAAATACACAAATTATTATCAGGAAGAAAATGAAAGTTTACGTAGGGCACGATAGCAGAGAAGACATAGCATACCAGGTGTGTGAGCACAGCATCAAGCGGAAAGACCCTTCGGCAGAAGTAATTCCCCTTAAGCAAAAGGAGATGCGAGACCAGGGATTATACACTAGACCAATAGACAAACTTGCATCGACTGAGTTTACGTTCACAAGATTCTTTGTACCGTACATGAATGACTTTAAGGGATGGGCAGTGTTCTGTGACTGTGATTTCCTATGGAAGGTACCTAGCCATGAGCTTGTAAAATACTGCGATCCGTCTAAAGCAGTGGTTGTAGTGCAACATGATTACACGCCAAAGGAAACAACTAAAATGGACGGGCAAGTGCAAACGTCATATCCAAGAAAAAATTGGTCAAGTATGGTACTTTGGAACTGCGAACACCCTAAAAATAAAATACTTACTCCTGAATTGCTTAATGAAGAATCACCAAAGTTCTTACATAGATTCAGTTGGTTAGATGATAACGAAATAGGATCTTTACCTTTGGAGTACAATTGGTTGGTAGGTTGGTACAAAGAACCAAAAGATGGACATCCAAAAATACTACACTACACAGAAGGTGGCCCATGGTTTGACGGTTATAGAGATTGTGAATATGCCGATGACTGGAAGAAGGAGTTGATAAATCTTTTCAGTGCATAATGATTGGACAAAGATTTTTACAAAAATGTTTGGAGACGGTAGTGGAGAGAGATCCATGGCCGCACCAGATTTTCACAGACACATTCGACCAAGAAACATTCGCTAAATTAAAAACACAGTGCGAAGAGAAATTTCTTAATCAACATACCAATGACCTTATTCATGTTTTTCCAAATCAGTTCAAAGAGCTAGGCATAGACTTCTATGATGAAACATTAGACATTTGTGAAAAAGTATATCAAAACATCAAAGAGATACAAGACATCTTCCCATCATACAGGAAATATACAACACTGGGTATAAACGCACACATTAGTATTACTCCACCACTTCCATATAAGTTTTACATACACCAGGAAGGATTGGAAAAAGTTTGGAGTTCAGTTACATACATCACACCTGAAAAAAATGTTGGCACTAAAATGTACAAAGCACAAAGCGAAGATGCCTTTGTTAAGGAAGCAGAATGGGAACCTAATTCAACGTTTGTATTCTGTGGGCAACAAGGGAAGACATGGCACTCGTATGAAAGCAATCAGGACACTAATAGAATTACCTTTAATCTGTTTATAATGAAACACAGATCTAATAAGTGTTTTTATCCGCTATAAAATTTTGTAATAAATTCACATCTGACATCAAGTGCCTATCTCGGACTTTTGTCCAAACAAATTCATCACGTTTTGCAATATTAAGGTGTGATCTAACATTTGTTGCAGTCGAATCAAAGAGTTTTTTTGCTTTGAAAACTACTGTTGGCAAAAACATACACCTGTTTAATTTTCTAGCAACCTTTTGGGTGTAAGTGTCTACGTAAAAATGCCAAAAAAATGGTGGTGCAAGATACCCAACAGCGTCTAGCCAATTTTTGTGCACCGCAAAATGTGCCGCTGGTAGACTTTCGTCGGGCCATAAAGTTGGTTCAACTTCTGCTTTATTGCCACTGCCTTTCCGCCTCCCATCGCTAGGTACAACCATTAAAATTTTATCTTCAAATTTATCAAACTGTGCTTTAATTTTTTCATCCCAATCCGCTGTTTGTAATTGCACGTCATCTCCCATTAACATTACAATTTCATTAGTACTCTTACTGGCCATTTGATTCCAACTCAAACAAGTGGACTGATTTGGACCAATAGTATAAAAGTTCTCATCTAATAAATCTTTATATTGTTCTAGTGCTGGATCATCGTCATTGAGATAAAATAAAAATTCTGTTTGAAACTTTGCTGTCTCGTTGGCTGTGTCTACTAATCTTTTTGCTAGTTCCGGCCGGCCGCGACTAGGAACACAGAAACTAATCATATCAATTTATTTTTCCAAGTTTCTGGAGTGATGTCGTTTACTATTTCGAGGGGCAGGTGATACTGGAATTTTTTAGTGCCACGTGTCCTAATGTATTCAGCGGTCTTTTTGACTGCCTGTCTCATGTTAGTAGATGTTTTGTAGTCAAGAAGTTTACGTGCTTTATCTGATGAACAAGTGGCAAGTTTGACTTCTTTGGGTCTGTCTTTATGATGTATGGGCTCTAGGTTGATGCCTGTTTCGTTAGAACACGCTTCTGCTAATTCGTTGATGGTAATTGGTTCTTCGTCAGGGCCTATGTTTATTACTTCACCAACCACATTATCGTTAAATGCTAGAGCGTTTAAACAGTATAGACAATCATCAATGTAACTGAAACATCTTTTTTGCTTGCCGTCACCGTATATTATAGGTTGCTTGCCTTGTAACATTCTATTGAGCATGATGCTCATTACATTCCTAAAAGGATCGTCATACTTCTGCCTTGGTCCAACTATGTTGTGAGGCACTGCTATTACATACTCAACTCCATGGGTCTCACACAAGTTACGTAGAACATCTTCCCCTGCCTTTTTGGCTATACCATATGGATCTTGGGGACGACACTCATATGTTTCCTTGTATGGCAACACATCATGATGGCCGTATCTGGCCATGCTGGAACAATATACAATACGTTTTACTTTGTTTCTTATGGCCGCTGTAATAGTGGTGACAGAGGCTTCAAAAATATTCCGTGTAACAAGCACAGGTGAAAAAACAGACAGCCCTTCATATGCGGTGGCGGCAGTGTGATACACTATGTCACACCCCTCCATGGCTTTAGTCATGTTCTCTAGATTGCAACAGTCTACCTGATGGAATTGCACATCCTGAGGCACGTTATCTGTATAACCACCAATCATGTTGTCATTACCAGCGACTTCATGCCCTTGTGACAACATAAGATCAGCAAGATGAGATCCTAAAAATCCTGCTACACCTGTAATGAAAATTTTCATATTAATATTTAATTTGTATTACACCCGATAAAAAATTTTATCAGGCCAGTGTTCGATAAGAACTTTGAAACCTAAGGAACTAATAAATTTTTCAACTTCAAAATTATTACTACCGTATTTTTTGGTGTTGTTGTTCAATTCAATCATCAAGTACTGTACGTTTGACAAGGTTTCAACTGCCCCCTTAAGCACTTCCATTTCGAGACCTTCAACATCGATCTTGATCATATCCACATCATCTAGACCTAAACTATCTATTGTTATCATGGGTATTGTCCCAGCACCTACAACTCTTTTGCTTTGTGTAAAATCATCTTCGGATAATGAAATCATTTTTTGTTCAGCGCCAACGGCCAACTGGTGTGTTTCTATATCGGCGCCTACATTTTTTACCAAGCATTCATAATGAACAGTATCCGGTTCAAATGCAACAACCCTGCCACAAAATTTATTCATTGCCATGCTCCAAGTGCCTACCCATGCACCTATATCTAAAATATGATTAAATTTTTTATTTTCGCTTTCACAATATTCTATAAATTTTAATAAACATTTATTTTGTGTAAACGGTTTGCCGTCTTTCCATTGATCTAAATGCACGTCATTGCTTGGTACCCAAAAGCCATTGATTTTTTCAATCTTAGGCATTTTTAAATATGTAGTTGTGTTCTTCTTCATTACGTTTGTGTTTAGATTGCAAAACCAGTCCTAACTCTTGCAATTTGTTCACCATGTTCACATGCTTATTATCAATTTCAACAAGTAGACTTTTGCATTTCTGCAGTGTGGTTGATGATCCGTTTAAAACCTTGTCTTCAAATCCATCTACGTCAATTTTAAGATGATCAGGCTGTGGTAATATTCCTTTATCAACTAAAAAATCAAGATCTATTTCTGTGCATCCATGGTAGTATTCGCCACGCTCTCCCACTATATTGTCTGCTACTCCCTCATGCATGTTCTTGACGCTTATAGACGACATGGCAATTTTATCACTTAGTGCTATGCAAAATGCCTGGCAGTTTTGAAGTTTATTCAAATTAATACTGTCGAGTAAATTCTTGTAACTTGCCGCATGTGGCTCGAACGAATACACAATATTGTTACGTGTCATTGCACTATAAAGTGTGTATATACCGATGTTGGCACCAATGTCAAAGAACACACTGTCATTATCAAAGGTATTGATCCATTTTATTGTCTCTGGTTCTTTAGTCATTAATCTGTCCATTCTATTTTTTATGTAGGTCCTCTGTCCTTTTACATTTGCAAACATAATAGACTTGCCTCCTATAGGAAAACTAAAACTATCTGTATCATAACTCTTTAATTTTGGCATTACAATATTCCATTGTCTATTAATATCTCAACTGCTGTACCGTCTTCGAATTCTTCAGGAGTGAATTGTTGATATGCTAAACTGTACAACCATGGCTCAGGCCCGCCATAATAGGGATTCTCTATGTCTGAAAGTTCTACATTTCCAACATCTACAGCAAAACTTCTGTTGTCACAGAACACAGGTATTCCCTCACAGATGGCCTCCACCGCCGATATAGAACAACTCGTCACAACACACCAGGCCTCTTTTAGATCCTCGGATAGGGGTACCTTTGCCTCACTCGGTCCTGATGTACCCCTGCCCCTAGGCTTGTGTCGAAGTTTGATAGGCCTGTCCGTGTATCTCTTAATCTGTTCCATGGTTTCGTTTGTCCAATTTGGTCTGTCTAGATAGTTGTGGATCCCCTCAGAACTTGGACAAACTAATATGTATTTGCCAGCAAAGTTTGGCGCCTTTATTTTCATTCCAAACTTTTCAAACCTATCTGCCTTGCAATTCTTTATGTATGGCACGTGTATGGCGTTCTTGCAAATACGCCAGTAATGGTTGTTAGGTTTTAAATTGTTGTTTTCAAATCTTCCAAAGTATGGGGTGTCTGTGAACCAAAATTGATGATTCCGTGCTTCCAACTTTTTTACCATTTTTCTGTTATTGCCAACAAAACCCCAAAACATAGAATTAATCTGAGGATCTTGTTCTACTGCATTGTCTAATTTTGTAATCTGATCAGGCCAAGACTTCTCAACGCCGTTGAAAACTTCCCATGCTTTGCTGTTCCTATTATTAAATGGTGAGTAGATTGTTAGCATCTGTATGTTCTTTGAGTAGTGTGGCCCACTGTAAGTGTCCTTCTGTGTTTGGGTGTTCGTCACTTTCCGAAATCGTTAGATTATTTTCTTTGACATAATCTACATGGCTTGAGTCTTGTCTAAAAAATCTTTTTTTGTTTACTTTGTCATATAATAATTTTATATCAGAATTTTTGACTACTGGATCTGATATTGTATGGTATATCAAATAAGGATATTTTTTGTATTCGAAATAATATTGCAAATTTAAAATATTATCTAAAGATTCAATCTGTATCATTTGATCAAGGTCGGCACCAGTTCTCATCAGGTATTTCCAAAAGGACTGGCAGGGCAGATCTTTGTTTGGACTGTAGGTTCTCCAGGTAGTGTCTATGCTAGGAAACTTGTCTTTTTTGTAACCGTCATTTGTTGGATAATCAACCCGTATGCCAGAACTTGAGCCTATAAGGAAAAAGCAGTCTTTTGCTATCTCAGGATTCCGTTCGCACCATACTTTTGTTGTAAAACTTGTTCTTTTATTTCCCCTGCCACCGCCTGCTAGATTTACCGCAATATCAAGTTTCATTTTCTTAGCAAATTCTATTCCACAGTGTGTATCCACACCCTGCCGTGGCCTGAAGGTCAAAAAAGAACAACCATTAAGAAACAATCTGGAAACTGTCATAAGATAATTATACATTAATTATAAGAGATATGCAAACGGTTCAAAACATACAAGATATTAAATTTTTCACTAACCAATGGGACATCATTGATCAATCTTACCAGTATGCTCTTAATTTTAAAAGTTTTGGAATTATAAACACCTATTCAACTTTACCAACATTTGTGGCAGATTTTTCAAATTGCAGTGTGAACTGCTTACCAGTATTGGTTACTGAAGACAGGAAATTAATTACAAATCATGTATGGCCTTTGATTTCAAAATATCGTGACAAACCACACAAGGTGCATGATATCTTTACATCTTGGGGTGAAAAAGTAGATATCACGATGCCACCGATCACACAACAGTTCAATGGCACTTGGAAATATGTTTGGTTGCCTATCGACGAGTACAGTGCTGAGAACCCTTGGCACATTTGGATAGACATCGTATCCAAGTTCCGACTCATTGAAAAAAGATGGAGCACCAATTTTGAAAAGTACACTTTCATTCTAGCCAACCCTAGCAAATACTTCGACAGGATTTGTAAGGTGTTTTTCCCTGATTTGCAATACAAAGTAATACCCAAAAAAGAAACTTGGCGTTTTGCTCACCTCATTGTGCCAAGTATGAGCAACTACCAAGATGGAATCCTGACTCCTCACATGCCGAAGTGGATAAGACATCTAGCAAACCTTGTAGCCAAGGATGATATAAAACCTACTCGTAAAATTTTTATTACAAGGAAAGATGCCGAAAACAGGAACATAAAGAATCAAGACGAACTTGTTATGGCGTTGAAAGGCTGGGAGACAGTGACTTTAGAAAATATGTCGATAGAGGAGCAAGTAAAAACTTTCGCTGAAGCCACGCATATAGTTTCTCCCCATGGTGCTGGATTAACAAACCTTTTATGGTGCAGGCCAAAAACAAAAGTTTATGAATTGACACACAAAGCATTCATGCACAAAAAAGTTTATCCAAGCCTATCGCATCATCTTGGACTCAAGCATCATGTAATACTTTGTGAAACTGAAAAACTACAATTAACAAAACCAAAAAATAAGAAGGCCAAGGACATGGTAAATCTTAAGATAAACATACCAAACTTAATAAAAATTTTAGATTAGACTTCTAGCCCAGACAAGTCTACCTCAACATCAGGAAATATATCTTTCAACTTGGACCAAATCTTAACATTCCTTTTGTGTTTCTTGCCGCCGGCACAATGTAAAAAATTAACCTTGTTATAATCAAATTTCTCGCCGTTATTTTTATGATTATACATTCTTTGCATATCTAACAAAGGAACTTTGCTGTCTACTATACAACCATTAAGAAACATGCCGTCGTCTATCCTGTCGTCGGTGACTTCTTTGTATTTGCTGACCCAAGGAAGCATAAATTCTGTAGACACTTTGTTTAACATCATTACCCCAGGCTGAACAAATCGTTGCATGATCTGTTCTCCGGTATAGTTGTCGGCTAACGGATTGACCCTTTGGTTATATTTTGCACCATCTGGTGTTGCGCCTCTGAACTTAGGATAGTAGCAGGTTTTTAACTTTTGATTTATCTCTGGGTATTCCTGAAATATGTTTCCGGCATGTGGTAAAGCGATCACATCACTATCAACGTACATGATCTGATCATATTTTTCCCACCAACTACGGTCCACCCAAAGATCAAATCTTTCCCAGGTAGGGTGTTTGAATGCTAATTTTGGTTCGGTAATTCTTTGATATTCTAAATTGTACTTTGCACAATATTTTTGGAAACTATGTCTGCTATATGTTTCCATAGGACTTGGTTTTAGATTGTTAAAACCAGGTTGCGAATATTTTTGAATGTCTATATAATATTGAATAACCAAGTTTCTCATCGATAACTATTTACGATTATGTTTTACTGCGTACGAACGGAACGAGCCAACACTGAAAAATATATTGAATCAATTGCAAGAGGCTCCACGGCACAAATAGTAAATTACCAAAATGCAATGAAGGAAGACTGCGAAAAAGTTGCATTTATGGGAGTGTTGAGAGGTACCAACATAGTTTACAACTGGGCGAAAGAAAACAAGAAAGATTTTTATTACATCGACAGGCCCTATTGGGGAGAAAGCCGAGCAACACCTTATTGGATGAGATGTGTCAAGAACGAACATGTAAAGACCAGCCACGAACAAAGGCCAGACGACAGATACAAAAAATATTACAAAGGTGATCCAATTTTGCCATACCACAAAAATGGAAAATATGTGCTAGTGGTACCACCTAGCCACAGTATGGCTTTACACTTCAATGCACAGACCTGGCTGGAAGACACTTTACAGGTATTAAAAGCAAATACAGAAAGACAAATTATTATAAGAGAAAAACCTTACAATCCAAAAAGTTATTTAGACGAGCAGGGAAGAATGTTGCCAGGGCCAAGTGACAACAAGCAACCCGAAAAACCATTCGAGTGGGATCAAGTACACGCGGTGGTCACATTTAATAGTTCCATGACCATTAAGGCATTACACAATGGTGTACCTTGCTTTAGCAATTTTGAAAACCCTTGTGGACAGATATGTGAAAATAACTTTAGTAAAATTGAAACTCCCATCTATGCTGACAGAGAACCTGTGTTCCACAGTCTAGCATATGGTCAGTTCACTCAGGAAGAATTTAGAAACGGATGGGCATTAGGTATATTAGATGGACGTTGAAATATTTAGAAGGACTGTAAAAGACCGTAGACGTGGGGCAAGTTACGAACTGTTGCAACACATGGCAGAAGGCATACGTGCTTGTGGTGATAATCCAATCATGGTTAATGAGACCAAGACCGGAGAGTGGACATTAAACGAGATGGAGCCAACAGCAAGGATAGGCTGTATGTTTGGCTATGGCGGATCAAATCAGATGCACCACACCAAAGGTAGAAGAAGAGATCTAGTAGAACGTGCAAAGAAAAAAGGAATACACATAATAACTTTTGACGGAGGCATACTATCAAGTTTTGGCAACACTATCACACATCCTAAACACCATTGGCGAGTCAGCCTCTATTCACCCATGAATAATGGAGACTTTTTAAGTGAAAATTCGCCACCCGATCGTTGGGAAATGATGAAGAAGATGTGGAATATAAAATACCAACCATGGAGGAAATCCAATCAAGATGATCCAATACTTTTTGTTCTACAGCCTAAAGACAACTGGAGTATGGACGAGTTGGATCCAATAGAATGGTTCAATGGTGTATACGAAAAGATCAGACCAATCACGGACAGACAGTTCTTGATACGTCCACACCCAAATCATATGGCCCACATTGAAGAACGTGTAAAAGAATTTCCAGAGGACTGCAAAGTCATAATAGGACAAAAGTTCTTCAGTGGAGATGAGAAGAAATACTACAGATTCAATTTCCAAGAAGCAATAGCAAACTGCCACGCAGTAATTACGCATAACAGCACTGCTAGTATTGACAGTTGCGTAAGAGGTATCCCCACTTTTGTAACATCAGACCTTGCAATCTGCTGGGACGTGGCAAACAAAGATCTTAACAACATAGAAACACCCGAATATCCTGACAGAGATCAATGGGTGTGCAACATTGGCTACAAGCAATGGACAGAAAAAGAAATTAGAGATGGCACAGTGTTTAAAAGGTTCAAGGAAAAGTTAGGTTACTAATGTGCGGAATTTACGGAATTACCGATAATAATCCAAAACTTATACAAGACTACATCACTGCCTGTAGTCATAGAGGACCAGATGGGTCAAAGGTATGGTCATCACCTGACAACAATCTCACACTAGGACACAATCTTCTGTCAATAATGGGACATCCTAATAATTCAATCCAGCCCTGGAAAACTCCTGCGGGGAATTATCTCATTTACAATGGAGAAATATTCAATTACTACGAACTTAGAGACAAGTACAGCGAAAAAGGGTTTGTAGGAGAGACTGGTTGCGATACAGAATTACTGGCATGGGGATTGGACATGTTCGGACTAGATTTCACTGATGAGATAGATTCTATGCATGGGTTTGCATATTACAAAAAACAAAATCAAGAACTATGGCTGTCGCGGGACCACGCAGGAATTAAACCGTTGTACTACGCCGAAATAAAACAAGGACTAATATTTGGCAGTGAAATCAAAGGCATGCTTGACCATGTCCAAGGCTCAAGAAATATTGATCCATTGGCTTTCAGTTGCATGGCGCACGTTGGTGTAAACGTTACAGAAAACACTTTCTTTTCAAATGTAAAGAAACTTTTGAGCGGTGAAACAATAGTGTATGACGTTGCCAATAAAAAAATAAAAAATAAAAAAAGAAATCTTATAGTTGCAACAAACAAGCATAAGTTTGACGAAGAAGAGTTTAGACACATTACCAGAGAAAGCGTGAAGATGTGTAGCATAGGACGTAGGAAGATAGGTATATTCCTAAGTGGAGGCCTTGACAGTGGCATGGTGGCGTACGAACACAGTAAACTGCACGACACCACAAACACCTACACAAATAAAATGGAACCAAACATAGTGTGGCGTGAGGATGATCACAATGACGATCATTCCAAAGCACTAATGCTGGCAGAACAGTTTAAGTTCAATCATAAAGTTGTCACAATGACTCCTCAATTGGTCAAAGACTGCTGGGATAAAAGCATCTATTTTATGGAGCAACCTGTGTACAATCCATCTATGGCCATGTATTATTACACTAATAAATTTTTATCAGAGGACGGGATAGTGGTCACACTAGCCGGTGATATGGGAGACGAAGTGCTTGGTGGCTATCCAAAGTATTGGAAATTGCGTAATCAGAATGTGACTAATTGGACACAGTTGGTTGAACAATGGATGAACAGAATTAAAAGACCAATCCTAGTCTCTCATTATCCAATTAGCAGAAACGATCTTACAAAATATTTAATAAAAAATCTTCCAATGGAACTGTATAACGATGCTGATCCTGTAAATTCCTATATGTCATTAGACTGCGTAACACAAGTTCCGGAAGAATTTTTTATAAGAAACGACACATACGGTATGGCATTTAGCATGGAAGGACGTTTCCCGTTAGCCACGAAGAAATTTATGAAATATGGTTTGAGTATTCCGTCCAATGAAAAAATAGGAATCAATAAATCAGATACGAAACTTTTAAGTAAAAAGGCATATCGAAATATATTTCCAAATGAGATTATATCAAAACACAAGACAGGATGGACGGCGCCCGTCAAAGGATGGATACAAAACGAGCAAGTAACAAAAAATTTTTATCAAAATCAGATTGCCAGAAAAGATTGTTTAAAAGACATAGTTTTAAGAAACAACGAAACCCAAAAGTCTGCCATACCTGCATGGATAATGAGAGATTGGGCAAATAAATTTAACATGAATTTTGAAAGTAAATAGGAGTAACATGAAAATAAAAGTTATTACTTCATATAAACCAGGCAGTTGGGAACAATATGGAAAAAAAGGAATAGAATCCATGGCGGAGCAATTTCCAAAAGAAATCGACATTGTGGTATACGCCGAAGAAGCCAAACCAGACTGTAAGTACGAGAGAATACAATGGATAGACTTAAACACTGCTGAACCCGAACTGTTCAAGTTCAAAAACAAACACAAGGACGATCCTGTAGCAAACGGAGAACTACATGAAATACCAGGAGGAGTAAGACGTCCTGCGGAACTACAAGTAAAAGGTGGCAAGGATAAAAACAAAGGGTCATACCTTTGGGCGGCCGTCCGATTTGCAAACAAAGTATTCTGTGTTGTAAATGGTGTAAGAAACAGCAAGGAGTACGACTACGTAGTGTGGATAGACGCAGATACTTTTAGTTTTCGACCCGTGCCGATAAACTTTTTTAAAAAATTATTACCCTCAGACACAATGGTAACTTACCTGGGTAGAGAAAATCCTAAACTGAATGATGGCGGCAAATACCCAGAATGTGGGTTTGTTGGTTATAACATGAAACATCCTGAGATACAAAATTTTGTAAACGACTGGGAAAAACTCTATGTCACAGACGAAGTATTCAAACTTCTGGAATGGCACGACAGTTACGTGTTTTGGCACCTAACAAAAAAATACAGGCAAGAGAAGAACATAAAGGTCAATGACATAGGTTATTGGATAGGAGTAAAAGGACATCATGTTTTCGTCAATAGTGAACTTGGATTGTACATGGACCACATGAAAGGTAAACGTAAAAAAGTTGGGACAAGCGGGAAGAACGATCTACGTGCCAACCCAAACGCACCCGCAGATATATTCTCAGTGGATTACTGGAAAAACGTACCGTCTAGCACATGAAAATAGAAGTTTGGACACAACATGGGCCTCTGAACTCGGAGCCTATATTCAAAGCATTCATTAAAAGTTTACAGGACGCAGGAGATCAAGTGATACTTAATAAATCAAGCGATGCCGACGTGGCTGTAATCTGGAGCGTGTTATGGCTTGGAAGGATGAGGAATTACAAACAGATATGGCAAAGATACCGACAGGCTAATAAACCAGTCATTGTACTAGAAGTTGGCGGTTTACGACGAAATAAAAGTTTCAAGATTGCAATCAACGGGGTGAATAGAAAGGCAGACTTTGCAAATCAAGATATAGACGACAAGAGATGGCATCTATTTAAGCACACATTCAAACCATGGAAGCAAAGGGGACAAACCATTATAGTGCTTGGCCAACACCATGCATCTGAACAATGGGCAGGCATGCCGGACATGAGGACATGGTTTGAATCACAGGTACAGCAAATAAGAAAATACACTGATCGGCCAATACAGATAAGGCCGCATCCGAGAAACAACGTAGGGTTCGATGTTAAGAAATATCCAAATGTAAGTCTTAAAAATCCTATAATAGATGTCAGTAAGATAGATGACACAGACTTCAAAGACATTCTTAAAGATGCTTGGGCCGTTGTAAACCATAGTTCTAACCCTGCCATGGAGGCAGTGATAAATGGCATACCTGTGTTTGTATCAGAAGCAAGTTTATGTTACGAAGTGGGTAATAAGGATTTCTCCACTGTCAATAATCCTACAATGCCAGATAGATCAAACTGGGCCAATAGACTAGCATTTACCGAATGGTTTGAAGACGAGATAGCACAAGGCATACCATGGACTAGGATAAAGAAAAGGCTACTAGAGAGATATCTATAATGGCCATAATCAATCCAATCGAATGGAAGAAATACGAAGGCGAAGAAGTCTGTATGAACATCACTATCAAAAACGGTAAACGCACTAAAGACATGAAATGGTTTGCCGACGATGTGCAGGCAGTACCACGAGGCAACGCTTACTGCATAGGAAATGGTCCTTCAAGGAAAAATTTTGATCTCAATAGACTCAAGGAGACAGGACAAACATATGGATGTAATGCTCTTTACAGAGATTTCATGCCCGATTTTATTTTCAGTGTTGACAGTAAAATTACTATAGAAATGTGTAATAATCAAGTTGGTCGGAAGACCGTTCACTATACACCTGCTATTGAAGTAAACAGGCACAAAGAGATGTTACATCTTATTCCAGACAATCCTCATTGGATCTCTGGCAACGCGGCCTTTTGGACAGCGGCGGTTCATGGACATAAAAATATATACCTGTTGGGGTTTGACTTCAGAGAGTACGGCAAAGGCCAGTTTAACAACATGTACCAGGATACCAACAACTACGGCGAAAGACACAATGATCAGATATTTGAGGGCTGGCTAAAACAGTTTAGAGATATACTTAAGATGAGACCTTACTGTAATTTCACAGTTGTACATGATAGTCCACCAGAGTACCTAAACAATTTACAGACTGGTACTGATCTTGGTAATAGTAAAGTTATAAGTTATGCTGAATTTGAAACTATACTAACACCTAGTAAGGCCTAGGCCTGCAAGTTTAAATTTATTTTTCCAAGCGAAGAAATTTTTGTTGTGATTTGAATATGGATCTTTGACCCAGGTCATTTGATATAAGTGTACCATCTCATGTGCCAGCGTCTCTATGAAGTCCTTCCATTTTGGAAATTTACAGTGTAATTCAATATAAAAATGTACATCAATATGATACGGTATCACACGCTGATCAAATTTTCCTTTTGGTGTTTTCCTATTGTCCCAATCGGCTACACATCTGCCCCAGTCCTTGTGCAATTTTTTGACGTGTATGTCAACCATTGGTAATCTGCTGTTAAACAAAGAACGGTTGATATATCTAAACCACTGATATGCTTGTTGCTTGGTTGGTCGAAACCCCACTGTGTTCTTGTATCTTGTCGCTGTATTCTCCAACCTAACCTTAAGTTGTTTCCTTACATTTACCGCTTTGTTTTTTATCTTTTTCATGGTTGACTGTATTACCAATTATGTTATAATATACTAATAATTATCTAAAATACCATGACTAATATGCACACAGATTTACCAAAAACAATAAACGAAGCACTCAAAATACTAGCATATAATGATTATTTGTGGGCAACTCCCCTACATACAACAGTAAAGCCTCATCCTAAGGATCATGAAACGGTGAAATCATTAGCAGAGGCACAATATTCATGGACTGAGAAGCAGGCACGTTTAGCCCTGGTAATACTGAAAAGATACCTTACGAAGTTCCAAGCACACGGAATGGACATTAAGACATTACTTGATAACCCAAAATATGAGGAGGAATTTAGGATAATAAGTTTTGATAAAGTCATTGAAAAATACACAGACGAGGACAACATAGACAAGATAGAACTAAGATTTCCATACAACAAAAAAGTCATACAGTTAATAAGATGTCTTAAAGATACACGTGACTTCCCAGCAGGGTACAGTCAATATGATGGCGAGGCAAAGAAATGGACGTTCTTACACACTGATGTAACAGCATACTATCTCACATTGATAGCGGCGAGATATGATTTCAAATTTACAGATGACAGCCTGTTGAAAGACTATGAAGAAATAAAAAATAACATAATAAATCACAGACAAGCATCAGCACATCTAATAGGTGGAGAAATAATTTTACGTGATGCTCCGGAATCATTACAAGAGTACTGGGACGAAAATTTAAAAGATAAATCAGCATTGGAACAGGTTGATTCTTTAAAAAATCTAAACATATCCACGCAAGGTATTGATGTCGATGCACACACGCAAATAGGAAAGAAGATAGCACACAACAAATATCATAAATTGTGGATAGATTCAAAAGCCTTTTCTAAAAATGAAGTCGTTAAAGGTTTGGTAGAACTAAATTGCTTTCCATTGGTAATGCCTGTAAGTGGTGACATACACATGGAAGCCGATGTGAAAAATTTTTGGGAATGGTTAAATGCTTTCAAGGCGCACGGTATTGACATATTGAATGATTGCAGTTGGGGATTTGATGTGAAGGAACCAATCTACAAAAAGGATCTAGAGCGTTTCAACAGCGAAAGAACTTACTTGCTTGACAATCAAAAATCCAAAGAGTTCTTTGAAAACCTGTATGAAATACACCAAATGAGTAAACAGTTCAAACTGATAACTGATAATACCAAGATAATATTTGTGAGGAATCGAATACCAAGATCACTAATCAAAAGTAAAATTCAACCAAAAGCATCGTTGGTAGCACTTGGTGGTGGTTATTATGCCACAGGCACAGATAACCTAAAAAGACTTCTTGAAAATCTTCCAAAAAAGTTGTATTATAGTGATCACCAACCGAGTAATTGGGATTGGCATGATCATATTATAATAAAACTTTAGAATGAGCAGTTGTAAACTAATAATAAAAGATGAAGTAAATGTAAAATTCGAGAATCTTTCTCTCGAATGGCGTAAAAAATTATCTAACAAATTCAAATACGAGATACCATACGCAAGACATCTACCAGCAGTAAAATTAGGTAGATGGGATGGAAAGGTAAGTTTCTTTGGTCTCGGCGGCACGACTTATCTTAATCTAGTTGACCAAATAATTCCCATACTAGACGAGGGCGGCGTGTACATAGATGTTGTGGATAAAAGACAACAACACAACTTTGAATTCAATGCAGTAGATAAAGATTATCTATCACACATAACCTGGCCTGTGAATCATCCTGCCGCGGGACAACCAATAACGTTAAGAGATTATCAAGTGGAGACCATAAACAAATTTATTGAACATCCACAAAGCATACAAGAGATCGCCACTGGTGCAGGCAAGACTATAATTACTGCGGCACTATGCCAACTGGTCGAACCGTACGGAAGAACGCTTACAATAGTTCCAAACAAGAGCCTTGTCACTCAGACGGAAGAGGATTTCATTGCTTGTAATTTAGACGTTGGTGTTTACTACGGCGACCGTAAGGAACTAGGAAGGTTCAACACAATAGCAACATGGCAGTCATTGAATGTGTTAGAAAAGAAAAGCAAGGATGAACACACGACAGATTTTTTAGAAGCAATACAAGGCATCAACACAGTGATAATAGACGAAGTACACATGGCAAAGGCGGATGTATTGAAAAGATTGTTGACGGGACCTTTTGCCCATTGTGGCATACGTTGGGGTCTTACAGGCACAGTGCCTAAAGCAGATTACGAATTCATGGGATTAAAATGTAGCATCGGTGAAGTGTCAAATAGAATACGAGCCAGTGAACTACAAGACAAGGGTGTGTTAGCAAACTGCCACGTAAACGTTTTACAAACGCAGGATCATCCACAGTTCAAGACATATAGTGAAGAACTAAAATGGTTAACCACAGACAAAACCAGAATGAAATGGGTGGCTAACACAATTAAAGACATATCAAGTTCGGGTAATACACTAATACTTGTGGACAGGATTTCCGCAGGGGAGATACTCGAAGAACAAATCGATGGCGCGGTCTTCGTGTCAGGATCAACAAAAAACACAGATAGGAAGGAGCAATATGATGAAATATCTACTGCAACAAATAAAGTTATCATTGCCACATATGGAGTTGCCGCTGTTGGTATTAATATTCCTAGGATTTTTAATCTTGTTCTCATAGAGCCAGGTAAGTCGTTTGTGAGAGTGATACAGAGCATAGGACGTGGAATTAGGAAAGCAGAAGACAAAGACAGTGTTCAAATATGGGACATCACCAGCAGTTGTAAGTTTGCAAAAAGACATCTTGGAGCAAGGAAAAAGTTTTACAAAGAGGCCAATTACCCGTATAATATAGAAAAGATAAATTATGAAAATCCTTACACTTGATAACAGAACATACACGCTAGAAAAGATTCCAGAATGGGTGGATGAGAAATTGCGATTTGCAGTTTTGGATAATTCGGATCCAGCAAACCCAGATTTCTTTTACATACCTCTGATATTTTTAGAGAGTTTCAACGCCCCGGCGGCTGTGTTAGAGATCGGGCCATACAAGATAAAGATGCCACTTGATTGGAAGATGCTGATAGGAGAGGCAGGCCAATCAGAGATGCACGTGTTACCAATTACAAGTCTCAACGATAGGGGGTTTGATGCATTTACATTCAATCCGCTGTCTAGTCCCAAACCAGATTTCTATCCAATAGATGTGGTAGACATATACACGGAAGTAAAATGGTACTTCCCTAAAATTAAGTCAGGACAGATGTTGGCTGTGCCGTTGACCAACGGACCAAAACCCATGTGTGCTTACTTTGTCAAGGACATCTCCAGGCAGTGCGAACAGGTGGACTATGGCTCAGTCTGGTAGGAAAACAATAACAATAGATGCCCCGGTCATGATAACCAGCAACAAGATCGCTGTTTGGACGGACGAAAACTGGATGCACGATTTCTTTGATTTTATACGTAAACATAAATGTAAACTTTCAGGTATGAATCACATGCAAAATAAAATAAAATTAACATTTGTAAACGCAAAGGAATGTACAATGTTTGGATTAAAATATGCCAGCAGAAAAAAATAGAAAATTTTTTGATCTTAGAAACGGTCTGAAGGCCGTTGACTTTAGGAACAAGGATTATTTTGACAGAATAGATGACAAAGAGAGATCGTTGTATTCACCGTACATGCTGATGAGATATGTTTCAAATGTTTCATCTAAGGATCCTTTTTATGTTGAACATTACGTAGAGATGATCAACGAATGTGTGAACAAGCACTGTTTCGCATTGGGTAAACACAAAAAACTATTATGGATACTTACTGCTATGTGCGGAGCAGAGACACAACAATTCCACCCATGGCTGAAACCAATGAAGCGTGTTCCAAACAAGAGCCTCAAAAAACTGCAACAAATATATCCAACGTGGAAAGAAAGTGACCTAGAAACATTAGATAAAGTGATAACAGATCGAGAACTAGAGGAACTAATAGAAGCACATGGCTACGACAAATAGATGCACATACTGTGGCAAGGAATTTGCCAAAGAACGCACACTACAAGTACATCTGTGCGAACCTAAAAGAAGATACCTGCAACGTGATGAGAAATGGGTTGTGAATGCGTTCATGGTGTTCCAAAGATTCTATCAGATACACCAACACAATTCTAAACCAAAGACATATGATGACTTTGTAAAAAGCTCATACTACAACGCATTCGTAAAGTTTGGTAGATTTATTATGCATATCAACCCATTGTATCCTGAAAGGTACATCGATTATGTTCTACAGTCAAAGATCAAACTGGATCATTGGGCAAGGGATGACCTATATGAGGCGTACCTAATAGAAGCGTTGAAATCAGAACCAGTAGAGGCCGCACTACAAAGAAGCATAGCAACAATGATGGATTGGGCAAACGAACAAAATGCACAGTGGTCGGACTACTTTAGACTTGTAAACACCAACAGAGCAGTGCAACACATTCAGCAAGGAAAGATAAGTCCATGGCTGTTGTTAGGTTGCAGTGCAGGGAAAAGGATGTTAAAATCTTTTAACGACGAACAATTACAAATGATAGAAAAATTTATAAACCCAAGTTTCTGGCCAAGTAAATTAAAAAGTTACCCAGCAGATCTTATGTTGGTACAGGATACGGCAAAGGAGGCAAAGATTGTCTAAGATTGATCTACAAATTGCAGATAATTTAGAATTCGAAGATGGTGATATTGCAATTACTATCAAGGAAGACGGTTCTATTGGGAAAATTATCTTACCAAAAATGGACTTAAAAACAAAACAAAGTGACGGTTACAAAGCAATGCTTGAAGTTGCCGAACTATTACAACCAGGATCAAAACAAAAGTTTATCGAACACAGTAAAAAGGAAAAAGGAAGAATACACTAATGCCTGACGTAGACATAGATTTTTTTGATCGAGACAACACATTAAAATTATTTAAACACACACCAGCATCTATGATCAAAGATGGTAAATCTGAGAAACATAAGACTGGTGTTTACTTTCATGCTGTTCCAGAACATCCTGTAACCAGACATGCTTCTCTAGATTACAAAAATGCAGAGGACAGAGGTTACTTCAAGATAGACTGTTTAAACGTGAACATATACAAAGATGTAAAATCAGAGCAGGAACTTGTTGAACTAATGATACAAGAGCCGGACTGGGACATGCTTAAAGATCCAAGCATAGTAAAGAACCTTTTTCACCTGAATGGTCATTTTAATATAGTGTCTAAATTGGAGCCAAAGACCATAGAACAACTTGCGGCTGTGTTAGCAATCATACGTCCTGCAAAGCGTCAATTAATGTATAAGGATTGGATTGACATTATGAAAGAGGTGTGGACTAAACCAACAGATGGATCATATTTTTTTAAGAAATCACACGCCGTGGCATATGCACAAGCCATAGTGGTACAGATGAATTTGATCAGCAGTGCTAAATATAGTTTTGATGCACCATCAGAAACGTAAGAAAAAACTTCCAAAAAAACGTAAGACATCCAATCGCAATACATCATTAACATCAGAACTTAAATCTTATCAACCTAATAGTCCGTTGACGAAATATGTTGAGAAAGTTTGTGGTATTAATATTACTGATCCTACTAAAATTAAGTAGGCTAAACTGGTTTTCTAACTAGTTGGATTGTTCTTCTCTTTACTCTTTTTTTAGAAATGTCAGACAGTCTGACTGTAGGACCATGTACAATTTCTACGTCTTTAGAATTTAAGGTAATCAAAGTAGAACGAAAATATCTGAAGTCGCCCTTAAGGAATATATTAATTGGTAATTTACGATTGGATTCGTGCCACCATGTCTCACCGCACTTCAAAAACTGCATCTTGTCCCGCGGTAACATAAGCCTGCCATAGTCATAGAAACTGATAACGTTTGTGTCCTCATTCTGCACTATGCCCACATACTCCAAATCGCCCTTTCTGATTAGACTTAGGAAAGGAAATTTGTCTCTTAGTGTGTTAAAAATTTCATTCATTCTATATCTATAAATACTGTTAAATATGTACTATGCAAACAGTTTCAAGGTATTTACTATCACAGTTGGTAATAGCCTACGTAAGTGGTTATCACGGGAGGAATTCAGAAGTGTACGATAGACGTCTAACACTACACAGAGGGGTATCAAACCCAGTCTCATTCACGTTCAAAAACGAAGATCAGAAGGCGCAGGATATCACATCCAAAACCTATGAGCTAAATGTGATCGATTCTGAGAGCAAAAAAGCGGTTCTTACAAAGACATTGACCATTTTAGATGACGGTTCAACCGTGAGTACAAAGGGAGATGCTAGTTGTACGATCACAGAAGGTGACCTGTTACCGCTAGATGCAAAGTTCTACAACTTCGCAGTTCGTGAAGTCAAATCAGATGGTAGCAGAGAAATCACATATGCTGACACAGGATATGCGGCCGCTGGTACAATAGAATTGCTAGACGGTGCTTATCCAGAATTCTTAGCAAGTACAAATGTATCAACCTTTACAGCATCAGGAGGACCATTGACATACACCTCTGGTTCTATAGATGCAAGACCAGGTATCAACAACAACAAGGGCCTGCACACCATTGCTGTCTACACCAAAAACTTCTCAGGTACTTTGAGAGTCCAAGGCACCATGAGTGCGTCACCTAGCAACAGCGATTATTTTGATATTACCATGGACGATGCAGGATCACCTGCTAACACGTTTTCTAGTTCGACCACAGTTACCAATTTCAACTTCACAGGAGTTTACCATAGTGTGAGGTTCAGTTGGGGAAATGACGCAGATGACACTGGCGTGATTGACAAAATCCTATATAGACAGTAAAATATAGTTTATGAACCTGATCCAGAATACAATTCTGACAAGTCTGCCTGCGGGTAGAAAAAAAACTCCAAGTGGTTGGATAAGTTTCAATGCACCCTGTTGTGTACACAACGGAGAGACTGCGGATAAAAAGAAACGTGGCGGACTGATGACTAGTGCTGACGGCACTGTGAGTTACCATTGTTTCAATTGTGGCTTCAAGGCAAGTTACGTGATCGGACGCAAACTGAACTACAAGATGAGGCAGTTCATGAGCTACATCGGAATACCTGAAGATACCATACGTAAGTTGGCAATAGAGGCCATGCGTGAGGAGGAGAGGGATATTAAGTATGAAAAGAAAAAGTTTATAACATTCAACAGAAAGAATTTGCCAAACAATACTAAGCCGTTGGACACATGGTTAGAAAAATATACAACAGGAATATTATCAGACACAGAACAGAAAAGTATAGACAACATGTTGAGCTATCTATCTAGCAGAGGCATTGGACCTGATTGGTATGACTTTATGTACTCATCTAGTAAAGTGTGGGACGTGCATCAACGATTGCTAATACCTTTCTATTGGAGGGGAGACATAGTGGGATTCACAGGCAGGATGTTTGAAGAATCTAACGGAGTGAAATATTACACAGACGTATGGCCGGGATATGTGTTCAACATGGATGCACAAGACTGGACAAGGAAATTTGTATTGGTGACAGAAGGACCATTTGATGCAATTACCGTTTCTGGTGTCAGCATACTGGGATCAGAGATAAATGATACACAAAGAGAGCTGATAGATGGATTGGGAAGACAAGTAATAGTAGTACCAGACAGAGATGCTCCCGGAGAGAAACTGATAAATCAAGCAACAGAATTTGGATGGAGCGTGGCTTTCCCAGAGTGGGGTGAAGGAGTTGACGACGTGGCGGATGCTGTGTTAAAATACGGTAGACTGTTTACTATACAATCAATATTGAAAACAACAGAGTCAAGTAAACTGAAAATAGATTTGAAGAGAAAGATGTATGGCTGATTACAAAGAACAACAACCTGAGGCTAAGAACTATTCATTTGATGTGCAGAAATTGTACATTGAAATGTTATTAGCAGACGCTGAATCATTTGCTAGAGCACAGAACATATTCAATCCAAAATCCTTTGATCGTAAATTGCAACCAATTGCAAAGTTTGTCAAAGATTACATGGACGAATACAAAGTAATGCCGGAGGTTGATATAGTTAATGCATCACATGATATAAAATTAAAAACAGCGAAGGATCTTGATCCAAGTCATTTCAACTGGCTACTAGACGAGTTTGAAACATTTTGTAGACACAAGGCACTCGAACAAGCAATACTTTCATCTGCTGATCTTCTTGAGAAGGGAGATTATGCTCCGGTTGAAGACATGGTCAAGGAAGCAGTCAGTGTAGGGCTGACAAGAGATCTTGGCACAGACTACTTTGACGATCCTCGAGGAAGACTAGAAGCACTTAAAGACAACAACGGACAGATCAGCACTGGCTGGCAGAATCTCGACAAGAAACTGTTTGGTGGTTTTAACCGTGGAGAACTAAACATCTTTGCAGGTGGATCAGGCGCAGGTAAGAGTTTGTTCTTACAGAATCTTGCAGTGAACTGGGCACAGGTTGGTCTGAACGTTTGTTACATCTCTTTTGAATTGAGTGAGCAACTAACTGCCATGAGGTTAGATGCCATGATGACAAACATTCCAACAAAGAAAGTATTTCCAGAGATAGACAATGTTGAGATGAAAGTTAAGATGTTGAAGAAAAAATCCGGAACACTACAGATCAAATATTTGCCAAGTGGTAGCAACGTGCTAGATGTCAGGACATATCTCAAAGAGCTAGAATTAAAAAACAAGAAGAAAATAGACTGCATACTGATTGACTACTTAGATCTCATGATGCCTAAGAGTAAAAGGATAAGTCCAGCAGACTTGTTTATAAAAGACAAGTATGTGTCAGAAGAACTGAGAAACTTGGTCGTTGAGAAACACTGTGTATTGGCAACGGCATCACAGTTGAACAGGGCATCCGTAGAAGAGATAGAGTTTGATCACTCTCACATATCAGGTGGACTATCCAAGATACAAACAGCAGACAATGTGATAGGTATATTTACTTCGAGAGCAATGAAGGAGCGTGGGAGATATCAGATACAGTTCATGAAGACTAGATCAAGTTCTGGTGTTGGACAAAAAGTAGATCTAGAGTTCGATGTGGACAGTTTGAGAATACGAGACTTGGCTGATGATCCCGAGTACAAACAATTTGACAAACAACGTAGTACAATATATGATTCCCTAAAACAAACATCTAAAGTATCTGCAGGTGATAGCACACCAAAAGATGCAAGACCTGAAGTTCCGGATCCACGTAAAGGTGATACCATAGGTAAAGTGAAAGCCACAGTCGAAGGTGGTAAACTGAGACAACTCCTAAATGAACTGCACTCAGATGAAGAACAATAGTGACATCGAATATATCTATGAGAAATTAAGTTCTCTCTATCCTAACTATTCAAATAGGAAACCAAAAGCAAAAATATATTCCAAAGCGTACACTAGCCTCATAGGTGTGATGCTGTCCGCACAGTCACAAGACAAAAGAACAGGAGTGGCTTGTAGACAACTGTTCTCATTGGCCGATACACCTGAAGATATGTTGAAACTTTCCCAAGAACACATCATAGAAGCAATAAAACCGGCAGGACTGTTCAATGCTAAATCTAAAAATATTTTAGCAACGAGCAAGATGTTGTTGGAGAAATTCAACGGGCGTGTTCCAAATACACAAAAAGAACTAATGACACTGCCTGGTGTTGGTCGTAAGAGCTCAGATATCGTGATGAGATTCGTTTTTGGCGAACCACACATAGCAGTGGACACACACGTTTTTAGAATGCTGTGGAGATTGGGTTGGGCTGACAGCCTGGACGAAGGCAAGGCATCTATCACTGTGAACAACACCACGCCTAGCAAGTACAAGTATGGTGCCCACATGTGGTTGATAACACACGCCAAATACGTTTGTAAATCT
>Ga0209535_1000597_pt1 | contig 25494 bp, 53 predicted proteins | sample LinPmetageLP28_FD_184041 | JGI IMG/M metagenome (GOLD analysis project Ga0209535, IMG submission 184041) | Marine viral communities from the Pacific Ocean - LP-28 (SPAdes) (version 2) | ecosystem: Environmental > Aquatic > Marine > Oceanic | place: Pacific Ocean | collected 2009-08-22
AAAGCTGAAAAAGTTAAAACAATAAGACAGGCTGAGATAGAGGCTTGTAAAGAAGTTGATGTTCAAAGAATTAAATCACAAGACAAAAGTTTTAAAGATGAGATATTATTAATTTGGCTTGTAGGAATGTTGACTACAGGGTTTTTTGAAAGCACAAGAGATAACTTCAGAGCATGGGTAGAGATTATAAACGATTTACCTGATAGTGTATGGTATTTATTAATTATTGTTTTCACAGCTACATTTTCTACTAAGATGACAGATAAGGTTTTAAACAGAAACAAAAAGAAGTAATATGTCCTAATGGACAAATTAAAAGTTGATGCTGTAATAACCGATTTAGAACTACAATTAGAAACTCATAACAATCCTTATGGTAGTTATGTTAGCTTTACATTTATAGATACTTACCCATACTTTACAAAAGTTAATGAGATGGTCGAAGAAATTAAAAGACGAAGTGATGTAGACTTAATTAATTACGAATACACTTATAAAAAAATTCACAAAAATACAAATTTAAAATATTTTGATGTAACTAGAAACTAGGGCAGTTTACAACCAGTTAAGAAACTACCCTAATCTCAAACTAAAGTAATAAGAGAGAGAAAAAACTACTTTAGCTATCTTGGGTTAATTCAACGAGATAGTCGTTTATAAAAACTATCTTTATTCTACCCAAAATTCTTTTTAACAAGTGGCCAAGTCTCCCTGACCACTCTATCTATTAAAAACATATATCGGGAGCAAATCAATATATCGTTAATAGAATTCATTAAACTTTACCTACTAAAGCTAAATCTCTTTTTAATTCAGATTGTTTAAGACTCACATATTTATCTAAATTATTATAATGGTACCTAGCTTTAATCAATTCTTCTTCTGCGTTAGCATAATTTTTTACAACTTCTTTATATTCTACATCTGTTCTGGCCTTATGTTCAGCCTCTATAACAGTTTTAGTATCTAGTTTGTATTTAAGAAAAAGTTTAGAATAAGTAGCTTTACGACCCTCATCTAATACAATTACTTTCTTATGCCAATCAGCCCATCTTTCTGATGCTCTTTCTAATTCTTCATAAGATTTAAAACTTAGACTCATATCAATATAACTCCTAATATAAATCCTATTAAAAAAATTACATATTCTCGTCTATAGTTTTCTTCTATTTCTTTCCAATCTTGTGGTGTTTTTCCAAATATAATCATGGGTATAATAACATCTCCTCTGCTTCTTGTTCTAATTGTTTTATTTGTTGTTTAAAGCTATGGTTTTCTTTTTCTAAAGCATTTATCTTTTTAGTTAATCCTTTATGTTCCATATACATAGCTTGTAGTTCTTCTCTCTTAAAAGCGAGATCACGCTTTAATTTATCAACCTCGCTAATAAGTTCTTTTGTCATAATTAAAATGGAATCTCGTCGTCCATATCTGACATCTTCTCAACAGGCATAGCATTATCTGGTGCTGATGGTTGGGCTTGAGTCATTGGTTGAGGTGTATACTGAGGCATAGTTTGGCCTACAGGTTTAAACCCATCTACATTAGCTTGTGGCTTATAAGGTTTAATCATAACCAAACATAATATTTGCTCTAAATTACCTTTAGCATATTGTGGAGGATTCTGCATTTCCTGAGTCTTAGTCATATACTTTAAAACATATCCAGCTTTAGTATATTCTTGAACTTCAGGTGTATTAAACCAATCATTAACTTGTGATAAACCATATTTTCTTTTGGTTAAGCTACAAGTAAATTTAACTTTACTTGCCTCGCCAGAATACTCATACTTTGGGCTTACATTTCCTGTAGGGAACAATCTCATTTGTAACCCACAAAAAGGTTTATCGAATTTAGTTTTTTCGTACATTTGTTTTACCTTTTTTTAGTTGATTATATTTTCTAACACTTTCATTAAACATTAGTTCGGATTTATGACAACTCAATAATCCAAGAAATGCTTTTAAGTGTTCCTTTTTATATAAGATATGTCTAGCCTCAAACTCTCCACTATCTTTAGGGAGTCTAACTATATACATCTTATTAATCTTCTTTCCTGTTTGTTCTTCATAGGCCAACTTATATCCATGTAGTTGGTGCACCATATTTAAAAACAAACCCTTAGAAGTTTTTATATCTATGAGCCATAAGTTATTTTGTGAGTCTTTAGCAATTAAATCTAAAGTTCCACAAAAACCACGTTCAGAGTATAAAACCTTTTCAGACTCAATAACTTTTAAATTATGTTTTGTCCAAAACCTTTTAAACTTTTCAAAGCAACTTAATATTACAGGGTCGCTTGGGTCAGTAAATTTCTCGCCTTTAAGCCACATCTCGCAAAACTTATGAACCATAGAACCAATATTTAAAATATTATCTCCTGACTTCTTTGCATTAGATTTAGCATTAGTAACTATCTTCTGTATCTGGTCGATTGGAATACCCTCTCGTTCCATTTCTGTCTTAATAGAATTTACTTGTTGGCTAATCTTCCAATTTTCTAACATTGGACTCGCTAACTTTCCAAGTAGTGTACTCATACCAACTACATATTCATTGTTATGTATATAGACGTGCTTTTCTTCATTAAACTCAATCGTATGACCATGTTCTAGTTTATGTATTGCCATTATTCTCTCCCTTATATTGTTGTTTATTTTCTGCTTTAGAGACACAAACTCGATTATATTCTGCCAAGTAGTGTTCAGTAGTTTCTTTTTTAGTTTTACTTTTACTTATTATTTTATTCATGGCTTTGATTCGCTTGGTTTTCCACAAATTTTTTTTTGAACGGATATACATTAGCTTCTCTCCTTTTTAAAAATGTTAAGTTCTTATCTTCTAATGGTTTTATAAAATAATCAATAGATACATCTAAATATTCGCATAACTTTTTAGCCATATTTAAACTTATTCCATTTTGTCCTCTCTCATATTTTTGAATCTGTTGGAATGTCACATTTACAGCTTTAGATACCCTTGATTGGGTCTTATTTCTCATCAATCTAATCTTTCTAAGCTGTAACCCTATAATGCAAGTAGCAACTTTAAGATTATCTTTCTCACTAATATTCCATTGTAGTGATAGTTCCTCGATTGATTTATTTACTTCTTCTATTGTTGTATTGGTTCTTTTGTGCATTGGTATTCCTATTTGGTTATTATTAATTAATGACATTGTGGCCTCTGCCTTGCAAACAATTTCTTACAAGTTTTTTGTTAGTATATTCAGCTTTAGGCATAAGCCATAAAGTGCTTGGTCTTAGATACCAATTATGCACCACTTTATAAGACTCTACTAAATCATTAGTATTTTTCTTAGCTAGTTGTTCGCATAACATAATATCATTGGTTATATTCTCTGCTGTAGAATTATTAAAAGTTCCTGATCTTCCATTTGAATCTATTATGGGTTTCCATGCACACGCAGATAATAGGGTGCAAGAGATCGCTAGGGTAAGTATCGTTTTTTTCATATCTTGTTTCTTTCTCTCGTTATAAAGTTGGTTGATGGTATTTAACTTGGTGTAAATTCCATGCCAATTTTTTCTTTTGTTCTTTCAACTTCATCAACTTTTCCAACAAGATTTTTTCTTTGATTGTACTCTTGTCGTATTGTTCCTGAAGTTTGAAGATTTTTTTTGTCATTGCTTTTCTCCAAATGACTTACTTGCTTTTGCAAATAAGTATCTACAGGATTAATCATATTAATTTCGTCCTGTAAATTTTGTAACTCCTCTAATGTAGTTTGAGGATTAATTATTCTTTGTAGTCTTTTAGACATCTCTTTAGTAAAGTTTGAGTTAGTTGGTATTAACATTTATCTCCTTTATGTTGTTTAATATAGCATCAAATCTTTTTAATTGAAGACCATCTGAATATTTTTGTACTGCATTAGCATAAACTTCTTTTACTTGCATAATATCAATATCAATTATGTCCATAAAACTATCTAAAGAATGATGCTCTTTACAATGCTCACAATATAATTCTTTTTTTAATTCAGGAAAAAATTGTGGTGGATTATTACCATAATCACATTGAAGAACATGACCTTTAAAACTTAATTTATAGTTTTTAGTTTTCATTATATACTCCATACATGTAAGCAACCTAACATGATTGCAGTTAAACTTAATACTGAAAAAGTAAAACCTAAAGTGTAATATGCTATTTTTTTCATTATTTGCTCTCCTGTAATTGTTCTAAATTATTAGTAGTTGCTTTAGCAAAAATAGTTTCATTATAACTATTCTTTAAACCAACATCTATCCAAGCTACATTATTTTTAGTGCCATTTTTATTAAATGTAACTAAATCTGTAATAGTTCCAACTGTGCCTTTTGAAATAAAAGTATCATGGCAAACTATGTAAGTGTTTAGTAATTTAACTTTATCTCCAATTTTCATTATGCTCTCTCCTTTGCTTTAAATTTACCTGATTTTACAGTTTCTATATCTAACTGTAAAAGAAAAGCTATTGCATTTGGACTCAAAGAATTATGTACATCTTTAAGTGAAAAGAAAACTTTACCATTCTTACAAGTCTTTTTTTCTTTAAGCATTTTTGTAACTTGTTCAAAAGCTACTTTTACGTTGTTGTGCATATACATATTTTTCTCTCTTTCTTTTTGGTTGTTTTTTTTAATTAACATATTTAAGTATTTAACTATAAATAGGTTGTAAATGCAATAGCTTTATTAATCGCATAAAATATAGCTTTTTTGACTATTTTAACAACTTGTGTTTTAATTCTTGCAATTTAAACAAATCAAATATAAAAAACGAATCAATTAAAGATATGATTATAAATAAAAAATATGTTAGAGAGAATTATCCGAAAGGATATAAGTATTTATTTTCATATCATATACTTAATCGTGTTGGGTTGGCCTCTCTCTCCGACCCAGCACTTAACAGAGAGATAAAAAATGAAAATATACTTAAATGATATGGCACAAAAAATGCTATTTGATTATTTAACAGGAGTTGATTGGCAAATAGATTTATGTGAAATTGACCCAAACGATAAATCAGAAAATCCAAAATATATTTTACTTCCAGAAAAAGAACAGAATAGAATACATGATAAAGTTCTTGATTGGATTGCTAATTACAAAAAAAAATATAATGGCAAATATTCTGAAATAGATTTAGATGAAGAAGTAAATCATTATTTAAACATAGATTCAGAGAATCAAATATCTTTAATAGATAGTGAAGTTTTAGACCCAGCAAATGATGTTGAAGATATGTTTGAAGCATATATGTCAAGTAATGGTAGAGAGTACGATAGAGTTAAAGAAGATAAAAAAAATCTTTATAACGAATATGTATTAGCTAAAAAACAATTAAATAAATTAGCTAAATTAACGGAGAGCAAATGAAACAATTAGATATATTTGATACTGATTACGAGTCTTGTAATTACACTAAGACTAGCCAAGAAGCACTAGCCACAATAAAGCCTAAGATTAAAACTAAAAGAGAACAAGTTTATGATCTTATAAAACTTAACGCACTAACTAATTATGAAATATCAGATGAGTTAGATATGCCTTTGAGTTCTGTAACTGCTAGATGCCGAGAGTTACAAGTTTTGAATTTGGTAGAGGACTCTGGTACAAGAAGAAAAACTAAATATGGAAAACAAGCGATAGTATGGCAAAAAAAAAAGTAGCAACAAAGGGCGAGAGAGAGCATATGAGCAAGGTTGCTAGTTTAGGGTGCTTGGTATGTCAAATGCCACCTCAACTGCATCATATCAGGCCAATAGGCTTAGGAATAGGTATGAGATCAAGCCACTACCATGTAATTCCATTATGTAGATCGCACCACACAGGACAATTCAGTATTCATAACTGCAAAGAACAATTTGAAGCTATGTATGGAACTGAGGAAGAACTATTACATAGAACTTTAAAAGAAATTAAGAACATAGAACAAGTAAATAATTTTTTTAACCTAAAAGGAGAGAACAATGGCTGAAATGAGAGATGAACATTTTGAGGTTGTATCTAGTAATCGTGCTAGAGAATATGAGAAACAAAAAAAGACCACAAATATAATTAAGACTTTATTAAAAAGATACACAAAACAAAAGTTAATTGAGATGATCGAGAAAGAGAGTAAGAATGGCTAAAAAGAGAGGTTATTTTATTTTATATAGGGATATATATTCAAGCCCTGTATTTAAAAACTTATTACAGGCGAGTTGTTGGATATATTTTATAAGTTCTGCATCACATAGAGATGTTACTTTAAAATTTTTAGACTCAGATGTTTTTATTAAACGAGGCGAGGCCATTATGCCTTTAAGGGTTACAGCTAAAAGATTTGGTATGACATATTCTGAAATGAGGTCTTTCATACTACGTCTTGTGCGTCGCAAAATGATAAGCACTAGAACGACCCACCTACAGCCCAGTAACAACCACCCTAGCCGAAAAGTATCGATTATTAACCTTATAAATTACGACTTATATCAGTATGTGGATAGCGATAAACCACCTACAGCCCACCTATCGCAACAAGTGTCAATACACAATATCAATACACATATATCAAATAGTAAGTCTATCAAAGATGAGGTTGTGAATAGTGGGTATAAAAAAGTTGGAACTGAGGGTGTTTATAATGTTCTGCAAAAAGACGGAAAAAAATACCTAAAACATAAGTTTAAAGATGAACCAATTAAAAATTACTAATGTCTGCGATACTTAGGATTTTTAAATATGTAAGAAAAAGATTGATTATTCTGTCTATTGAAAATAAAAGGTTAAAGATGCAACTTGAATTTTACAAAGCTGTAGTAGAAAGCGATAATAATAAAAAGCATTAAATGGTCAAAAAAAAGTCAAAATTTAGACACATTTCAATATCGAATAACAAATATTACTTTTACGAGATAAAATGGTGGGATATTCTTGGAGATTCAGGCCATGCTGGAATAAAAGAATTTGATAATATGAAACCATCTTTAATGACAACTACAGGATATGTTTATTCTAAAGATAACAAACATCTTAAAACATTTGCTAGTTATGATGAGAATGAGGAGTCTTTTAGCGATAGAAATGTCTTTCCTATTGGTTGCATAAAAGAGATGAAAAAAATGGAGATATAATGAAAATAGAAAACGCAGATATAAATACAATAAAACCTTATGAGAACAATCCGAGAAAATTAAAAGACTCAGCTATTGAAAAGGTGGCTATGTCTTTAAAAGAATATGGCTTTAGACAACCGATAGTAGTTGATAAAGATAGAATTATTGTTGTAGGACATACTAGATACCGAGCATCTAAAAAATTAGGTTTTAAAGAAGTACCAATAACTATTGCTGACAATCTTACACCTGAACAGATAAACGCATATAGAATAGCTGATAATAGAACTGCCGAAGAATCCGAGTGGGATAGTGAATTACTTAAAATGGAAATAAAAGATTTAGAGGCTAAAGATTTTAAATTAGACTTATTAGGTTTTAATGAAGATCAGCTTAATGATATGTTATTTGAGGAGAAACAAGGTTTAACTGATGAAGATGAAGTGCCAGAAGCACCTGAAGAACCTATAACTAAACTAGGAGATATTTGGAAACTTGGTAATCATAGGCTTATGTGTGGAGATAGTACTTTAATAGATAGCTTTGATAAACTGTGTACCGAACAAGCCGATATGATATTTACCGATCCACCTTATGGAATGTCTTATGGTGGAGGAAGAGCAGAGGGTAGTACTCAAAAAGGTGCGTTAGTAAAAGCACATGGAATGATTAAAAATGATGATTTAAGAGATGATGCTTTAATAACTTTAGTAAAAGATAGTTTAGGTACTGCATTAATGAAATCTAAACAAGGGTGTTCAGCTTATATATGTTTTACTTGGAGAACTTACAGTGAGTTTTATAAAGCTATAACTGATGCTGGTTATAAAATTAAAAACTGTGTAGTCTGGGATAAAAAGTCTATTGGTTTAGGTCAAAGTCATTATAGGCCACAACATGAATTTATATTTTACTGTGGAGAACAATGGTATGGAGATAAATCTCAATCTGATATATGGCAGATGAGTAGAGGTGCAACTTCTAAATATGTACACCCAACACAAAAACCTGTTGAGTTAATTTGTAAAGCATTAGAAAACTCTAGTAAAAACGAAGATATAGTTATAGATTGTTTTGGAGGATCAGGGAGTACTCTAATTGGTTGCGAAAAACTAAATAGAAAAGCAAGAATTATGGAACTAGACCCTAAATATTGTGATGTAATGATTAAAAGGTGGGAGAACTTTACAGGATCAAAAGCTAAGTTAGAAAATGGACAAAATTAAGGCAAATAAGACAGAAAAAAGACAGGGTGCTGGAAGACCCAAAATAGTGGTTGATATAGAAATACTAAAGAATTTAGCCTCTATTGGTTGCCCTGACTATGAAATAGCTAGTGTGTTAAATATATCAGCTAAAACACTTAAAAGAAATTATGCAGATATTGTAGAGCAGTTTAAAGAAAAAGGTAAAGCTAGTTTGCGTAAAAAAATGTGGGATAAGGCAGTTAAAAAAGATAATACCCATATGCAAATTTGGTTAAGTAAAAACTATTTAGGTATGAAAGATAGAACACAAACAGAATCTATTGTTGAGCCTTTACCATTGATAATAGACGCAAAAGCAGATGAGGTAGATGGCTAAACAAAAAGGTAATCTATTTGGTGCAACAATCGAATACACTAAAACAACTAAAGGAACTTCTATTGGTAGACGACCAATAACAAGTACATTAAACAAACATAAACGAAGACAACAAGGAAAAGGGAAATATCGTGGACAAGGTAAATGAAATTGGAGAGAATACATTTTTAAAATTAAGACAACAGAGAGATCAAGCTAGATCAGAATGCGACCAAGCAAAAATACAAAGAGATGTAGCACTAAGAAAATTAAACAAAGCACTACAGATAGCAAAAGATTTAAGAAAGTTAGTAGAGTATGGAACAGAAACGAAGTAACTTCTATCCCAATGGAGAGATAATAGATTATTCTCTACCTCAATCATTTGAGTTAAGTAAAACAAAAGAAGCCTGTGGAAATTGTGGACTCTACAGTAATAAAAGATCATTCTGTGGTAGGTGGGGAAGTAAAGGTGTTAAAGATACTTACACTTGCCATGATTGGAGAAAAAGGTTCTTTAAAAGATAATTTTATGATATTTAGTCTTTTATGGCTAAATACAAAAATAAAACTGTAAAACTTAACAAACCATCAAGAGGAGATGTTAAGAAGTTTAAAGTATTCGTAAAAGACAAAAGTTCTGGCAGAGTAAAAAAGGTTAATTTTGGCTCTAAAGAAATGTCAATTAAAAAACATATTCCAGCAAGAAAGAGATCGTTCATGGCTCGTATGGGTGGAGTTCTTAAAAAGGTAAGAGGCCAAAAGACTCTATCTCCAGCATATTGGAGTATTAGAGCATGGCAAAAAGGGTTTAAGATATGATAGATAAATTTTTTTATAAGATGTTCGGAATGGTAGATGATTTTATGGGTTATGTATTTGATAGGTTTATTTCAGATGCACCTAAAAAGAAAATTAAAAATATAGATTCTCCTGACAATAGAATGAATTTTCCAAAGGATTAATATGCGAGATACTAAAATTTTAGATAAATTTACTAAGGATAGTCAAAAGAAATGGAAAGAAATGCAACTGTTCATAAATTTAAAAAGAGAAGTAAATCATGGTGCAAATGGCACTAAAGAATATGTAATTAAAAAAGGTATTAACAAAGGGAAAGTAGCTAAATGAATGTTTCAGACTTACTTAAAAAGAACTTTGTATTAGTACCTGTTATAGCATCTATTATAGTTGGTACATTTACAGGAGTTAAATACATTGTAAGTTTAACAGAAACTATTAATCAAAATAAAGCAGAGATAACTATTATTAACGATACTCATTTAAAAAATTTTAAGGGCTACATTGCAAGGCTTAGTGAAAACCAACAACACTTATTACTGAATATAGAAACTAACAAAGGTAATAGAATTGTTACTGATGATAAAATTAAAACAATGGAAGAAAAGATTAAACAACTAGAAATAGACTTTAAAAACTTCTTAATAAAGAGAAGTAATTAATATGGAGTATGTTTATATGAACTATTATTTCACAGGTGGTATCATTATATTATTTGTTTTATTAACATTTTTAGTAGCACCACTATGAAAAAGAACCAATGGATATTACCACTTTTAGGAACTATTTTATTAGGATTATCTAGTTATGTACTTATGACAATCGTAGAACTTCAGGTTCATTTAGGTATGTTAAGCGAAGAAATTATGTCTATTGATAAACAGATAGGAAGAATCTATAATCATATGGATAGGTTAACAAGCAAATGAAATTTATTTTAGCATATACAATCTGCTCTGCAATAACAGGATTCTGTAATACACCAGCAGTACACCCTGTAAAGTTTGACACTTGGACAGATTGCACTAAAGCTGGTGCTACTGTAACAATTAAAGTAACAAACGAGTTTAAAGAAAAATTCGAACAAGACAAATTATATATATCTTATTTCTGTAATGAAAATAACACTAACGAAACACCAACATAAAGTTTCAACAAGTCAATCAAGATTTAGAGTTTTAATATCAGGTCGTAGATTTGGTAAAACTTACTTAGCTGTAACTGAGATGATGAAATATGCTAGTCAGCCAAATAGAAAGATTTGGTATGTAGCACCTACATTTAAAATGGCTAAAGAGATTGTTTGGGGCACTCTAAAAGAAATGCTTAATCAATTTAACTGGATTGAGGATATTAACGAAACTACAATGACAATAACTATTAGAAAAACTAATAGTCAAATATCACTAAAGGGTGCTGACAATTATGATTCACTTCGTGGAACAGGGTTAGACTTTTTAATTTTAGATGAGTTTGCAGATATAAATAAAAAGACTTGGTATGAAGTATTAAGAGCAAGTATATCTGATAGATTAGGCCATGTATTATTTTGTGGTACGCCTAAAGGTTATGGTAATTGGTCTTATGAATTATATTTAAAAGGTAAACAAGATAACGATTGGGAGTCTTTTCAATATACGACTATTGAGGGTGGTATGGTTACACCAGAGGAAATAGAACAAGCTAAACAAGATATTGATATTAGAACCTTTAGACAAGAGTTTGAGGGCACTTTTGAAAACTATGCTGGTAGTGTTTATTATAATTTTCACCCTGTAGAAAGTGTTGTTAAACGTCAGATAGATTGGGAAAAACCTTTACATATAGGAATGGACTTTAACGTAGACCCAATGTCAGCTTGTGTAGGACAAATGGAAAATGATAAAGTTTATTTTGTAGATGAAGTAATCATTTATGGAAGTAATACAGATGAAATGGTGCAAGAACTAAGAGATCGTTATGGTACAAAGATTCCAATATTTATATATCCTGACCCAGCATCTAAACAACGTAAGACTTCTGCTGGTGGTAGAACTGATTTAAGTATTCTGCAAAACGCTGGATTTAAAGTTAAAGTTAAAAACAAACACCCAGCAATACGAGATAGAGTCAATGCTGTGAACAGTAGGCTTAAAGATTCTAAAGGAGATCGTCATATTTTTGTTTCACAATCTTGCAAAACACTGATAAAAGGTTTACAAAGACAAATATACAAGGAGAATACAAATATTCCTGATAAGGAAGATGGATTCGATCATATGAATGACGCACTTGGTTATATGATTGATTATTTAAAACCATTAACTACTCAGGCAAGATTTAACTCTCCTACAAGATGGACAATGAAGTAATTTATGGCATACACTAGAGATCAAGCAATAGACACCCACAAAGATTATTCCGAAACAGTTAATAATTGGGAATATTATATTAGATCATATAATGGTGGTTTTGATTATATGGTAGGCCAATATCTTAACAGATATAATTTAGAATTAGACAACGAGTTTAATCAAAGACTTGCTAACACTCCATGCGATAACCATTGTAAAAATATTATACAAATTTATTCATCATTTCTTTTTAGAGTTAGACCAAGTAGAGATTTTGGTTCTATGCAAGATGAGGCTAGTCTACAATCATTTTTAAAAGATTCTGATTTAGAGGGTAACAATTTAAACTCTGTAATTAAACAGGCTCAAAACTATGCGTCTATTTATGGTCATTGTTTTTTAATGTTAGACAAACCTAATGTAACTACAAACACTAGAGCAGAAGAATTAGATCAAGATATAAGACCATACTTATCAATCGTAACACCTGAAAATGTTTTAGATTGGAACTTTGAAAGACAAGTTAATGGTAAGTATGAACTTAACTATTTAAAAGTTAGAGAAGAAGTCGATAGAGATGGTGGAACGTACATGAGAATTTGGTATCCTGATAAAATAGATACTATCTACATGGAAGAAAGATCAGAGCCTAGATTGATAGATAGTGTTCCTAATATGATTGGTAAGATACCAGCAGTAATTTTATATAATGCTAAATCTCACAAAAGAGGAATAGGTCAATCTGATTTAACTGATATTGCTGATTTACAAAAATCTATTTACAACGAATACTCTGAGATGGAACAATTAATTAGATTAACTAACCACCCGTCATTAGTTAAAACTCCAAGTGTAAATGCTAGTGCTGGTGCTGGTGCAGTAATAGAAATGCCTGATGAGTTAGAGCCAAACTTAAAACCATATTTACTACAACCATCTGGCCAAAACTTACAAGCTATTATGGAATCTATAAATAACAAAGTAAATTCTATAAATAGAATTGCTCATACAGGTGCAGTTAGAACTCAAAAGACAGGAATAACATCTGGTGTTGCATTACAAACAGAATTTGAATTATTAAATGCTAGACTATCTGAGAAAGCTGACAACTTACAAATAGCAGAAGAACAATTATTTAGACTATATGCTTTATTTCAAGATGTTACATTTGATGGAGAAATTAACTATCCTGATTCATTTAACATTAGAGATTACGCAAGTGATCTAGTTTACTTCCAACAAGCTAAAGCATTAAACATTGGCTCTCCAACATTTGCTAAAGAAGTTGATAAAGAAATTGCTAGAGCAGTTGTTGATGATGATGAGAAGTTAAACGAAATATTTGATGAGATAGATCAAGCATCAGAAGTAGGTCAATTCACTCAAGACGAACCAGCACAAGAAGATCAAGAAGTAGAACAAGAGCAGATATAAAAAAGGCGACCATAAAGATCGCCTCTTTTGTTTTGAGTAATTAATTATTTATTATATCTAAAAATTCTTTTTTTGAATTGTAAATCATACCACCAGAAGAAAGATATTTACCATTAGATTCTGCAATAGCCCATTTAGTTGCTTTAGCTTTTGCATCATTTTCAGTTTCAGCAGATGGTCTATACCATTCGCCTCTTTCTTTAGGGAATTTAACACCATTTAAAATTACTTGAACATTATGGGCGTCCCAAGTTCTTTCGTATTTAGTTTTGATTTTTTGTTTGTTCATGTTCTCTCCTTTTTATATATAAATATTAATAAAAATTGATATAAAGGTCAAATAAATTAAAACCTAGTAAATGCTAAACTTTTAGTAGAACATAATTAGAACAAATGGCTGATAAAGTTAAAAAAGCAACATTATATCGAATCAAGCAAATAGAACTTGCAGAAGCCGAATATTATAAATCTTTAATAGCAACATTAGACAGAATAGAAAGAGAGGTAGTATCACTTGCAAGTAGACTACCTTTAACAGATGGAAAGTTAATAGAACTACAATCAGCTATAGCAATAAGACCACAAATAAAATCTATTTTAGAAAAAGAATATCTTAAATGGTCAGATACAGTTGTTAGAGAGGGTTTTAATAAACAAGCTAAAAGAATTGAAAAAGCATTTAAGTTAATTGGTAATATTCCTATAGAGTTTCAAGAACTTACTAAAGGCGATTTAGCATTAGTTAAAAATCTAAAGCAACAATATTTTACACAGTTTAAAGATGTATCAAATACATTTACAAGACGACTATCAGAAAAGGTTTATCAAAATACATTAGTTGGTTCTGAATTTACTGTATTAGAAAAAGAACTAAGACAAACTATTAATGGTATTTATGCTAGTTCAGATGACCCTGAGATACAAAGATTAGTTACTTACATAAAAAGAAATCAAAACTCAGATGATGCAACTATTCAAGCTAAAGTTGATAAGTCAGTTCAAACTCTACAATCTAAGTTTGCAAGAGATAGGGCTGGAGAGAACATGAAACGATATGCTGGGCAGATATTAAACGACTCTTTAAGGGATTTTGATGCAACCTTAAACTTTAATAAGTCTAAAGATGCTGGTTTAACTTTTGTTAAATATTATGGGGATGTAATACCTACTACTAGAGATCATTGCAGAAATATAATTAATGGAGTATATAACAAGAGGAAAAGTGGACTTTTCACAGTTGATGAAGTCAATTCACTTTGGACAAGTAGAAGTTGGAAAGGTAAAAAATCTGGAAATCCTTTAGTTGTTCGTGGTGGTTATAATTGTCGTCATCAATGGTCTTATGTCAATCCTGATTGGTATGACAGCAAAGGCGAACTAATAATATAACTAGGAGAAAACAATGTCCGAAGAACAAACAAATGTTGCACCAGAAGTACAAGCAACTGAAACACCAAAAGAAGAAGTAAAAGTAGAAACACCAAAACAAAATACTTTTACTCAAGAACAATTAGACAACATAATCAAAACAAGACTTGAAGCAGAAAAATCTAAATACGAAAAGAAACTGCAAGAAGAAGAAAAACAAAAAACTGAAATTATAAAACAAAAACAATTAGAAGAAGCTAAGACCAAGCAAGACTTAGAAAAGATAATGCAAGAAAGATTATCTGAAAAAGAAAAAGAATTGCTTAATTATAAAACTCAAATTAAAAAAGAAAAGGTAGATAATTCAATACTATCTATTGCTAATAGAGAAAAGTCTATTAATGCACAGCAAGTAGTATCTTTATTAAAAGATGAAGTTAGATACACAGATGATGGTCGTATAGAAGTGGTTGATAATAATTCTAATGTACGATATAACGCAAAAGGAGAACTCCTTAGCATTGAAGATCGTGTTAAAGAGTTTTTAGATAGCAACCCACATTTCCGTCAAGGGTCATTGTCAGGTTCAGGAAGCCAGAGTGCTATTGGTGGTCAAACTGTTAAACCTTTTAACCTACAGGACTTGGACTTAACAAAGCCAGAAGATCGAAAAGCCTATCAAGAATATAGGAAGAAACGAGACTCAGGTGCTGTTGAGATTAACTTAAACAAATAAACTTAATAGGTAATAAACATGGCAAACGAAAGCACAAGTTCTACACTATCGGAACTATACACTGAGATAGTAGCAGAGGCTCAATTCGTTGCATCAGAACAATCTATCATGAGAAATCTTGTAAAAAATTACTCGATTACTGGTGGTGGAAAAGTTGTAGAAGTTCCTGTATATGGAACAGTTTCTGCATCTGCTGTAGCTGAGGCAACTGACTTAGGTAACACTGCAATTAACCCAACATCTGTAAGCATAACTGCTTCTGAAGTTGGTATTATGACAACTCTTACAGACTTAGCAAGAAATTCAGCACCAAGAAATGTTGCTGGAGACATTGGTAAACTGTTCGGTGAAGCAATCGCTAAAAAAATTGACACAGATTTAACTGCTAAATTTGATGGCTTTTCACAAGAAATTGGTGATGGTACAACTGCACTTAGCCCAGCAAACATTTTTAATGCTGTTGCTATTCTAAGAAAAAACGCAGTTCCATCAACTGATATGGCTTGTGTTGTTCACCCTCTAAATGCGTTTGACCTAAAAAGTGGTCTAACAAATACATTTGTTGGTAGAGATACTGAATTATCAAATGAAGCATTAAGATCAGGCTATGTTGGTAGTTTAGCTGGTGTTAATATATTTGAAACTTCAAATATTGCTGACACATCTGGTAACAATCCAGGTACTACAGGCGACTACAAAGGTGCTGTATTCCATAGAGATGCTTTAGCATTAGCTATGATGCAAGACATCAAAATCGAAACTCAAAGAGATGCGTCTCTAAGAGCAGACGAGATTGTAGCAACTTCTGTATATGGTACAGGGGAAATCCATGATACTTATGGTGTTGAATTAAACGTAGATTCATCTATCCAATAGTAGGATACTTTGTGAGGGTGGGAAACTGCCCTCGCAACTAATATAGGAGATAAAATGGTTAAATTAATATTGTCAAATGAAAAAATGATCACTCTTAAAAGAGGAGATAAAACAATTACTAGAACTGAATTAGATTATGAAACTAATAAATCTATGTATGATTTTAGAGGTTTTAAACAAGCAAAAGATGATGTAAAAGAAAATATTAAAGAAGTTGATAGAACTTTTGAAAATGAAGCAAAAGTAATATCTCTTAAAAAGAAAAGAAAAACAAAGAAGAAAAAAGATGAATAAGTGGATTTGGTTTAAAAGCAAAAAAAAAATTAAATGGATTTGGGTAAAAGCTAAAAACAATCCCATGTATTCTATTCCTTTAATTTGTTTAATTGCTTATTTAGTTTGGAGTAATTAATGGCTAATTATACAGGTGCAAATGTTATTACAACATCAGATGTTCAAAAGTATCAGCCTGACGCATTTGATTTTGGTATTTCTACAACTGCTACTGAAACAACTAATTTTTTAGCACAAACTACAAATGATATTTTTAGAGCATTAAGAGTAGAGTGGTGGCCTGTATATAAAACAAATATATTTACAGATATTACAGTTCTTAACACAGCTGAAATGGTTAACACAAAAGTTAATTTAGATCAGTTTGAACGTGCTGGTGTTTATTTATTTCTTGGAAGATTTTATTTACCAGCATTAACTAAATTTAGACCAGAGACAGAAAAAGATAGATTTGAAAGAATGCAAGAATATTACATGAGCCAATACAATATCGAATGGAGAATGATATTAGAAGATGGTGTTGAATATGATGTTGACTCGTCAGGAACTATTGTTGCAAATGAGAGAGAACCTTTACATGGATTTAGAAGATTGACTAGATAATGGCTTTAGATTTAAAGATTAAAACTAACGCAAAATTTGTTGAAAAAAGATTTAAAAGAATAGAGAAAAAATTTAAAGGCATAATCCAAAAGGGAATACTTCAAGCTGGTTTTCAATTACTAGATATTATTAGAACTAAAACACAAAAAGGAATAGACTTTAGAGACGTACCTTTTGTTCCATATTCATCAAGCTATTTAAAAAAATTAAATAAAGAGGGTAAGTCAACAAAGGTTGATCTATTTTATTCTGGTCGTATGTTAGGTGCATTAACTCCATCTGGTAGAACTATTAGAAAAACAGGAACTAATAAAATTAGTGTTAATTTTAGTAACTCACAGATGAGACAAAGAGCAGTATTTAATCAAGTATTAGGAAAAAATAAGAGGGAATTTTTTGGATTTAATGATAGAACTGCAAATATAATAAGAAAACAATTTAACAGATTTGTTGCAAAAGAATTTAGGAAAGCAAGAATATGAGTGTAAGAGAAAACATAGCATCTAATTTATTAACAGTTATATCTAATATATCTAGCCCAATAACTATAAGAAAAGCTACAAGACAACCTTTTTTATTAGATGAATTATCAGAGCAACAATATCCAGCAATAATAGTACAAACATCAGAAGAAAATAGAGATGATTCAGAGATGGGTAGTGGTGCTAAAACTAGGCATGGCAGTATAGATTTTGTAATACTGGGATTTGTTAAAGGTGCAGAGGCCAATATAGACACTAAAAGAAATGAATTAATTACAGCTATTGAAACTGCGATAGAAATTGATATTACTAGAAATGGTAACGCACTTGATTCTGAGGTTATACAAGTAGAAACTGACGAGGGCTCTTTATTTCCTGTTGGTGGAATTAGAATGACAATCAGATGTATGTACGAATACCAAGCTGGAACACCATAGGAGATAATATGACAACAAAAATTATAAATAGAATAGAAAAAAAAATAGATCAAATAGAAAAATTACACGATAAAGAGTCTATGCTTTGTGAAGAAGTAAAAGACTTATTAGCAGAATTAAAAGAAAACCAAGATGATAGTAATCAAGATTGGGAAGAAGATTTTGAAGACGATTTTGAAGAAGATGAAGAAGATATTGACGAAGAAGATGATAAACTGTAAAAGGACTTATGGCTAAGGATATTAAATTATATAAAGGTAATTCAGAGATAGTTATTAATGAAACTAACCTTGAACATTTTGTAAGTTTAGGCTATAAGCAAGAAAAAGAACAACAACAATCTAAAAGTAAAAAGGATAAGAAATGGCAACACATCACGGAAAAGAAGGAGTTGTAACAGCTGGTGGAACTGGTGTTGGAGAACTAACATCATTCACACTTGAAACAACAGGAGATGTAGTAGAGGATACAGCTTTAACAGACGCAACTAAATCATTTGTTGCTGGTAGAACATCATTCTCTGGTACATTAGAAATGCACTTTGATGAAACAGATACACCTCAAACAACTTTAGTTGCTGGTGCTTCAATCTCATTTATTTTATTACCTGAGGGTAATTCAAGTGGAGACAGAAGTTTTGCTGGTACAGGAGTTGTTACAGGAATGTCAGTTAATAACTCAATGGACGCAATCGTTTCAAGAACTGTTACTTTTCAAGGAACTGGTGCACTTACAATAGGTACTGTATAATCCTAATTTATGTCAGTTATTGATCGAGTTAAATCTCATTTTGAAACTCTTAAAACTATTACTATTGAAGTAGAGGAGTGGAAAGACGAGCATGGTAATCCGAGTGTGTTTTATTCAGAGCCATTAACCCTTGAAGAAAAAAACATTATCTTTAAGAAGTCTAACAACTTTCAAGATTTAACTATTCTTGTTGATTTGCTTATAATGAAATTGCAAGTCAAAAATGATAAAGGCGAAATGATAAAAGCCTTTAGCCCAGAAGATAAATTTGCTTTAAGAAAAAAAGCAGACTCAAATATTATATCTAATATTGCTAATCAAATACTTTTAGATACTAATTACGAGGACGCAGAAAAAAAGTAGATAGCGACCCAGATGTTAGGTCGCTTTTAGTAATAGCAGATAGATTACACATCACAATCCAACAAGTTCTTGATATGCCTGTTAGCCATTATAATCTTTGGTTAGCTTACTTGAAAAAAGAACAAGAACAGTATAAAACAAGTCAATCACTAGCAGAAGCAAAGAAGTTTAAATAATGACACAAAAACTTAATATAGACATAGTAGCACGAGATAAATCCAAACAGGCTTTAAATGGTGTTCAAAAATCTTTAGGCAGATTAAAAGATTCTGTTTTTAACCTTAGAAATGCTTTTTTAGGTTTAGGTGCTGGATTAGTTATTAAAAATTTAGTTAATACAGGAAAAAGTTTAGAAAACCTTAGAACAAGATTAAAGTTCTTACTTAAAGATACAAACGAGGGTGCAAAAGCATTTGAGAACATGACTAAGTTTGCATCTAAAGTTCCTTTTTCACTAGAGGAAATACAAGCTGGGGCTGGTATTCTTGCAACAGTAACAGACAATGCTGATGACTTACAAAAAATGTTAGAGATAACAGGTAATGTTGCATCTGTTACAGGATTAGATTTTAGAACTGCTGGTGAACAAATACAAAGATCATTTAGTGCTGGTATAGGTAGTGCAGATATATTTAGAGAAAAAGGTGTTAGAAATATGCTTGGCTTTAAAGCTGGTGCAACAGTATCTATTGAAGAAACAGTACAGGCTTTTGAAAGAGTATTTGGAAAAGGTGGAAGATTTGGAAGTGCAACAGATGAATTAGCAAAAACATTTGAGGGAACTTTATCAATGATAGGAGATAAAGTATTTAATTTTAAAAAGGTATTATTAGAAGCTGGATTCTTCGAAGAACTTAAAAATCAATTTGGCGACTTAGATAAATTTTTAGAAAAAAATGCAAAACAATTAGATCAAATAGCAACAACAATAGGAAAAAATTTAGCAAACGCAATAATTGGTGCTGTTAATATAGGAAAAGATTTAATTCCATTTCTTACAAAAGTCAAAGATCAGCTAATAGGATTAAAAGAAACATTTGATACATTACCAGCAGTTATGAAACAAGCTGGTATTATTGGTGCTTTGTTGCTTGGTAAAAAAGGAATTATAGGTTTAGGTGCAGTTCTTAAAATAATAGAAAAAGCTGACGAGTTTGGAGAAAAATTTGGAAATAAACCTTTAGTACTTGTTGATATTAAACCATTTGAAAGTGAGTTATCAATACCTATAAAATTACCTGAGCCTGTAAAACAATTAAATAAAGAACTAGAAACTACTAATATTTTAATGGGAGATTTTGAACATGAAATGTCATTTGCTATTCCATCAGCAACAGAGAAAGCAATGAAAAAATTTCAAGATTTAAACTCTAATGCACTACAAAATCTAAAAAATAAAACATTAGACATTAGAAATATTATAGTTGATGTTGCTAACAAAGGCATAACGAATATATCAAGAGGATTAGCTGAGGCGTTAGTTTTAGGAAAATCATTAAAAGAAACTTTTCAAAATATGGCTCAAACATTAGCAGTAAATGTTTTAAGTGCAGTTATTGAAATTGTTGCTAGAAAAGGTGCAGAACTATTAATTGAAAAAATGATAACAAGAGAAAAACAAAAACAAGCAACATTAAGTGCAGTTGGTGGCTCTTTTTTTGGTGGGTTTGGAAGCATTGTAGGTGGATTATTAGGATTTGCAAAAGGTGGTGCAGTATCTAAAGGTAATCCAATTCTTGTTGGAGAAAACGGGCCAGAATTATTTGTACCTAACCAAACAGGACAAATTACACAATCTGCTAGAGGCACAGGTGGTGGAAGTGGTGCAACAGTTAATTTTAATATTAATACACTTGATGCAAGTGGGTTTGAAGATTTACTATTTAGATCAAGAGGAACTATATCAGCATTAATAAATCAAGCTGTAAATGAACAAGGTAGAGGGGCTGTAATTTAATGTCAGGTGCTTTTCCAATAGCTAGTGCAAAATTCTCTACAATGGGAATCAAAAGTACACAAAACACTTTAGTTTCAATAACTGATAGTGGTAAAAAATTATCAAGACAAATTGATGGTCAAAGATTTGGTTTTACAGCACAAGTTATAACTGCAAAAAGAAATGATGTTTATGGAGAACTTATGGCTTTTATAATGAAACAAAGATCGAGCAAAGAAAACTTTACTATTATTCCACCAGAAGTTTCTAATGCTAGAGGTAACGAAACAGGAACAATACAAGTTAATAATTCACACACTGCTGGAGATACTACTATAACTGTTAATGGTCATCACAATAACAACCCTAACGCATTTAAAAGTGGAGATTTTATTAAGTTTGCTAATCATACAAAAGTTTATATGATTGTAGCTGATGTAGACCCATCTAGTAACGCATCAACTTTAACAATAGAACCACCTTTAGTATCTAACTTAGCAAATGACGAAGTTGTAACTTATGATAATGTACCTTTTACAGTTTATATGACAAATAGTATTCAAGAGTTTGGAGTAGTAGGTGCAACAAAAGATGGAGATGCTTTATATCAATTTGAAATTGATGTAGAAGAAGCACTTTAATGAAAAAGTATAAAATAACCCATAAGATAACTGCCGATTTTATTGCTGAAATTATTGTTAATGAAGATCAAATAGATAGCAGTATTAACGATCTTAAAGAATACAAGAAACCTAATAGTAAATTCGAATATACTATGTTAAAAGGTACAGAAAGTGTAACCCAAACTAATTACGAGGAATATGACGAGAAGCCTGACAACAGCAGTAAAGAATCAATTAGCAACAAATGATATTAATCCTGTTCATCTTATTAGTATTGGGTTTAGCACTCCTGTTAATATAACTGATTGTTCTTTTGATTTAACTTCTTCAATATCAGGCTCATCTATTACATATTCTGCTAGTGATTTTATATTAGATGTTTCTAGCTTTGATGAACAAACTGATATTACAAAAGGTACATTAAATCTTACTTTATCTGGTGTAAACACAACTTACATTGCAGTTGTATTAAATGAAAATGTTATAAACGATAGTGTTACAATATTTAGAGGAATATTAAATAGTTCTAATACACTTATTGCAGACCCTATATTATTATATGAGGGTAAAATAGATGGTTTTGATGTTAATGAAAATAAAACACAAAGTTTATTAAATTTAAAAGTTGTATCTCATTGGGCAGACTTTGATAAAAAATCAGGTCGTAAAACTAACAATACATCACAGCAAAGATTCTTTAGTACAGATGTAGGTTTTGATCATTCATCAGAAATGGTTCAAGATATTAGGTGGGGTAGAAAATAATGGAAGAAGTAATTAATTTCTATAAATCTTTTAATAGATATAAAAATAATACATACGAAGAATTAAAACAACATATAGAGCCATCAATTAATTTAAATCAATATAAAATTTTTAAAGATGAAAATATTTATGGTTTTGTTAATTGGGCTTATGTAGATCAACAAACAGAAAATAACTTCTTAAAAACAGGAATTATAGATAACTTTAATTGTGGAGATATTATGTTGCATATAGATTTTATAGCAACAAAAAATGTAAGAAAAATAATGAGTTGGTTAAAAAATAATTCAGCAAACACATTAGGTTTAAATAAAGTGATACACTGGGCAAGATTAAATCATAATAATAAAGTTAGAAAAATTATGAAGCAAACAACAAAGGATTCTTGGTTATGGGTGGTATAGTAAGAACTGTAAAAAAAGCTGTTAAAACAGTAACTAATGTTGTTAAAAAAGTTGTTAAAACTGCTGTTAATGTAGTTCAAAAAGCTGTGTCATGGGCTACACCATCTTTTCCATCATTTGATGCTGGTGGTTCAGGTAGTTCAGGTTCTTTTGGCTCATCAGCTATGGATAATTATGAGCAAGGTATCATAATCAATAAACAATCTAATGACGCATCTATTCCTGTTGTTTATGGAGAGAGAATGGTAGGGGGAACAAGGATTTTTTTAAAAACCTCTGGAAGTGCAAATACTTATTTATACATGGCTCTTGCTTTAGCAGAGGGAGAAATTAACTCTGTAGAACAAATTTATGTTGACGATACACTTGTTAGTTGGTCAGGTGCTTTAACTCATGGAACTGCAAGAAATTCAACTGGTGGAAAATATGGAACTAATATTTTAGTTCAATGTTTTATGGGTAAAGATGATCAAGTTGCAAGTAGTATTTTAACTCCTGTATCTGGTTGGGGCTCTAATCATAGATTAAGAGGTGTTTGTTATTTAGCTTTTAGATTTAAGTGGGATCAAAATAAATTTAGTGGTATTCCTCAGGTTAAAGTTAAAATTAAAGGTAAAAAAGTTGTTACACTTGATTCTAATTTAAACGAATCATCAGAAACTTTTTCAACAAACCCAGCATTTTGTATTTTAGACTATTTAAGAAACACAAGATATGGAAAAGGTTTAGCAACAACAGATATTGATTTACAAAGTTTTTATAATGCTTCTCAAGTTTGTGTTACACAAGTTACTCCATATTCAGGTAGTAGTGATATTAATATATTCGATACTAATTTTGTATTAGATACAGGTAGAAAAGTAATTGATAATTTAAGAGAACTTATAAAAGGTTGTAGAGGATATTTACCATACACTCAAGGTAAGTATAAATTAATTATAGAAACAACAGGCTCTGCATCTATAACTTTAACAGAAGATAATATTATTGGTGGTTATGTTTTATCAAGCCCAGATAAAAATTCTAAGTTTAATAGAGTTATTGCTACATATATTAACCCAGCTAGAAATTTCCAAGTAGATGAGGCACAGTTTCCACCTATTGATGATTCTGGATTACCAAGTGCAGATCAACACTCAACAATGAAAACTGCTGATGGTGGAGTATTGTTAGAGGGTCGTTTTGAGTTTCCGTCATTAACCTCAACATATCAAGCAGAAGAAATGGCAGAAATTATTTTAAGAAGATCAAGAGAAGCATTGGTATTACAAATTACAGCAGACTTTAACGCATACGATTTAGCGATTGGAGATATAGTAGGCATAACACATAGTTCACTTGGTTTTTCTGCTAAAAATTTTAGAGTTCTATCAATTACATTTAATGAAGATTATACAATTAGTTTAAATTTAGTAGAGCATCAAAACTCACATTACACATGGACTTCTAAAGGACAAGTTTCATCTACACCTACAACAACTTTACCTGACCCTTTTTCAACAATAAATTTATCAGAACTTAGTAATTTTTTAACTGTGTCAGATACTATCGTTGCTTATAATGATGGTGTTATTATTACTAAATTATTAATTGATGTTTTACTTTTAGATCAATCTCAAGGATTGGCTGGTGATGGTACAGAGTTAGACCCACCAGACGCATTTTTTGATTATTTTGAAGTAGAAATATCTGAGGACAACCAAACATTTACAGAAGTAGGCTCAGGCAAACAATCGAGATTTGAGGTTTTAAATGTTAAAGATGATACTCAATATTTTGTTAGAGTTAGATATGTTAATACAGCTGGTGTTAGATCAGACTATATTACAGCAACACATACAGTAGTTGGTCAATCTGCACCACCTAGTAATGTTCAAAACTTTTCAATTAATGTAGTGGGCGATCAAGCAATATTAAGTTGGAACGCAGTAACTGATTTAGATTTGTCTTATTATGTTATTAAACACAATGCTAACACTACAGGTGCTACATGGATTAATTCTAAAAATATAATAGATAAAATTGGAAGACCAGCAACTACTGTTACAGTTCCTTTTTCTAGTGGTACTTATTTAATCAAAGCAGAAGATAAAAGAGGAAACCAATCACTTATTGAGACTTTAATTGTTTCAAGTATAGAAACAGTTAATTACACGATAGAAACAACTATTAACGAACACACAGCATTTTCTGGAAGTAAAACAAATGTAGAAGTAGTTCAAAAAAATTCAGTTAATCATTTAGGTTTAACTGCAACAGGAACATTAGGAGTAGCATCAACATCTGTTCAAAGTTCAGGAACTTATGAATTTAATAATACAATTACATTACCAGCAATATTTAAAGCTAAGTTTGAATCTAATGTTTTACAGATTGTAGAAGATGTTGCAAATTACATTGATGCTGGACGACCAAGTAGTTCAACAAATATAGATAGTGGTTCTCCTGACCCTTTTGATGGTAAGACAGTTCAGAATAGTAACACAATATTACAAATATCAACAAGTGATGATAATACAACCTTTAGTGCTTTTCAAAACTTTACAACAGGAGAATTTTCAGGTCGTTATTTTAAATTTAAAGTTTTATTTACTTCTGCTGATCAAGATTCAAGAACT
>Ga0209535_1000598_pt1 | contig 25493 bp, 20 predicted proteins | sample LinPmetageLP28_FD_184041 | JGI IMG/M metagenome (GOLD analysis project Ga0209535, IMG submission 184041) | Marine viral communities from the Pacific Ocean - LP-28 (SPAdes) (version 2) | ecosystem: Environmental > Aquatic > Marine > Oceanic | place: Pacific Ocean | collected 2009-08-22
GCCCAACTTAATTTAAACTTTGAAGTGACTGTTTTATCCGCAGATACGTTTACTATTCAAACTGCAGGTACTGCTACGTCAGCTGGTGCTGGTGGAGGCACAGGAATCACCGCAGCCTTTGAGATTAACATTGGTGCTGATTCTTCTGTTGCTGGTTATGGTTGGGGTGCAGGTACATGGGGACGAGGAGGTTGGAGCTCAGGTGCAACAGTTCCAGCTATTGTAGATGTACGTCTTATCTTTATAGATAACTTTAACAATGACCTTATATTTAATTTAAACAACGAGGGTCAAATTTTCTTTTGGCAATATGATGCTGCCTTTAGTAATCGAGCAGTATTACTTGAATCAATAGCAGGCGCTATAGCAGTCCCTCAAAAAACAGAAAAAACATTATTTGCACCAAGCGGACACTTGTTGTGTTTAGGAGCTAGCGAGTTTTCTCAAACTTCAACTGCAGGCGCAGCAATTAGTTCTATTACTAGCACAAGCACAACAGCTACAGTAACTACGGGAAGCGCACATGGATTGTCCACCGGTGCTTACATAGTGTTATCAGGTCAAACTACTACTGCTTACTCTGGAGAATACCAAATTACAGTAACTTCTACTACAACTTTTACATACACTTTAGTTTCTGCTACTACATCACCTGCATCTGTGGTTGGAACTTATGCAGTTCAAAATTATTCAGGTGGTGCATTTAACCCTATGTTAATTAGGTGGGCAGATGTAAACGCAGATATTGGACCTAAACCAGAAGTGTGGAAGCCTCAACTTGCTAATACTGCTGGGTTTTTATTTGTTAAAGAAGGTTCTAAAATTGTTACCGGTGCTAATGTGCGACAAGAAACACTTGTTTGGACTGATACTTCATTAAGTACTATACAATTTTTAGGTACAGCAGAAGTGTTTTCATTACAACTTTTATCTTCAGATACTAATATTATAGGTGCTAACGCTTTCGCAAGTGTTAATAACAATATGTATTGGATGGGAACCGACAACTTTTTTGTATATGATGGTCGAGTTAATGTGCTTAAATGTCCATTATTAAGATATGTGTTTAATGATATTAATAGAGAACAAGCGCAACTTGTATATGGCGGTACAAACAAAGAATTTAATGAAGTAATATGGTTCTATTGTTCTGGTGGAGCAGTTCCATCAACTACTATTGACCGCTATGTAATATATAATTATCGTGACGATGTTTGGTATTATGGACAACTAAATAGAACTACATGGGTAGATGCAGGTATTAATAATTTTCCACTTGCTACCTCTGGGGGGTATATATATTCACACGAGAATGGACCTAATGATGGTCAACCTTTAGGAGCAGCACCACTAGCTATTAACTCATTTATTGAGTCTGCATTTATGGATATTGCAGATGGAGAATTTTATATGCTTACTAAACGAGTTATACCTGATGTAGACTTTGCAACTTCAGAAACAATAGACCCAGTAACAGGAGCAACGTTAACTCCAGCTGTAGATATGTCAGTTGCAGTTACTAAGTTTCCAGGAGCAGCCACTTCTACAACAGATGTAGCTGGAACTACATTGACTCGTGGAGTAACTACATCTACTGCAACTATAGACCAATATACTAATCAAGTATTTATAAGAGCAAGAGGACGACAAATGAATTTTAAAATATCATCTAACACTGTAGGCACTCAATGGCAGTTAGGCGATGCTAGAGTAGATGCTCAACCAGATGGACTAAGGGGGTAATATGGCTAAAAATAAAAAACCATTAAATTTAGATAAACTAACAAGTTTAAATCTTGAGACAGGTACTCAAACACCTAAAGAATATTTAAAAAGACCAAAGCTTTATCATTCTATTGACCAAATATCTAAAGGAAATGTAGAAGGAATGCCAGCAGTTTTTGGCAAACTTATGAAATTAGGAAAATTTGGTACAGGTCCACAGTTTGCAGAAATAGAAAGTCGTATGAAAAAAGGTGGCAAGGTTAAAGCTAAAAAACCTAAAGACGGTAGAATGAAGAAAGCTAAATGCAGGGATGGTATAGCTCAACGTGGTAAGACTCGTGGAAGAATGAGATAATGGCACACGTTGTACAACCTAAAGCTCCTAACTTAGTTTTACCTAAACTAGAATATAGTGAAGACCAACAGAACCAATTGCAAAATCAACTTAGACTGTACTTTGCACAACTAGATAAGGCACACTTAGACGAAATAACTAACTTACACACTAATAATGTAATGCATTGGATGGGCATATAATGGCTGGAGAGTTTCAAAATTTAACAGGACTTAGATTAGCACAAGCGGCAGTTACTGCATCCGCAGCTATTGTGTATGAAACTCCTGCTAATACACGTACTTACATAAAAGATATTATAGTAGCTAATACTACGGGCGGTTCTCTTGATGTACAAGTGTATATTGTAGCTAGTGGGGGTGCAGCAGCTACTTCTAATGCTTTTATATATAACAAAACAATAGCAACAAAAGAATATTTACAATGGTCAGGATTACAGATAACTAACCCTGGAGATACGATACAAGTGTTAGGTAGTTCAACAGGACTTACTATAACTATATCAGGGGCAGAAGCCGTATAAAACGGTTTATAACTAACACATTACATGATATTATACAACTTAATAAACAGGAATTTAAATGGCAAACCCACAAAAAAAAGCTGAAGGTTTAGCATCTTTAGGTAGATATGGCGATACTATGTTAGTCCATATGCAGCCCAATGAAGTAGCTGGGCTACAAAAATTAGCTGAATCTCAAGGAAGCACTCTTACTATAAATCCTGAAACAGGAATGCCAGAAGCATTTCTAAGTGGGTTTTTAGGCAGTTTATTACCTACATTTGCTGGTGTAGCAGGTGGAGCTTTTGGTGGTCCTATGGGAGCAGCGGCAGCTGGTGCTTTGACATCATATGCTCAAGGTAATCGTGACCCTTTAGCTATTGCTATGGGTGGTTTAAGTGGATACGGTGGTGGTCAAATAGGTAGTGCTTTGGGTAGTATGTCAGGAGCTGTTACTCCAGCAGCTGCTAGTGCAGAAGCAGCTAATGTAGTAGCTTCACAGCCTGCGGTATCTAATGCAATGGGAGCAAATTTAGCTCCAGGAGTTACAGCATCAGCTCCTCAAGGGATGACAACTCAAGGTTTAAATGCAATTGCTAACAAAACTAATAATTTACAACATTTAGCTAAAGGAACTACTGGTCAAGGGTTTAGTCCTCAGGCAACTTTAGATATGCTAGGAGACTCAAGAGTACCACTTCCAAAAGTTGCTTCTTTTTCTTCTCAACCATATCCAGATTTTACACCTAATACAGGTTTTACAGCACCAGAAGGTCGTATAATGGGACCAGGGGGCAGTACAATTTCAACAGGTCCAGCTTATGGTGGTTCAATAGATTCAATTAATACATCTGTTAATAATGCTACAGGTTTTCAACCAAATTTTGAGTCTGCCCCTGTAGCAGCAAATGAGGCATATAAATATACCCCTCAAACTCCTTTAGAAAAAGGTTTAGCTATAGGAGAAAGAGCTGCTGGAGTTCCAGATAAATTACAAGCATCAGGTAGAGGAATATCTGGAGCATTTGATGACCCTACAGAGTTTTTTGAAAGAGTAGGTGGCAAAGAATATTATGATTCAACTGGGAAATTAATTAATGAAGGCGGTAAAGGAAATTTTGCATATGGAGCAGCTAAAGTTGGAGCTCCTATAGCTATGGCAGGTATGGAAGGTTATTATGAAGATTTATATGATGGTTATTCTGGTAGTCCTTTAGAAGATAATAGATTTAGAGGACCACAAGGACAACTTAATTTATCTGGTAGCACTGGGTTAAGACTTGTAGCTAATGGTGGTTACATTGAAGGGTATAAAGGAGGCGGTGTAGCTCATCCTACTGGTGGTGGTGTAACTGGACAAGGACAAGGACAAGGACAAGGACAAGATTCTTTAGGTATAATGGCAGCTTTAGGTAATGCACAAATAACTAACAACGCTACAGGTCAAGTTATGGATACTTCTGGAATGGCTCCTGAAGAAATATTTAAAAGATATTTTGATTTAAACCGTAATTTTACTCCTGTTACACCTGTAAGAGTAGGGGAAGTAAAATCTGGAGGGGGTATAGCTGGATTAAATGATGGAGGGTACTTACAAGGACCTGGCGATGGTGTAAGTGATAGTATAGCAGCTCGTATTGAAGGAACTCAACCTGCAGCTTTATCCGATGGAGAATTTGTAGTACCAGCTAGAATTGTTTCAGAACTTGGTAATGGTTCTTCAGAAGCAGGAGCAGATAGATTATATGCAATGATGGATAGAGTAGAAAAAGATAGAGAAAGAACAACAGGACAAGGTAACATTGCGGTAGATACTAACGCAGAAAGACGTTTGCCTGCGTGATAACAGTACAAAGAGTTAACTTTGATAAAGTTTATGAAATATGGAATGGAGTAAAAGATTTTTTAGAGGCTTCAATTGAAACAGGTACAGGTGATTGTACGCTAGAACAATTAAAGTTACTTCTTACACAAGGAAAGCAACAATTACTTGTAGGAATACAAGACAATAAAATAGTAGGGGCAATGACAGTTGAATTTATTAATTACCCTAATGAAAGAGTTATGTTTATTACTGCATTAGGTGGTAAACAAGTAGTAAGTAAAGAAGTATTTAGTCAGGTAGAAGATTGGGCAAAAACTCAAGGAGCTACAAAATCAGCCGCTTGGGCTAAAGAAAGTCAAGCAAAGTTATATACACAAAAAGCAGGATTTAATACAATGAGATATGTTATGGAGAAAAAATTATGAGCGGCGGCGGCAAAGGCGGCGGAAGCACACCAACAGAAACTACTTCGTATTCTTCAAATTTACCTGAATACGCTCAGCCTTTTTACGAAGAGCTGTTAAAACAATCAGGTAAAGCAGTTTATGAAACTGATGCTGCGGGTAATGTAACAGGCGTACAAGATTTTGACCCTTACACTGGTGATAGACTTGCAGGGTTTACTCCAGAACAACTAGCAGTACAGTCTGAAGTAGCAGGCATGACTACTCCTGGTCAATTTGCTGAGGCAGGTGCAGGATTAAGAGATACTAGGGTTGCAGCAGATACTGCTCGTAGTGGTATAGGTTCGGCGTTAGGGTATGGACCAGGAACATTTGCTGAAGAAAGAATAACTACAGAAAGGTTTACTGACCCAGGGGTTGCTGAAGCATACATGGACCCTTATCAAAAGCAAGTTACAGATATACAGTTAGCTGAAGCTAGAAGACAAGGAGATGTTTCTAAAGCTGCTAGAGGAATGGGTTCTATAGGTAGAGGAACTTTTGGTGGTGGTAGACAAGCATTAATGGAAAGTGAAGCTGATAGAAACTTAGCTGCACAGCTAGGACAAATACAAGCTGAAGGAAGTCAACAAGCTTTTCAAAGAGGACAACAAGCGTTTACAGCTGACCAACAAAGAGCTTTACAACAACAGCAAGCAAATCAAGCAGCTAATTTACAAGCTCAACAGTTAGGTGAACAAGCTCAACAGTTTGGAGCAGGCATAAGTAAAGATGTAGGATTAGCAGGGTTAGCTACTGGACTAGAAGGAGCTAAAGCTACAGGAGCCTTAGGTGCTACTGAACAAATGGCTAACTTAGAAAGACTTAAAGCTCAATCAGCATCTGGTGCTGAACAACAAGCATTACAACAAGAAATTGATAACTTAGCTTATCAACAGTTTAAAGAAGCTCAAGATTATGAACGTGGTTTGTTAGAGTATCAATCTAATATTCTTCGTGGTACAGCGGGTGCCTTAGGTTCTACTCAAGTAGCTTATGCTCCACAACCAAGTATGGCTTCTCAAATTGGTGGTATGGGACTAGCAGGATTAGGACTTTATAACATGTTAGGTAGGGGATAAATAATGGCTTACGGTAAAGGAATTAAAGAAGAAATTTATTCTATGGAGGGTATGAATGTATTAAATGCAAAAGACCCTAATGTTGCAGGTGGGTATGTTATACCTGATGAAAAGGTAATACAAAAGTATTTAAAAGAAAGAATAAACCCTTTAATTCCTACTTCAGAAATTATAGCTGCTCTTGACCAAAGAAAATGGGAACGAAAACAACAAGCTGAAGCTCAAGGTCCACAACAATCTGTACTTGAAGATATTATTACTGAAACTGATACAGCTATGAAGCCTTCTATAAATCCTATGATGGCTCAAGGTATTCAACAAGGTCAACCAAAACCTATGCCAGGACAAATGCCTAGACAGATGGCTGGCCTTGGAAGACCTCCAATGCCTAGAAGAGTTCCACCTCAGCAGAGGATGGGAACTGGTATCCCTACAATGGCAGCAGCAGGGGGATATGTAGCTAACATGGCTGATGGTGGTATAGTAGGATTTGCACCAGGAGATTTAGTTAGAAGTAAAGGGTTTAGTGAGAACTATTCAGTTTCGCCTTATACTACAGATTTTGGAAAACCTCTTGTAAGACAACCTTATGTAAATCCTAGAGAAGAACTTTTTAAAAAAAATAGAGCTATATCAGCTTTAGAAGATAAAATACAAACAGTAAATTCTGAACCTGATTCTTTAGAAAAAATAGGTAGTATAAAAGAATTAACTCGTCAATTAGAAGCTATAAAAGCAACACCTATAAAAGGTGGAGGATATGAAGAAGGAGATGAAACTTTATACTCTCCTATTGTTGATAAAAAAATAGATACTTTTGAAGAAATAGAAGAACCAGGAAAAGTTGTTACAGAAGTAATAAAAAATAAACAAGAAGAAGTAGAAAAAGATTTAAAAAACAATAACCCAGAGGCAGTAAAAAAAGTAAAAGAACAAATAGCAGGAGACACAGGTTTTACTGGTATGGTAGGTGAAGCTGAAGACGCTGCTGATTTGTTAAATGAAAATGCATTTGATATGACTTATGGTAAAGATAAAGTAGACCAAATGTCAATAGAAGATTTTAGAGAACGGTTAACTGGAGAAGGCTCTGCGTTTGCTAAACAACAACAAACAACTCAAGAATTTAGAGATGAATTAAATAAACGTGCAGAAGAATCAATAATGACTACCGATGAAGTATTACTTAAATTAGGTCTTGGTTTAATGGCTAGTGGAGCGACTAAAGGAAGAGAGTTAGAAGCTTTAGGTAAAGTAGGTTTAAATGTTAATAAAGAATTTGACCAACGTGAAGATAAAAGTTTTAATATTAAAGATAAAGCTAAAATGTTAGACTTAAATCTTAATAAAGCAGAAATAGAATTAGAAATGGCTGAAGAACGATTTGGTCAAAACTCTAAACAGTTTGAAGAAAAAACAAGACAGTTTAATAAAGCCCTTGCTCAAAAAGAAACACTATTTAGAGAAGGCGAAGTAGGCAAAACTGACCGAGCTGAAATTGCAGCAGATGCAGCTGTAAAAGCTGCACGGATAAAAAGCATACAAGACGAAGATAAATTTGTAAGAAAACAAGTTCTAGAAACACGAAATAATATAAGAACTAAAAATCTTCAAGTAGATAGAGCTGTTAAAAACGTATTATCTAATAGCTATGATAAAACTAAAAAAGGTAGTGAGACTTATACTAATGATGCAAATGGTTATTTGAATGCAATGATACGCGCTTATGAAAGTAGCCCTGATACAACATTACAATGGACAGAAGACGTTGAATTAGTAAACTTATATAAAAAATTAAATGAAGAAAAAATAATTACAGGAAAAGATGGGAATAAGTATATAAAATTGCCGAATGGTAAATATACTCCGATATAATGGCTAAAACACAATTTACAGCTGAAGAAATAGGTTTTGAATCTTCTTCAGAACAATTAGAATCTTTAAGGCCAGGTCAACAGTATACAGCTGAAGAAATAGGATTTACAGCTGAAGAAATAGATTTTAAAGAAGAAGAAAAAGAAGAAAAAGAAGAAAAAGAAGAAGAATATGATACTTCTATTGCTAGAAAATATATTGCTGACCCTGCTTTAAGTTTAGCTAAAGGTGTTACTCAACTGCCTGATGTAGTATCAGGTGTAGCAGATATGGTTGTTAGTCCTTTAACTGGAGGTAGGTTATCTGTAGGTAAAGGCTTTGAGTACCTTGAAGAACAATTGCCTGATGCTTTACAAGATTTAGGTGACACTTTAGAACAAGCAAAATCCCCTGAACTACGAGCTAAACGAGAAGCTGCACGAAAAGAAATAGATGCAGCTGAAGGATTTGTCGATACAGCCAAAACTACTATTGGCACCATGTTAGAAAACCCCTCCTTACTATTTGATACTTTATTTCAATCTTTACCTAGCACAGTTACAGGGGGTGTAGTAGGTAAAGCATTATTAAAATTAAAGGGAGCTAGAGCTGCAGGTCTAACTCCTTTAGGTGCAGGTGCAGTAGGTGAAGGTATAGTTTCAGGGGGTTCAACCGCTGAAAGTATTAGACAAGAAACTGAAGAGGGTGTGTTATCTGCTAAACAATCAGGAATTGCTTTTGGAAGTGGTGTACTTACTTCAATCTTTGGTAAACTTGGTGGTAAATTAAGCCAAAAATTTGATGCTGTAGATATAGATACTTATCTTGCTGGTGGAGTTCCTGCACAAAAAGCTCAAAGTAAAATTATAAATGCTTTTAAATCAGCTATTATAGAAGGTACAGCTGAAGAATTACCTCAATCAATGCAAGAACAAATGGCTCAAAATATTGCTTTAGGTAAAGACCCTATGGAAGGAGTAGCAGAATCAGCTGCTACTGGGTTCTTGTTAGGAATGGCAATGGGTGGTGGTGCTAGTGCTCTTTTAGGTGAATCTAATATAGAATCTGATGCACCTTCTGGTGTTGTTCCTCCTGAAAATAAACCAGAATATACTGAAGACGAATCTATAAATACAGACTCTAATGTATTTGAAGAACCTCAAGAAGAATTAACTTTAGAAGATACTGAAAAAGAAGTAATTCAAACAGATATGTTTGAGCCTCAAGAAGATGATTTAGCAGGAATTAGTGCTATTGAAACAGTTGCTAAAAAAATAGAAAATAGAAGATACTTAACTCGTGAAAGTGCAGAAAAAAAACTTGTAGAGTTTTTAAAAACGCCTGGTATTAAGGCTATGATAAATAAATTTGAGGTAGTAGAAATACCTGAAATAGATAAAAAAGGTAACTCCCGTTCTATTTTTAAGATTATACGAAAGGATGATTTAGCAGGAGGTGGTGCTGATGATGAAGGAGTATTAACACTTGAACAGGAGAAAGCTAGATATGAAGAATCTCAAAAATTCAAGGGACCTAGACCTGAAGGAACTGACACTGCAGGAAATAGAGTTAGGGATGTGGTTTCTAGAGAACTCGACTTTGCAGACACCGATACCCAAGAAACTACAAAAACTAAAAGAGAACGAGTGGGTAGGACTACAGATGCTTCTAGAAGACCTGATGCAAGAAAAGTTGATAGCACAAATACATTAGATTTTATTAATAAAACAGATACTAAAAGTCCTTTAAGAAAACCTGCTATAAAGAAAGTTCTTACAAATAATCCTAAGATATTAGAGACCGCTACTTTTGAAGAGACTGCAGAAACTACAGATACCTCTCAAATAGCTGAGGGTTTAAAACCTTTACAACAAGAAAGAAAAGTTTTGGATGTAGCCATAAGAGAAGTTGTAGCTGAAGAATATGCATCCTATTCAAAAACAAACCGTAGTAATTTATTAAAAAAATTTAGAAAACCTAAAGAAGCAAAATTAGAAAAAAAGTATCAAAGGGTTAATAAAAAATATCAAAAAGAAAATAATACTAAAGAAGACATAAGTCCTGCTGAAGCTGCAAGAATAGCAAATGATGAAAAATTAGCAGATAGAAAAAAAACTAAAGCAGGAGTTACTTATTTTTCAGATGCAAAACCTCAAGAATTTATCAAAGATGAAAAGATTATAAAAGATATAAACCGTAAATCTTTTGGGTTAAATAAATATAAAAATTTTAAAACAGCTTTAAATGATGCAGGATTATTAGACCAATACAATAAAGAACTTGATAATATAATTGCTAAACCTCCAACTACAGAAGGTCTTCCAACCGAATCTGGTCAAGCAGTACCTTCAAAATATGCATTTAAAACTGCAGAAGCAAGAGACAAGTTTGTAAAAACTGCACAAAAAAATGTAGGAAAAGAAAAAAGAGAACCTGTAATAGATAATAAAGGTAAATTAAATACAGATTTTGAAGTGCTTGAAAGTCAAGACATAGTTGCAGTAGATTTACCAGGTAATGAGCGATTTAAATATACAGCTAGAGTCGTAACTAAACCAGCTATAACTGAACAAAAACGTCAACAAGAAGAACGTTCAGCTGAAGAAGAAAATGCACCAGACCCTACTACTTATAGAAATGAATCAGCTACAACTAACGGAGAAGATTTAGCTCAACAAGAATTAAATACAAAATTAGGTGAAATACAAAAAGTATTAGAAGAAACTATAGGAAAAAAAGGAGCTTCAGTACAAGAAGTATTAGATGCTTTAAGTAGTTTTGCTGCAGGCGAACAAAAACAATCAACCTTTGCTTCTAGTAAAATGGCAGAAGTATTTAATAAATTATTAAATCAAAAAAATATAGCTCCTGTATTTGAAAATATTAAAGTAGTAATAAATAACAAACTTAAAGACAAAGGTAAATATAATCCTAAGACTGAAACTATAAGTATAAATTTAGAATTAATAAATCAAAACCAAGTTCAAGATGTTGGTCCTGTAGTTATTCATGAAGTAGTGCATGCTATGTTAGATAGAGTTCTTCTAGATAAAAACTTTGATAAATTAAATACTTCTATGCAAGAAGCAGTAACTGAAATTAAAAGACAATATGAATTATTCCAACGTTTAAAAAAACAACAACCTAATCCTGCATTTAAAAGAGCTAATAGTTTAAAAGAGTTTGTAGCTATGATGTTTGAAAGCGCAGAGTTGGCTAAAGCTATAGCTGAAGCTGCTGCTCAACAACAAATAGAAACAGAAACTGCAATATTTGAACAAGGGTTAGGAAAGCAAAATAGAACAGCAGATGAATTTACTGATTACATAGATTCTATAACAGGCACTAGACCTATAAAATCAACATTAGGTAAAGTAGCAAAAGTAATAACAGAATTCTTTAGTAATGTTATGAGTGCTTTAGGTTTAGGTAATGCTGGAGCTAATAGAAGTGTTCAAGATGTTATACAAAACTCTATGAAAATAATATTAGATAAAGAGTACAGTAAAATTTATGGAGGTATATCTCCAGGAGCTCCATCAAATTATGGAAACAAAAATACTAAAAACGCAAATAAAAACTTTATAAATAATGCAGAAGAAAAAGTAAAAAACAAACCTAAAGAAAAATCATTTTTTAAAGATAGAAAATTAGCAGATATATTTGCTGATGCGGTTGAAAAATTCCAAGATGTACATGTAAAAATTAAAACTTTTACTCAAAAGTTAAGTGATGGTGGATTACTTACTGTAGATAATGATATAAATACTAATCAAACTCTTGTTCAAGGTAGAGCTAGTGTTAAATATAAAGAAGCAATTTTACCTTTTATAAATAATATGTATTTAAGTTATGAAAATTTTAAATCTGTGATAGGTATAAACAACCCTGAAGTTATGGATACAGTAGTTAATGATTTATATGAAGCATTAGGTGAATATTCTAGAGCTCGCTGGTTATTTGCAATTAACATGCCTTTGTCAGCTGACTCAAAAGATACATTTACTATAGCAAAATGGAAAGATGAAACAGGGAAAATAGGACCGTGGACGGGAACTCCTTATGAATTTAGAGAAGCTATTTTAAATAGAATGTCTGCTGCAAAAGAAACTGAAGCTAAAAATCAAGGGTCTACAAATGAAATAGAAAAATTAAGAAATACATTAGATACTTTTATAAATTCAGAAAGACAAAAAGCTTTAGCTATATTTAAAAAAGGAGCTGATAAAGTTTTATGGCAATTACCAAACCCTGAGAAAAAATCAAAAGACTCTATAAGTCAAGCTACTCGTGAAACTTTTGACCCAATGAGTATGATTTATTCTTCTGGTACGTTAGGAGTTGATTCTAAAAAAATAAGTAATAATATACCATCACAAGTTGCAGCTAAAGAATTATTAAAAACAATAGGAATAAATTATGATGTTAACTTAACTCCTATGACTGAACAACAACTAAAAGAAAATGAAAATGTTCTTTTAGATAAAGCTAAACGAGATGCTTTTATGCAATTAGCTGAAAGAATTAAAGAAGCAAATGATGGTATCAAAGAAGTTAATAAAGAAAATGGTTATGTGCCTGCTCAAGCTGACAATATAATTAACTTCATGGGATTTAAATATTATAAGTCTCTTAAAAGAAAAAATGAAAAAGACAAAAGTGTTCATAAAATTCGTGATGAAAGATTTTTAGAAGGAGAAAGAGCTTCTAATGATTTAAATAAAGGTATGGAAGAAAAATTTGCAGGGGGTCAACAAACATCAGTTAATAATGTTATAGCTCAAACTTCTTCTGATGGAGTGGTAGCTGCTATGAGGTTTGGAATACAAGCTTATACTCAATCAATAGTTAATTTATCTAAAGATACTGTAGAGATTACAACTGAAGAAGGTAAAAAAATAAAACAACCTTTAGCAGATTTTTTAAAGTTTGAAAAAACTGTTACTTTTGATGATAGATATAAATTAACAAAAGACGAACAATTAAAACAAGCTATTGAGGACAAAAAAATTATTTTAAATTTTAAAAATAATGGAGATATAGACATTGTAAGAATTACAAATAAAGATATGGAGATTCCTCTTAAAGGACACATTACTGAGTTAAATGAAGCTTTGCAATATCTTGCAAGAGCAACTTCAGGTATTGGACAAGTTCACACTAGGTTTAGTATACCTTTTGGTTTAACTAACTTTCAACGAGACTTCTTTACTAATATACCTTTGTTAATTATAAAAAATCCTACTGCAGCTATACCTTATATATCTAATATTTTAGGACAAGTATTTAGATTAAACTTTATAACTACGTGGAGATATGTAAGAGCTATGAATCGTAACGATATAAGTTACGTGAGAAAGGGACTTAAAAAACCTAAAAATTCTTATGAGCATAATCTAGCAAGTTACTTAACAGAAGGTGGTATGATTGCTTATGTAAGAGGTGTATCTACTGCTAGTCAAAGTGAATTATTAACTAAAGAAATACGAAAAAAAAGAAGTATATTAAATACTACAATGCTTACTAGAGTATTTGATGCTTGGATTAATACTTTTGAAATAGCAGTAAGAGCTTCTGCCGCTAAAGCAGTAAAACCTAAACTACTTAAAAAAGCTTTACAACAAGCTAAAAATCCTAAGCCAGGTACTTCAGAATACAATAAAATTGTAGAAAAAATAGAAGGAGTAGCAGCAGCTACTGTAAAAAACTTTGCTAACTTTGAACAAGCTGGTACAAAAAGTGCTGCTATAGCATCATGGTATATGTTTTTTAAACCTTCTATGACCAGTGCAGTTGTTAATGTGCGAGCTATAGCTCCTGCATTTACTTCAGAACAAAGATACCTTGACACGCAAGACCAAAAACTTTTACAAAGTCCTGAATATAAAAAGAATGCTTTAAAAACATTTAAAAGTGAAAGACTAAGAGCTCGAGCAGTTGTAATCGGAGGAGGAGGATTAGGTTATGGGTTGTGGACTCTTCTTGGAGCACTTGGAGATGAAGAAGAACAGAAAAAATATAAACAAGATAATATGGAAAGATGGGTTAGAAACATTAGAATACCTTTAAGTTGGATGCCTAAAGAAGCTAAAGATATGTTAGGTATAGAAAAAGAAGGTTCTGGCGACGACATGATACAAATGCATTGGGGTTTTGGTAATATGGGTTGGCCAGCTATGGGAGTGCAAATAGCATCTTTTGTTGATGGTAAATTTGGAACTGAAAATAACCCTCGTTTACCATCTGATTTTGAATTTAGAGATTTGTTTAGTAATATGACTAATATAGCTATGGATAATTTTTTACCTCTTCCTATATCAAGGTCTAAATTAACAGATGACCCTTTATTTTATTTTTTAGATTCTGTAATACCAAGTGTATTTAAACCCATGTATGAATACACAGCAAATAAAGATACTTTCGGCTATCAAATAACTAGGCAAAGAAGTAGTACAGTAGGCGGGGCTTATGGTGGAGCAATGACTACTGAAGAATTATATGTAAATCTTGCTCAATTTATAAATCAAAACACTAGATTTAATAATGAAGGAGCAGTGCAAATAGACCCTAACATATTAAAATTTGCTGCTAATTCTTATATAGATGGCTTTGCAAGAATAGTATCTGCACTTTCTGAATCAGGTGAAATCACAAATTTAGAAGATGCTAAAAATAGAACTTTAATTTTTAAACAATTTTTTACTAGAAGAGTTCCAGTTGAAAGAGATAGATACGCGAGAATGACTAAGAAATTAAAAAATATAAAAATGACTGATGAACAATTTGCATTACCATCAGAAATAACCAGTGTAGATAGTAAAGGTAGAAATTATGAAGACTTTAAATTTCAAAATGCTAAAATTATGACTAAGATAGAACTCTATAATCAAACAGAAAAAAACTTAAAAAATATATATCAAGAACAAAAAGATTATTTAAGAAATATTACACCAGAAATGAGAAAGTATAATTCTTTTGAAATAAAAAATGATATAGAAAACTTTAAAATAAGAATTATTAATGAGATGAGAGTATTTACTAATGATTTAGAACAAGAAGATGAAGAATTATTTAAGTAAGTCTCCACGCTCTTACTCCTAGACATTTATTTTTAGTAGTAATAAAAACTTTTACTTTAACGTTAGCACGTTTAGCTCCTGATTCTATTGCATGCAAAATAGGAGAAGGTTTAGTAGTAGGTATAAAAAAACTCTCCCCCTTACTCATGTTTTCAAAAGGAAATACCCACTCTATTTCATCATGTAGATTCAGAGTTCTGCTCCTTCAGTAAATCATCTAAGAACTTAGTCGTATCTATTTCTATTGCAGTCACGGGGCTAAACCCTGTAGCAGGTTTCCACCCTGTACCCATCCTTAGTTTTTTATCTTTTATGTGATACCCTTTTTCTTTCATCTGAAATATAAATTCATTTGTGCTTACACCATTCTCTGTAAGATAAGTTCTAAAATGTTTCTTCTCTATGTAGATTAAAGCCTTATCTAAGTCTGCTCTCACTACTAAATTACTTCTAGGCTCCATGGTTACCTGATTGTTTTCTAGTGCGAGTATGCCTGTCTGGTGTGCGTTTATGTATTCACCCAATACACTTTCATAATCTACACTGTTAATTCTAATAACATTATCTCTTATGTTAATCATCTCGCCAACTACACGTTTGTATATTCTTTCTAAATCTAAATTAATTATGTTAGCTTTTAATGCAATCTCACCGGCAGTAAAAGTAGCTACCACTAGACTTTCATAAAATCTATATACAGTATCATCTCCAAAGTCTTTTTTAAATTGCTTAGACCACTTGTCCATCTTGCTAATTAGTTCTGTTTCACTATATTTAAAAAAGTTCTGTATGAAGTCTGGACCTGCCCACCCATAGTTAGTAAGGAATGTATGAAAGATTTCTCTACCACTACTAGGGTTATCTATAAACAACTTAGGTTTACGCATGCTAAACTCAATTAACCTAGCTACTTCACCATTAGGGTCTTTCTTTATAGTACTTAGTTTGTCATACAAAGAATGATTAGAAGTAAAGATAGCTATCAAAGAAGCTGACATCTCGTGTTCTCGTTCTGCATTAACTGAGGCTTGCATACGAATTTTAGATTTACCTTGTGATATTTTGTGAATTAGTTGAGATAGAATTCTTCCGTGTATGTTGCCCACTTCGTCCAGGCCAAACGGTATATTGTGAAGTCCCAAGTACCTACCTGTCATTCCATTTTCAGTCGCCTCTAATACTGACAGGTCTTTAGGGTTTCCCCATACACTTAGGCTTCCATATAACGAGCCTGTTTTAGCGGCTCCTGAATCTCCTGTTAAGGATATAGTAACTCCGCTAGTAGGTGTTTGACTCATAAGTACAGAACCTAAACCAGCTAATAAAGTAAAAGCATGAAGTTCTAAACTAGGAGTATTAAGTTTATTAGCCGCTTCTTTCCATACCTCGTAAGAGCCAGCAGAAGTTAAATGTTTAGCAATACCTCTACAAAGAGGAGACGTAGGGCTGTTTAATATTTCACCCCTTCTAGTTATTTCTTGTGAGCCAATAACAAATGCATCTTTATCAGGTGTCCACCCCATTTGCATACGCATAATCTCAGCTCTGTCTTTTGCTATGAGGTATTGTCCCCACTCATACAAATAAGTCATCAAGTATTTTCCTTGTTGGTTGTTAGGATTATATATAATTCCTACGCTAGTTATAATCTCTCTAAATTTATCTAATGCGTATAAGTTTTTTAAAGGTAACATAAACTCTCTTTCAGGGTCGTTTGGTAAGTGCACTTTCATTAATAAACATTCACCATCATGCACACTATAAATTCTTTTTACAGGATACAAATCATAAGTAGAAACTAATATAGGGTCTTTAGTCTGAGGATTTCCATCTTCATCAAACACAATTGGTGGCTGAAAATATATACCTCCATTCTTACCATACCTAAAAGGACCTAGGTCTTTAGGTAAACTTACTAATCCTGTTTTAGGTAATACTTCTACTTCTTGTGTGGATGGCGCAGATTTAAAAGTCTTTCCTAAAGCTAGTGGATTAGTTATCTTTCCTTGATGTTCACACTTATCACAAACTCCTCCTTCTAACTCATTAAAAACTTTACATGATTGAGGTTTGTCTTGAGTCTGATTAGACTTTCGCTCTGTTACTTCTTTATTATAATCTTTGTGTCCTTCAGATAAGCTATGTATAGCTATGTTTCTATCATCACAATGTTGAGCAATAGATAGTCCTGCATACCATAAAGGCTCAGGTACGTCATTAGGATGAGTTATCATACGTTTTATATGTGCACACCCTTTATCTTTTAAACTTTTAATAGCTATAGTTTTAAAGTTAGACTGAAAGTTATCTAACTTTAAAATATTTTTTTGGTCTTCACTCATTGGACCTTTAGCTTCAACCAATATGTCATCAAGAGTAGTTTTAATTTCACCTAAGTTTGTTTTGAAGTTTTCTATATCATGCGTAGGTATTTCCCGGCTTATAAGTTTCGTAAGTGTTGGAGGGTTATCTTTCATATTTAGAGTATCAGGACACCTCATAATTCTTGCAGGGTCAGCCATAACAGCTCTATCTATTCGCAGTTCTTTTTCTAAACAATAATCTCTAAGCCTTTCTGAGTATGCTACATACTGTGATATAGATATATTGTCTTGCATAATCCAATAAGCATGAATGCCTCTACCTGAATCTAGCTTTAACGGTGTGGGAAAATTATTATCTTCTATAAATTTATCTAAAGCTTTTTCAGCTTCGTCTTTACTAGCATAATCTTTTTGTTCACCTACATCTAAATCAATAAACAAAGATTTAAAATACAAAGCGTTCTCTGCTTTTCTACTGTACCCATCAAAACTACCAAGGGCTATGTATATATTTAAGTCTTCTTTGCTTTTTAATTCTTCAATCTTAGGTTGTATTTCTTCAATAGATTCAACAAAATAATGTTTAACCCTGTCTTTAATTGTAGCTATACAATAAACACCCTCTGAAGGTAAAACTTTTTTATAGAATTCATCTATCATCTTAACGACCAATTGTGTGTATACAATCGAGCCGAAGCTAAATTATTAGCTGGCAAAATATCGCTCTCTACATCCAGCTTAACTTTATCCATAAACTCTAAAATTAATTTTTGATGCTTTTTCCTAATAGGTTTTCCTCTAAACCAGTTATGTATACTCTGCCTACTCACTCCAAAAATGTCTGTTAAATACATCGTGGGTAAATTAGACTTAACACATAATTGAGCTAATTGTATGCCTAGTTTGTTTGGGTCAGCATACTGTAGTCCCAATAAAAATTTATCACTATAAGGTCGTGCCATGTTAACTCCCTTTTTTATTTGTCCATTTTTCAATAATATCTAAAATTAAATACTCTCTATTTATTTGTTCTATAGAAGGTTCAGGTGGTGTGTCAAGAAATACATCAAACTGTACCGTCGGGCGCGTAGAATCTATCTCATTATGAGGTTTTACATCTAACGTGATAGCCCTAAGCGCGGTAGGTGTTTCTGACAACTGTTGTAACTTTTCTAACTGATGCTCTTTTAACGCAGCGACAGGTGAAAACAATAGTTTTGGTATTTTAACTTCATTATCAAATTCTAATTTTGTAATCACTCTACCAGCACTAACGCTATTATTAGCAAGCATTTGAATATAAGGTCTAAACGGCCACTTACTACTTTGCTCTTTTCCAAAACAAGACATTGCTGGTAATACTAATTGAATAATATCACCCTCTAAATCATTAGCTAAAACTACTGCTATCCTCCATGACAGTTTGCATGCAGTGCCTATACCGTTTGCTCCTGAGCCTCGAATACTGTTCTTACATTGTGAACATGATTTAGCTTGAGCAATAGGTACATTCTTGTCTGCTACTTTAGAATCAGAAGACCAACATGCAGGGCTAGAAATAACTCCCTCTTGGTATACTTTATCATAGTAAGTACGAGATGTAGTATGAGCCATTTTAACTATCACTACTTTTAAATGCTCATCAGGAGCTACAGCAACTTCTTCACCGCCTAACATTTTTCTAAACTTCTTACCATTCAATGATATACGATGAAGAGGTTTACTAGATTCTCCTGATACTGCTAATGTATCTGCATCTAAAGGTGTCTGACTATTTTTAAATATATCTTTAAATTCATCTGCCATGACTGCCCTAATCTTTAGCAGACCATTTATCAATAATGTTAGATATATCGTCAGAATTATTTACACTACTAACAGATTCTTTCCTTACAGTCGGTTCTGTTATTTGTACTAGGTCTTTCGGAGCTTCAAACTCATCAAAAGTTTCAGGAGCTTTTTGAGGGTCAGCCTGTACAAATCCGCCATCTTCTTCTGCAAAGCCAAAACGTTCTGCTCCCTGACTACCTTCTACATATTTAATAACTTGAACTGCACTTAGTTTTAAGTTAACACCAACATTAGAGTTTACATTATACGGATATACAAATCCATTGACTCTAACTTCTGAGCCTCCCCATATATTACTCTCTTCCATTTTAGTACCTTTAGAATCAAAAATAGATGGAGGATATTTATGAGAAGATTTAAACTTAAGAATAACATTACCTGTAGGCTTGCCATCGTCATCTAACTCATCTGTATACGGAGGGTTAGTAGTCTTTACTTCCTTGCCTTTGTTCTTCTTAGTTTCTTCTGTAACATGTTCTGCAAACACCTCGTTAATTTTATTAATCATAGGTTTTGCTTCTTCTTTACCTAATATAACATTCACTTTGTACTCTCCGTCAGGATTGAACTTAGTGTCAGGTTTAGATAACCAAGGGTATTGTGCAATACCTTTTGGTGTAGTGATTGTAGTATCTGTTGTTGCCATAATTTATATCTCCTTAAAGTTATTTACTTGGTTTGCGAACTACGATTTGGAACTCTTTCATACTACTAATCCCTGGAGGAAGTCCTTCATCGGTTCGGTTGCTTAAAAACTCTTTGAAATTAGTCTGATGTAAGCGTTGTTGTAATAATTCGATTGCGTCATTTTGCATAACGTACTGCTTAAAATTATCCCAATCACCACATACAAAATTTTCTTTCATAGTTTTTATGATTGTTCCACTGCTAGTTTTAATACTATCAGCGTCGATTTCGTTACACGAGTTCAGCATAACTTGGTCTAATTGTGCAAGCTCCGCTTTTAATTCAGCATCTTTAGCGTTGAACTCTCTTGCATTAGCGTCACGTTTATTACGAATTGCAATATACGCTTTGACTAATTCTTCTAATTTAACTGCCATTTTCTAGTTCCTCTCTGTATAAGTCTACTAATTTTGTGTGGGAATCCACCTTACCCTGAAGCATTCCATACATTCTTTTTTCTACATCAGAACCCTGTAAATGTACAACAGTCATTTTATTTTTCTGTCCTACTCTATCAATACGAGCTACACACTGAAGATACACTTCAACTGACATTACAGGAGACCAAAACACAACTACGTTAGCTTTAGTTAAAGTTACTCCATGTGATGCAGACTGAGGTTGTACAACTAATACTCTAGGGTTATCAGAAGTTTGGAATCTATTAATTATGGTGGCTCTGTCATTTGCAGTAACATCACCATGTATTAATTCGGTTGTTATATTTTTATCTTTTAAAAAAGACTGTACTAATTGTATCGTATGTCGGTATGGTACAAACACAAGAACTTTATGTTCAGTCTCCTCTATTGCTTCCATTAAAGCATTTAATCTTGGTTTAATATCAAACTCTATAACTTTTCTATCGTCTGTATAAACTGCCCCTCCTGATATTTGTAATAACTTATTTAATCCAGCCGCCGCATTGACTGCTGTTACAGACTCTCCTCCTGTTTCAATTAACATTTCTGTTTTAAGGGCTTTATAATAGTTAAGAGCTTGAGTAGTTAAAGGTATCTCTCTTGTTTGATACATAACATCAGGTAAATCTAAACAATCATTTTTAGCAAACCTTATTGCTGGTTGCAATACATCAAATACTTTATGCTTAGAGTCAGGTCTTGGTAACCATTTAAAACGAGATACTTGGTACATAACTCTATCTCTCCATGCGTTAGTAAATTTAGGTACTTTTTCAGGAGCTACTAATTTGGCAATTCCATAAGCATCCATAGGAGATTGAGATGCTGGTGTCCCTGTTAACATCCATAACCTTGTAGTAGGAGTTAGTATTTTATTTATTATTTTCCATCTAGCCGTGCTTGTAGACTTATATGCATTAGCTTCATCTATCACTACTAAATCAAATTTAGCGTCTTTAATTTCTTTTTTTATAATGCCTACCCCATCATAATTTATAATCACAAAGTCATAGTCTCCTTCAATAATAGATTTTCTTTTGTGAGCAGGTCCATGACATATAGCAGAAGTACGATGCATACATGTATTAAATATATCGTTTTGCCATGCTGATTGCATAATTGATAGAGGACATATAACTAAAACTTTTTTAATAAACCCAAGATTCATAAGATAATCAGCTGACCACAACACAGATGAAGTTTTACCTGTACCAGCTTCATTAAAACAAAAAGCTTTAGGGTTAAGAGAAAGAAACTCAGAAGTTATTCGTTGATGGTTAAAAGGTTTATAAAGACCAGGCCAATCGTAGTCTCTAATTATAGGAGAGGGTAAAGGGTTTTTAAATTTAACGAATTGATTCAGGGTAGTCATTTCCTCAATACCCCAATTTATTAATACATCTACTAATTTATGTTCATTAAAGTCTTTTATAATTTTAGACTTATCTATATGTGCAGTAATGTTTAACCCTACTTGTTTTGATACGGTTACTTTAACTGCTTTATTGTCTATTAATTCCATATCCCTCTCTCATATCGTTGGAAATATAGTATATAATACTTAACAAATATATGTCAAGTCTTTTTAGTTCTTTTTTTTCTTTCTTTTGTACTTGTTTCTGAAACAAGCTTCTTAGATGAGTTTCTTTTGAATGAACGGTTTTTAGATTTAGATTGAATAGTTACACCGTGTTTGTTTTTACCACCTTTAGATAGAGCTTTTCTGTGCGACACATCTTTACCTTCTCGCTTGTCTGCCTTACCGTTTTTGTTTGCATCTTTACCTGTCTTATCTATTTTACGACGAGCACGTTGTCTTTCCATACGACGTTCATGTTCAGACTTACGAGCTTTTTGTTGCTTGTATTCTTTTTTATAAGGTCTAGGTTTATTTTTGTAGGGCATTTCTTGCTACCTTTTTACACCATTTAATAAAATCAGCTACAGTTAAGTTATGTCTAAACGAGTTCACAGCTCTACAAACCAACTGAACATTTTCTATATTATACTCCCCTCCAGCAATTATTCTATCTATACTTGCGTTAGTTTTTATATATATTCCTCTTACTTTCTTGCAAGTTAGTTTTTCACCTGACAACGCACATTTACCTTTTTGTTTATATAAAAGTTCAACTAACTCTTCAGCAGTAATGTTGCCTTTTTTCTTTGATAACAAATGTTTAAAATATAAATTCCAATTACCTGATAATCTTATATATTTTTTATTTGCTTTATTAATTTTTCCACACTGAGCTGAACAACATAAGTATTTAGGATGGTGAGTTATAAACTCTTTCCCACATACTATGCAGTTTACTTCCATCGTCTAGGTTTCCAATGCTCACAACTTTCAACAGAACACCACCCACATAGAGGAGTAGGGTTAGCTTGCCATGTATTATTATCATAAGACATTTCTAATCTTTTTAAAGTTTGATTAAACATAGCCCATGACTTGTCCATATCTTTTCTAAAATAAGTTTCTTCTATAATACTATTATGCATTATAAAAAAGAGAGCCCCTTTTACTTTTTGTACATCAGGAAATAAAGTAAATACCATCAAAGACATAAGGCGTAACTGTTTAGGGTCAGGGTATTTTTTGCTACCTGTTTTGTAGTCTACTACAAATGCATGCGTTCCATCTACAATTAATAAATCAGCTATGCCTCTTACCCATCGAGTGTCGCTGTCAAAATCGCATGGTTCTTTGTTGTAAGTAAGAGCCATTTTGTGTTCAGGATATTTATCTCCTTTAATTTTAATTAGAGGGTCTACAAATGGTTTAAATCGTTGGTAATTTTTAGCTAACTCTTTTCCCTCTTTCACATAGAGCTCTAACGCCTCATGTACTTCTTTACCATACATCATAGCTTCATTTTCTTTTACAGTATAATTTTTAAGTACCCGTATTTCATGGTATTGACGTGGACAGTTTTGATATTGTTTGAGTGATGAGTAACTCCACGTAAAATCAACCACGTTTAATTGTTCCAAATCTCATATCTATATTTTTAATAATAATGCCTTCAGGTAATTGCACATCTTCAGTTACCAAACATTTTGAAGCTCTTTTGTCAGGTCGATGCAAAGACATCCAGAGATGAGCAATTTCGCATGACTCAAAGTTGCCTTGATACTCCCACTTATCTATGGTATTGCTAGTGCTTATAAACAAAATAAATGCAAATTCAATCATAATTTTATTTCTCCCACCACCTATGAAATAATAATTCTTTTAGTAACATCTTATAATTTAATTTATCTTTGCGTTCTTCAAAATCTACACTTAATAAATAACGAGTGTCTTTAAAATTATATACTGTGTGAGCAACTTGAGTATTAAATAAATAATAAGTCTGAGGTTCATACTTCAACTCAATAAATTTGTTTGATATAGTGTTAAGAGTGTTGTAATCTCTAGCGAACATACAATGACTTTTGTCCCAGTTATTTAATAATAAATTTAAACCAACCCCTCGGTCAGTATCTATATGCCAATCATAATAAGTGTTTTCTTCTAACTTAATAATACCTAAAGTAAATGGGTGCATTGTATATAAATCTTTTAACCAAGGGTCAACCACCCAATCGTCTTGTACTGCTAAAGCTTTAAAATTATAATAATCTTTCCATGAATCTTTAGGAGCTGTTTTTGCCCTGATGTACATAACTTCAGCTGATACTGAAGTTTCAGGTATTTTATAATAAAGGTCAACAGTCCCCATAATTGTTAGCATAACCTCCTTCACAAGTTATAGGTAAATCTTTACCCCATGTTGGAGGTATAGACATCTTCTCCATTATAAAATCTAAAGCTTCTTGTTTTTCTTTTTCTGGAGCTACACATACAATCGCGTCATGCACAGTTAGGATAGGTTTGTAACGCTTATTAATTTCTATCATTTGTTCACCTATAACTATTCTAGCTAACGCTTGTACAACATTCTCAACTACTGAACCCCCCCAAATAGTAATTTTTCCTCGTCTTGACTTATAAACGAACTCACTGCGAGCCCCTGACACGTCTTTCTCAAGCTCAGGGTAGTACAAGTATAACCCATTTGGTAGCTGAATACCCTGTTTAGTAACTTTAAGAACTTTATGTTTACCTAAATAATATGGCTCTTTCCCTTCTTGCCATGAAGCTATATCAGCAATTGCTCGGTCACTTTCGCTCCACAAACTTATTACTTCGTGGTTTAAATCTCTATACACTTTAACTAAATTTTGACATTCCATATCAGGTAACTTAGCCCCTGGTGGCTGTGTTTCTAATGTATGTTGCAGTTTTTTCCACCCTGTACCATATCCTAATCCTAATATACAAGTCTTACCAACAAACCTTTCTACCTTGTAACTCTTATCTATTTTTTTGTTATATACTTTTGATGCAAAGTTAGAGTATACATCTTCTCCATTTCTAAATTGCTCAACTACATCTTCTTGACCAGCGAGCCATACTAATATACGAGCTTCAATTTGTGATGAGTCTACATTAATTATTACATGGTCATCAGGTGGAAGTATTCCATTTTTTAAAGCCTTCTTTTTTACATCTCTGCTAGGTAAGTTCTGAAAGTTTATTTTGTCTTGACCTGACCACCTACCTGTATGAGCACCATAATATTTTAAAGGTACAGGGAGAAGGCCCTTGTTCCGTGCACCAATATCTAGAAATCTTCTAATTCGTGTTTCTTCCATAGTAGATTTTGTACCAAGCCTTACTGCACATAGCTCTTGAACAAAGCTATCTTCATGCTCGCACAATGCTATAAATCCTAAATCGTTTTTAGCTAGTGCATAAGTTTGTTTGCCTGTTACAGGAGATTCTTTTAATGGTACTTCTACTCCTAACTCTTCTAATAAATCAGCAAACTGATTGTTGCTTGCTAGTTTTTTTCTAACTTCTTCAACAGTTTCACACTTAAGTTTTTTCATGAGACCTTCTAATAATTCTTTTTTCTCCTTCTCTACTTCTTCAAGTCGTGTGATTAATAGCCCATCATCTACGGATAACGTAGGTACGGTATACATGCGGGTTGTAATATCTATCAGTTGGAACTCTTCTAACGGAAATGAATCATTAAGCGCAGCGAAGAGTTTTGTTGTTAAATTAACGTCGTTCTTACAGTACTCTCCATATTGATGAAGCTCATGGGTTTGAAAATCTTCTAAACGTTTACCTTTCGCATCGAGAACTTCTGTTCCTTTTGCTCCCAGATTATAACGTTCTGCTAATACTTTTAATGAACCTCCAGCATTTGTACCATGAATAGCACGAGCCATAGATAAAGTATCTATATAAACTTTTGGAACTATTCCAAATATCCAAGAAAGGATT
>Ga0209535_1000599_pt1 | contig 25471 bp, 27 predicted proteins | sample LinPmetageLP28_FD_184041 | JGI IMG/M metagenome (GOLD analysis project Ga0209535, IMG submission 184041) | Marine viral communities from the Pacific Ocean - LP-28 (SPAdes) (version 2) | ecosystem: Environmental > Aquatic > Marine > Oceanic | place: Pacific Ocean | collected 2009-08-22
TCTTCTGCATCTAACACCCTTTCCGTTATCATCTGCCATCCGTTTTCCTTCGCCCACGCTTCTAATTTAGAAAAACACATATTGTAAATTTCCTCTGCCGTAGAGCTTGTTTCCGCAAAAACCTCAATTCTCATCGTCTGTCTCCTCTGCGTATGCACAAAATAAAAAATTATAACTTTTGTTTGGATTTAACTCTAACTCAGGAAAATGTTTTTGCATCAAACAAAGAAGGTTTGTTTTAGAGTCCCAATCTTCTCCAATCCACGCCATTCCTGTCTTTGTTGGCAACATATCCCACTTCTTTTGTTCTAACTCTTTTACTTGTTCTTTCTTTAAAAAATTACTCATCGTCTGTCCCTCCAAATAAAATCTTTTTCTATACTAAAAGCTAAACTCGTTATATTGTCCCAAATTTGGCTTGCATCATAATACTCAAATGGCTCGCAAACATGGTCTTCTAAAAATGTGTCTAATTTATCCTCTTCCCAATGAAATGATTCTCTAGGCAAATTTTCTGTTAAATAAAAACCACTCGCATACACAATATAATCCCAATTTGTATCCGTACTGTTATTCATCGTTTGTCTCCTCAACATCCCCTGTCGTTTCCCTGTAAACTAACTTACTTGAAATAACATTCTCGTCATCATAATCTCCACACTCTACTTTTTGTATGGCTTCTTTTTCATTCTTAGCTTTAACTTGCACCCACTCTCCGTAGTTAGTTGTTTGTAATACCTTATACATCTTCATGGTTTTTCTCCCATACAAAGGGTTCTATTGCCTCTTCGTCTTCACACCATTCAAAAATGTTTTGGGGACAAGGACAGCCTGCGTCATATAGTTTTTTAGCTCGTGATATTAAATCTCTACGTTTTTGTTCAGCCTGAGCCATTGAAAGTTCACCATCCTCGTGTAAATTTTCACACGCCAGTGAACTGCATATATCTTCCCAACTGCCTTCCAAAAATTCAAGGTGTTCTCTTGCTCTACTCATCGTTTGTCTCCTCTAGAATAGGAAAAACAGTGCTACCACATCCACAAATGTGGGTGGGTAATATGTTGAAGCCTGTATCCGAATTACACAGCTTTTTCGACCAGTACACAACATCAGTTATTTTTTTAAAACTATTGTGATCGCCCACAATTCCACAGTTAAAGCACTTAACTTTAGCTTTATGTTTAATTGTACTCATGTGCTTACCCTTTCTACGGTTGCTACAATAATTATATTATAATATGTAAAAACTAAGGAAAAAAGTGTTAAATGTTCCTATATAATGAAACTTGTTTCACCCTATAATTAAAAACAATTTCAAACCCATATTTGTTCAAAGGTTCTTTTTGTGAATCTAATGGTGACCAACTAAATTTTTTATCTAATTCTCTTGGGTTTTCATTTTTTTCTGGCTTTCGGTAATATTTCCAATTATTTGTGATTAAAAAACAAGTTTTCACAGGGAGTTCCGATAAAAAATCGTTCATCCATTTTTCAATCTCTTCGTTTGTCCAGTGCATTAACACGTCTTTCATGAGAACAAGTTGGTTTTCAGAGTTTAAAAAAGGAATTATTTCTTTTACTTGAGATAAATCTTTTTGTATGAAGTTAATATTTGAAGAAGAATATTTTTTTTGGTTTTTTTCTATAACGCTTTGTACAACATCAACACCCTTATAGTTTATTTTTTCCCAATTTACGTGTTGGCTGAATTGCCAATCACCACACCCTAAATCCAATACGTTTTTAATGTTTTTTTCTTTCATAAAGTTTTCAAGAAATTCAATATATCGCTTACAATATTTATAAGAACTTCCAGAACCTGACCCGTTACCCCAAATATTTTTTTCATATATGTTTGTGAAAACTTCTTTATGACTTCGGTTTTGCATAATCTTTACTCATTTCAAATGTTTCGTTGTTTCTTCTAAGCCAACCTTTCCCAAAAATTTTAAATGTTTTTGTAAGAGAACGATAAAATTTTTCTCTTTTACCTCTCATTTCTTTTAAAATTTGTAGGTTTTCTTTTTCTTTAACTTTACCAAGTGTTGATGGTCCTATTATACCATCTGGTTTTGCTCCAACAGACTCTTGCAAAGCACACACAGCTTTTCTTGTTCCGCTATTTACAGCCCAATCAAACACACACAAGTCAATACCTGAAGGTAAATCATCTGCCTTTACCTTATCCCAGTAATTATTTCGATAAATTTCAGCAATGTGCTCTTTAGGCATTTGTCGCATTTCTTGCTCGTTTACCTTTTTATCTAAAAAAGCTTCATAAACTCTTCTTGTGATCCCCATATTTGTCATGCCTCCAGGATCATCAGGGTGATTAACAAACCCACCCTCATGTTTTAATATTTTTTCTAAACAAGAATCAAAGTTTTTTTCCATAGCTTGCTATCCTTTTCAGGTTTTTATTATGGGTAAGTCATCTAAAACTTTTTTAACAGGGGAAAAATCTGCTAAATGGCTATAGTTTTTGTTCAAATGGTTTACTCCGTTAGAAAAAATTTCTACTGCTAATTGGTTTCCTTGTTGCATTTGTCTGTAAGAAAACAAAATAAGTTCTAAAGTATCTGCCATTTTGCAAATGTTTTTTTCATTTTCCGTTAAAAAAGTTTCATAATTAATTTCTAAATATTTTTCTTTGTAGTTTGTTTCTATTGTTTCTATAATTTTACCTACTTCTGGGTAACCCCATTTAGTTGTTGCAGGAACATCACCCACATGAGATTCTCCAACATCATGAAACAACAAAGCTAAGAGACAATTTTTTGTTGCATCAGGCCACAAAGTTTCTAATATTACCACTGCTCTCCAACTATGGCTTGCAACATCTTGATTTCCCATTTCTGGTTTTGTGTGGTATCTTAAAACATGCCCACCTTGTAACCGAGCATGAATTTTTTTTAAGGTTTTTTCCATAAATCCTCCGTTAACTCTTTTTTAGCTTCACCCCAATTACCACCAAATTCAGCATCAACAATAGAAGGAACTTCTAAATCAACACAATTTTCCATGATTTTTATTATTTCTCTTGCTTGCTCTTCGCTTTCAACAGAAATATCTAACTCATCATGCACTTGTATCATAGGCAAAACACCTTTTTCTTGCAAAACAACCATAGCTTTTTTAGTTTGATCTGCGGCTGAACCCTGCACAAGTTTGTTGAGTGCCTTGTAAGTAAACGCTCTTTTTATACTTGGTCCATGCTCCGCATAAGCATCTTCATAAGTTTGTGGTTTAAACACCCCATAACGTGAAGGTTCCCATTTATCAAACCTACATTTTCTACCCAACAATGTTCTAATAACACCTTTATGGTTTGCCCTGTTCATTGTGTAGTCTGCTAATTGTCTAACAAACGGCACTTTATCGTGGTACTCCGCAAAAAGATCTTTAGCTTCGTCTAGTTCTAAATCTAATTGGTTGGCAAGTTTTTTAGTACCCATGCCGTAAAACAAACCTAAATTAATATCTTTTGCTTGTTTACGAGGAACACCCACAATATCCGCAGCCATTTGGTGGAAATCGGTACGAGCATCTTTTGCATATTGCTCCGCAAAAACTTTCGCACCTTTAAACTCTAACAATTTAGCATAATGCACAACAATGCGTGGTTCTTGGCTACTGTAATCAAAAGCCCCCCACAAATGATTTTTTTCAGGTAAAAATAAACTGCGTATTAATGGTCCTAGTTCAGCATGTCTTGCTGGAATTTGCTGTAAATTAGGGTTACTGTAACTGAACCTACCTGTAATAGTACCCCCACTATCGCTTCTTAAACTATGAGCTTCAGCGTGTATCCTACCTTCATGTTGGTGTCGTAGTATTGTATCTATAAATGTTGTTCTAGCTTTGTTATATTCTCTTGCTTTTACAATCATTTGCGGTAGTTCATGATTGTGGTTAGATAAAAAATGTTTTGTAAAGCTCGGAGCTTCTGTTTTTTCTGTGTAATTGTATTTTAATCCAGCAGAATCAAAAGCTTTTGCTATACTCACAGCCGCCCACAGATCAACACTAACAGAATACTGTTTCTTTATATTTTGAATTATATCGTTTTCTTGTTTTTGTAGTTTTAACTTTAATTTTTCTGCTTTTTCTAAATCAACCCGTACACCTTTTTGACGCATAGGAATTGTTGCTCGTAAAACATTAAGCTCTAACTCAAAAATGTCTTGTATATTTTCTTCTACAACAAGAGTTTTAAACCTTTGCCATAGCCGTAAAGTGATTGCCGCATCTTGCTCTGCGTATAACCCTACATATTGAGCAGGGAGTTTATACATTTCACTTTTAGGGTTTACACCAAACTCTGCCGCCGCTTCTCTCAAATCATTTTCTTGTTTTCGCTCTCCAAGATAATCTTTTGCTAAAGCATTTAAGCTATAACTAAACCTGTTTTCATTTAGTAGTGCTCCAACAACCATTGTGTCAACAATTCTGCCTTTTACCTCTATGTTTTCGGTTAAAAGCCACCCAACATCATAACTTGCATTGTGAAAAACATAATCACGATCTATACTCACAACATCTTTTAGCCACCCTAAAGCTCTTTTGGAGTCTAAATTTCCACCGTTTTCATGTCTTATAGGAAAATACCACTGATTACCCTCAACAGCGACAGCTATACCTATAATATGACCATGTTTAGTAGCCCACCCAGAACCTTTTTGCATTAATCCAGGATCTTTTGTTTCTAAATCTATGCAAATTTCTTTGTAACCCTTTAAATCAGGGAAATTATCTGGGCAAACCCATTCTGTTTCTAAAGCAAACATTCTAAGTTGCATTGGTTAGAACTTTCATAGACATTTTACATGAACAATGAGGCCATTTGTTTTTTAAAGTTCTATAAGTCAATATTTTTTGCTCTTTTTCACAAGCACAAACGGCTGTAATTTTTTCATCTAATCTTTTATTTTCTTCTGGAAGAATCTTTTCTTCTGAATTCATGCAAAACACCTTTTATCAACATTTCAGCTTCAACTAATAACAAATACCTTCGTAAATCTCGTATGTCATCAATTATGCCTTCTTCATTTATATCTTTTTCTATCGCATTAAATATATCATATTGCTGTTCTTTTACTTGGTTTTCAATACGATCCCATTTACGGGCGAGCATCATCATAGCACCCACACCACCTCTTTTTTTCCAACTATCACCATAACTTTTTTCTGCTTTTTGCAAAGCATTTTTATCTTCTGCAACTATTTCACCAACTTTTGTAATTGTAAAACTAGAATTTATTGAATCAATCATTAGGCAACCTCCGTTCTATCCATTCTTTGCAAGCTAAACGCCAATCGTCTGCTACTATTTTCATAGCATGAAAATATGCTTGTTCATAATCTTTACCCTTCCAACAAACATACATATTGTGCATGTGTATGCCTACGTTAGAAAAAATATCATTACCATAAGTGTTTCCTATTTTAGAAAAACTACTAATTTCTTTACAAAATGTTTCTGCTTCTTCTAAAAAAGTAACAGGCTCACTTACCAAAGGATACGGGTCAAGTTTTCTTATTTTATAAGCATCATAATCAGGTTGCATGTCAACCAATTTTCCTAAAGGTTCAAAATAAGCATGTAAATTATTGGTGAATTGAGTGTAAGCACCTACTTTTGCATCTATTACAGACGCCATATACTCTTGCAACATACTCATGTGTACTGCGTTAGCACCACACATTCCCCAAATTAAATCATTACTTCTGTTACATACTGTCATATTTAATTTTTCATTTCTTAAAGAAAAATAAATGTGAGTGTTACAAGGATAATCTTTACCTGTATTAGAAACTGTAAGATCATAAGTTGGATCCCACATTGTTATAACTGTTCTGCGATCATTTTTATTTTCTATCAAACGTCTACATGCTATTTCAATTTGATCTTTATCAAAGTGATTTCGCCACCTATATCCGTATGCACCATTAAAAGTCTCGCCATCATCGCTATACTCTGCCATACGTTTATTATACTGTTGCACGAATGAAAGGTCTTTTCTACCTGCTAACATCCAAATGCTTTCAAGAAAATGAAACACAGGGTTTGCATCTCTTTCCTTGTAAAATAAAACTCTTTTTGTAGGGCTATTAAAAGTTACCGAAACAGGGGTTCTAAACTCATAAGCAACACCATTTCTTGTTTCAACTCTTTCACCTTCTTCTAATAGTGCTTCTTTTAAAACAAAAAGAGCTTCGTTTATATCATCAAAACTATAACTATATGCACTTGTTTGTGCTTTTTGCTTACCATACATTTTATTACATGCCTTTCTTTGCCGTTTTTTTAGCCCCTGTAGCGTTCTATTAGTTTTTTAGGTAGTGCAACCTACAAACACCTAGTCTTGTTAATCCTCGTTGCTTATATCGCATTAAAACAGCTCTGGTTGTTGGTTCACACCCTTATCGGCACTTTTAAATGCTTCTTTCCACTTTACTCTAACTTCTTTACGTTTTTTAAACTCATTACCAAATTTGTTTTCTTTTAGCACTACATCAACAAAATCGGGGTGAAGTTCTTTTAATTTTTCTGCTGCTCTTGCTTGAGTTTCGTGTGTTCTCTGTAAACTGCAACCACCTTCGGATTGCATTGTGGGTTGATTTTGAGCAAACTCCAAAGTAACAAAAGAAGGATAACCCTTGCGGAGTAGTTGCAAGTTTATATCAAAATCTTCCATAAATTCTATTCTATTATGCTCACACTCCATATACTCTTTTTTACGATACCCAAGAACTCTCATGTACCGAGTATTTTCCATGTACAGTTTACCTTGTGCCTGTGCTTTTTCTATATTTCGATTATGCCCTTCTCTCGCACAAACACTAACATGAGCGTACTTATCTAACTTTTGTTCCAACAAGTTAAATATGTTTTCCTGCTCACCTTGTTTTATTTGTCGCAAGTGCCAATCATCTGGTGCTACTAATCTAAAAAATTTCATGTCGTCATCAAGCATAACAAATTTATCCCCTGCTTGCTGAGCTATCTGCCTTCGTTTGTCGGCAATACCTTCATACTCTAACGGCATTAATTCAGCATTGTGCGTTTTAGCGACTTGAGAATATAAATCAACCTCTGATTGGTGGACAACCAACTTTATCTTATAGCCATAGGGTGAAAGGTCTTTTAAATTTCCTAGAGTTAAACACCGATTGGGTCTTCCTCTGCTAACAATATAAATATCTAACATTAGTCAATTGGTCCTTTTACAAACTTATGGTTAGAAATTAAATCAGGGTTATATTTTGAACGTGGGCGTCCTTCGTTTAACAGCACTCTTTGGTACTTATCCCACTCACACAAACTATGTTCTATCACACGCATGTCAATTTCTGATTTAGGAATATGTTTTCCTGCAAGAGCTTCTGCCCAAAACAATAAATTCTCCATTTCTTTGTTGAGTTGTTTCATAGGCAGTTTTTTCTTTAAAGGTCTACCATATATACGGTTTAACCCTCTTCTTGCTCCTGGACCTGCGTTAGCCCAACTAAACCTATCTTGACTATTTTTTAATACAGAGGTTTGGCTTAAATCCGTTACCACTTCGTAAGCCATAAATCCACCTCCACCCCAACCGTTAAATTTACCAAGATAAGCGTGGGTTTCTTCTAAAGATTGAGAACATTTAGCAACATTTGCTATTTCATTTCTTTTTTCCCAGACAGGTTTTAAAAACCGATCTACAACAACTTCTGATTTTTTCAGCTTTAACCCTCTATTTGGTATTATATAAGCTCCAGTATATGTTTTTTCACCTTTAGCTAACCGTGTTTCTATTAAGTGCTTAGTTTTTTCTGAGTCCCAAACTACAGGATCTTCATAAACCCACCCGTGTTGTTCTGCAAAAGCAGGAGTTCCAACCATACGAAACAAACAACAATTAAAAATAATTTCACCATGAGGTCTATTATCATGGGGTTTTGTCCAGTTTTGTCTCATCCATATTGTGTCTCTATCGTTTTCACGAAAAGGGTTTGTAAATTTATATTCTTGTAATATGGGGTCATCTGTCCAAGGAGGTGGAAGAAAATCTTTCCGTTTTTGATATATTGCATGTCTTTCATTTATCCAATAATAAAATTCTTTATATTTAGATAAATAATCTAACCCTTCTTTACTAGGCTGTGTATCTTCAGAGTTTATCATTTTACTGGTTTTGGGTTAGATATTTCTACCTTTTCCAACCCTTCTAAACTCATTTTTATAGACTCATCAATACTTGCGTATTGTTGCTCTGCCATATCCTCCGCATACATAAGTTCTACAGCTTCTTTTTTCACAGCTAAGTGTATGTCTTTCATACTGCCTTTTGGCTCTAGCTTTTTAAGTCTTTCTAAAGCCTCTCGTACAGTTTGACTTTTAATAACAACGTACATATTTCTATAACGAGTTGTTCCCTCACGAATTGGAGGTTTATCTACAAGTGGTTTGATACGAGTATGAGAATGTATTTTTAAAACTGCCATAATATGATTCCTTTCTGTAATCATGTTTGTCAATGTATAACACTATTAGTATACAAGCATATATTGTCAACATATACTTTTATTTAATCTAATGGGGAGCCGAAGCTCCCCACTATTTTCAAGCCGCTTGTGCATATTCCACAGCTTTTTGTAACGCTTTTGTTTTCCGATTAGCACCAGAACCAAACCAAGCTGAGTGCAGTGATTTATCCTGAGAGCTGTTTTTTCCTTTGTGGTCAACAAAATATGTCACACCATTTAACGCTCCCCACCAAGTACCTCTTGCTGATTGTAGCCCTGCTCCTGGACTTGTTTCGATAGCCTCAAGAACACTTTGTGCTGAGTGCTTTAACTCATCGCGTAACGGAGGTAAATCAAATTGGTTTGTTGCCTTACCGCGTTCTAACAGTACGTTAGGTTGAAACAACTCTGCAACATAGTTAGCTACCTGTGCGTCTGTAGCTTTTTTGGTGCTCAAGAAATTTGCTTGCTCAGTAAAAGTTTTCATTTGGTTATCACTTAAACCAAGTGCTTCTTCAGCCGCGTTCATAATTTCTTCGTCAAACATTTGTAGGTGCAATACTCTAAATTTTTGACCGTTTTGGTTTAACGCAAGAGTTAAGGTATTGTTGCAGACAACTCGTATGGGTGTAAACATAATGCTCATAGCTTTTCCTGCCTTATGGCTGTTATTTAACAGTAAATAACCTTCCACTTCGTCACCTCCAGGAAGTGTAAAACCATCACGCAATTTAGCAAGACCCCAAATTTCTTTGCCTTCTTTTAAGCTACCTGCTGTTTCCATTTGCATATTTCCAGCTTCGGTAAACTTTTTAAAGAAAGACATAACCTCTTTGTTTTGAAAAGGTACATAATTTTCACCACAATGAGACAAAATTTTATTTGTATCGTTCCGCATCATAAAGTAATGATCAGGAACCATAACCAACGAGTCAAGATCTGGTCGGTAAATATTTGTAGAACCACCATCTAAAGTTGTCGTGTAAGCCCTACGTTTTGTTACTGTCCAATTTAACCCTGCTTCATCAGCCATTTCTTCGGGGGTCATATCAGTGTTGACTTTTTTACCTAACCCATGCCAAGGAACTTCTCCTGCATAAGCCATTGTTTCTACTAAGTGTGCCATAAAACTTTCTCCTTTTATAACGGTTAGCTTACAGGAGGTGCAGACACCATGTCTACTTCAATTTCTTGAACTTCCTGTAAGGGTAAGTTTTGCCAAGTTTTTATAGGTATTTTTAAAACAGTGCTTTCTCCATGCTCACTTAATACTATACGGCAATTAACAGTGGAAGTGTCAACTACTGAAAGAGTAATAGGGTACAGCATACTGGGATCCAACATTTGTTCTAAACGGTTATAATCTACTCGGCTAATTATATTATTAACTCCTGCTTTTTTAGCTTCAGAAACCAATAAATCTTTCGTAAAGTAACGTAATTTATGTTTGTGCATTTATAACTCCTTTTACACATACAATTTTATTATACACTAACTATTTTTAAAGACTTTATGTTTTTGTTCACCTCGGCACATTATAACCTCCTGAGAACATAGGGTGTATAAGATGTAACGTGTGTTTAGAACGGGTTAGTCCAACATAAAAAACTCTTGCTTCATCTTCTTTTTCTGTTTCGGAAAACCGCCATTGGCTGTTAGAACGTCCTGTCGTATCTGTCAATAACAATACGTTATCTGCTTGAGCTCCTTTTGCCCTGTGTATGGTGGAAATAGTAATACGAGGATCTGCTGTTAAAATTTCTCCCTTACGTAAACAAGAACCAATATACCGCTTATCTCTATCTGATATTTTACCTAATGCTAAGTCCCAAGAATCATTAGTTAACAAACCGTGTTCTCTTTGCAAGTCTTCTAAACTAAAAAAAGATTCATCTTCTGCGTTTGACATAGACTTATAACCATAAGCTACTTGCTTATGAAGAAACATTTGTCCGTAAACACGCTTGACATCTTCTAAAGAAAGGCGTTGACCATTTCTTAACTTTTCCCATAAAACGACAGCTTGCAGTACTTTACTGTCTGAGCTTCGACTTGCATCATACCGATACAGTATTCCTCTTTGTCTTACCTCTTCTTCTAATTGGTTTGCTCCTCTTGTAGTTCGAGAAAGCAACAGCCAATTACCTGCATCTATGTTTACAGCTTCACTGTGCCTATGCCACTGAGTATACCCTTCTTCGTTTCTAGGGTTAAATGTTTTAGGAAATCTATGCAAAACTCTTTGTATTAGTTTTTGGCTCATCTCGTGGTGTTTAGCTGGGATTCTATAACTTTGTGAAAGAACCTTAACTTTACCTTTTAAGCCTAAAAATCTATCAATATCTGCCCCTGCCCAACGATAAATAGCTTGATCATCATCACCTGCTATAAAAACATGTTTAGCTTTTTGAGCCAACAAACTTACCATTTCCCATTGAATAGCTGATAAATCTTGAGCTTCATCTACTATTACCACCTCTAAACAGGGAGCAAGGTCAGCTTCTACAAAATGCAAAAGCATATCTGCGTAATCGTAAAGACCGTAGGTTGTTTTATAATGTTTTAACCCTTTGTCTACATATTCTAAAATACGCCAATCTGCTTTGTATCTTACCCTACTAGCATTATAAATTTTTCTTAATGGGGTACGGGTTATACGGGCTATGTTAATAAGTTCTAAATATTTGTCTCCATAACCTATATCTTTAAATGGTCCAAGATCATTTTCTCGTGCAAAAAAAGTTCCTATTTTTAACCATTCACTTGCTGTTTCATAATGTTTACGAGTCATTATTTGGCTTCGAGTAATGCCCATACAAGAATAAGCTAAAGAGTGTAACGTGCGAAAGTAGGGCAGATCTTGTGGTGCTAGGTTAAACCTTTCCATTGCTCTTTGTTTAGCTTCTGTGTTTGCTCTTCTTGTAAAAGCAAAATAACCAATTCTATCAGGAGGAACACCTTGTGACAAAAATTTTTCTACTGTGCGTATACTTGTTTCTGTTTTTCCTGTTCCTGGAGGTCCTAATAAAATTTCCATTAAAGAATATCCTTGTCTCCAACTAACGGAGGTAAATCTAAAGGCATAGTTTCTTCTTGTATTTCTTCACCAAAAAAACTTGTGGGTAGGCTCCAAACATGAACCCCCTTACCTTTCACTCTCCAAAATATTTTTTCTGCTTCTATTTCCTGTAATCTTAAGGTTATTTTATTAGAAGTATAGTGTGTAAAATCGTTGGCAGTTAAATGTTTTCTTAAATCTTTAACTTGAAAATAAACACGCTCTTGATACCACACAGAAATTCCTTGCAGTACATCTTCTTTTTCAACACCTTTAGCTCTTTCTGTACAAAAATTGTGTAATAAATCTTCAAACTCACCCGATAAAGTTGCATCAGGAGGAACTTCTACAATAGTAAGGTTATCTAACAATGTTTGTATCTTTGTTTGCCACGCTCTTTGGCTTACAGTTACAGGGAATTTATTAATTTGTGAAACACAATCTTTTTGAAATTGTACTTGGCTAATTAACCCTTGTGTAGAAAGTTCAACTCGGAGTTCATCTACATTTAATATCCATATAGGAGGATCACCATCTATTTTTGTAAGGCTACTTAAATCGTTAGATACACCAGAGCTTCCTACACCATACTTGCGTAACTTACATATTTCCTTATTACAAAAAGGTTTTATAGGTTGATCTTCGCACTTATAAAAATAATCTTTTTTATTTAATTGTTTTATTACAGTGCCAACCTCATTATGGCTTAAAGGAGGTGATAAAAAATCTATATTATACTTCTGTACTAAAGCTTCCCAATTATCACTACTAAACATTCTTGCATAAACACCCAAATTAAACAGAGCATTGTTGCGACTACCCTCTGCAAACCCTTGATTACACAAATGTTCTAAACAAGGAGGTCCTTCTTCTAACTTTACCTTTTTAGTTTTTTGAAACTGAAAATCTAACTTTTCAAACTTACTCGGTGTTATTTGGCATAACCTAGCATACTCAACAAAATCTTTTGTTGATAAAGTTTCGCCTTCATTATCAAAAGCATAACGAACTGTACGCTCTCCACTTTGATAAGGCATATTTAAAAAGTTACCCGTGTCTCCTCTGTTTACTAAAATAGCTGTTTGTTTAGGAAATATTTCACTATCTGCAAACCCAAGAGAAGAAGCTAAATCAGCCATACTACTCTGCATATCACTAGCAGGGATAAATTCATCTACAAAAACCCATATATGAGCTCCTCCCGACTTACTCCTGCCAACTACTGCTGGTATTTTATTCTTTTTTAATTTTGATATTAAATCTTTGTGGTCAACCGTGTAGGTATCTACATCTATCGCACCCCACTTACAGTTGTTTTCACTATTTATAGGGATTATGCCTAACCCTGTTTCACCGCTTAGATGTTGTTGCCAAAGCTCTAATGTTGGTGGTTCTCTTAAAACTTTAGCTTGCCCTTGTTTTTTACCATCTGCTCTATCTGCACCTTTTACTTGAAATGTTCCATGAGCAATATCGCTTCCTTCAAACAAATCAAAAAATTCTTTGGCTAAACTTTCCATGAAGCCTCCCTGATGTAGAAAAGGTAGGGGTTTTACCCCTACCCCAACCATTTACATTACTGAAGAATTATCTTCTTCGATTATTCCTACAGTTTCGGCTTCTTCTTTGCCTTCTACTTCACCTGCCAATACGCTTTTACTAAAGGCAACTCCTTCTTCGAAAAGAGCTTGGTCTTCACCATTGGATAAATCTAATTTCCTATCCACAACTTGATGCCAACCAAACCAAGAACCCTTGTCGTTAGATTCCGGAACAGTTGTTAATTTCCAAATGTGAGCCATCATAGGTAAAATAAACAAACCGTTTTTACCTCTTTCTTTTAAAGCTTGCATTTGAGTATTCCAACGTCTCGCTTTTTTCAACTGTGTACTGCTCATAGGCAAGATTGCTTTTTGCCACCCTTCGTCTGGGTCGAGTATGAGAGAGAAAAACTGAGCCGTATTTGTTAGCATATTACCATTTGGCAGTATATCTTGGTTACGGTCATTTTTTATCGCAGTTTTTACAATAGGGTCTGTAGGCTCATAACTTGCAACATAACCCCCACCTTTTTCACGAGTAACCCATTCAACAAAACGTCTGTTGTAATGGCAAGGTATACATAAAACACCTTTATCACCATTGTACACTTTATTTAAAACCGTATTATAAAGCATACCTTCTTCTGCACCTTCTATATACTTACCATCTCTTTTATTTACTTGAGGACTTAACTGAGCAAGTATTCGGAAAAAAGGTATAGAATAATCATCGGTTTGAGTTTCATTAAACCCTACACCTTGAAAATCTTCAAAAGAAGTAGCGAGAGCGATCTGATTTTGAGTCTCAGAGACTTTGGCAACGTCTTTGGTAGCCATATATCACCTCTTTCTGGTTATGGTAGCCTTTTCACCAATGAAAAGACTAAATTTATCGTCAGGCAAAAGATTACCTTTTTCTGACTCGGAACGGTAGAACGCTTTAAGTGTCATTGGTTCTACCCACTTTTTATTAGAAGGTGACATACCTCTACCTCCTAATTCTTGCAAAAGGTCGGTAGCATTAATTTCTTGACCTCTTACAAAATTCACAGTAACTTGGTTTTTAATCAAGTCACCAAACCCATTATCGTTTAGCCAATCGTAACATTCTTCCTGTTTGTCTTTAGGTATGGTTGCACTATAAAATGTTTTAACAGCGATTTTACTATTATCTTCTAAAGTAAACTCTCGTATGTTATGCTCTAACATAGCCGCAGGAAGTTGGTCTTCAGCAATTTCACGATACTCACGTTTTACTTGCTTTAATTCTTCTTCTAAATCTTTTACACGCTGTTCTAATGTAACCTGTAAATTAGCAAGTTTACTTACTTTACTTAAACCTGTTTCAGTTACAGTAGAAAGTTCTTCGGCAACATTTTCAAAACTGCTCATACTTACCCCCAATTTTTAATTATATTGTATTATAAAAACATATTTGGTTTTTGGTGTAAATTAACCTCTAAAGGATAATATTTTTTATCTAGCCTATCCCATTTTAACATTTTAAAATAACCCCTGTTGTTCTGTGCCGCTATTGCTCCTGCTATAGCTATTCCAGCAGGGTCTCCTGCTAACAATAAGTAATCATCATCACAAAATTTAGATAAACTTTTCACCATTTTGCGTATGGTAGGCTGTGTACTAAAACTTGCTTGTTCTTTCGCAGGTAATAGTATCTGAAGATCGCCAAACTCAGAAGCATCTGAAATATCGCGTCCTCGCATTTCTTGAATTATAAAAACCGTCATGGCTTTCTCCCATGCTTATTACAAAACATACAGTGGCATATTAAAAAGTAGAAACAAAGTTAAATTTAATCTAGCACTAACTCTTCGTACTCAATAAATACTTCTTTTTTGTTTCCTCTAAAAATGATTGAATTTGCTGTTAAGCCTGTAACTTGGTTTTGTTTAGGAACATTGCATTGATAACACCTGCAAATGCTAGAAGCTTTTGGTGTGTCGTTTACATCTAAGGTCAAAACGTATTTTGCACCCTTGCAATAGTTGCATTGTTTCTTCATATTACCCCTCTTTTGGTACTTTTGTTTATAGATGTTATAGCAGTGAAATTGAAGTTTATTTTTTTATTTTTTCTTGGATCCCTATTAGCGGAAAATATATTGTATATTGTATATTATAGAGTTGCAAAACTTTTTTACTCTCATATCTCCACTATATCATCTATATAGCAAAGTTAACATAAGATAAAAAAAGTATAGTTTAATAGTATAATATTTGGTAAGTTAAAACAATACAAACCCTGTAAGAAAGAGGGAAAATGAGATATAAATTTAAATTGAAACCTTACGAGCATCAATTTGATGCTCTTAAAAGATCTTGGGATAAAGAGTATTATGCTTTGTTCATGGATATGGGTACGGGTAAATCAAAAGTATTGATAGATACAATGTCAATACTTTACGATAAAGGAAAAATTTGCACTGCCCTTATTGTTGCACCTAAAAGTGTGTATAGAAATTGGTTAAAAAAAGAAATACCTACACATATCCCTGACCATATAGATTACACTATGGTTGCATGGTCACCAGAAAAAACAAAAAAGAAAGAAGCAGAGTTATTTACTTTGTTTGAAGACAATGAAAACCTTAAAATATTTTTAATGAACGTAGAAGCATTAAGTACAAAAAGAGGTTATCAGTTTGCAGAAAAATTTGTTTATAGTAGAGAGTGTTTGTTATCTATTGATGAAAGCACAACAATAAAAACTAAATCTGCTGCAAGAACAAAAAACATAATAAAGCTAGGGAAACAGGCGGTTTACAGAAGAATACTTACAGGTTCTCCTGTTACCAAATCTCCGTTAGATTTATTTACACAATGTGAATTTTTAAAAGAAGATAGTTTGAAACAAACTAGTTTTTGGGCTTTTCAAAATAGATACGCAAAAGTTGTTAGGAGAAATTTAGGTTCACACACTTTTAATCAAATAGTTGGTTATCAAAACTTAGAAGAACTAAACACTATAATAGAGCCTTTTAGTTTCCGTGTTCGCAAAGAAGATTGTTTAGATTTACCAGACAAAGTATACACACGAAGAACAGTAGAACTTACAAAAGAACAAGAAATAGCCTATCAAACATTGAAGAGTGCTGCTTTAGCTATCATTGATGAAAGCATGGTAAGTGCTGATACTGTTTTAACTCAAATACTTCGTTTACAACAAGTATGTAGTGGTTTTGTAAACATGGATGATAAAACGGTAAAAGAATTACCCAACAATAAAATATCTGAACTTATGTCAGCTATTGAAGAAACCAAAAGTAAAGTTATTATTTGGGCAAACTTTACACACGATTTATTGAGTATAAACAAAGAGTTAACTAAAAAATATGGTGAAGAAACTTGTGCTTTGTTTTATGGAAAAACACCTTCAGAAGAAAGACAAGAAATTGTTGAAAAGTTTCAAGATCCTAACAACCCTCTTAGGTTTTTTATTGGGCAACCAAGAACAGGTGGTTATGGTTTAACTTTAACAGAAGCAACAACAGTAATATATTATAGTAACGGTTATGATTTAGAAGTACGTTTACAAAGTGAAGATAGAGCTCACCGCATAGGGCAAACCAACAAAGTAACTTATGTAGACATTATTACAGAAAAAACAGTAGATGAAAAAATACTAAAAGCTTTGCGTAGTAAAATAAACATAGCAAGCAGTGTATTAGCTGAAGATTACAAACAATGGATTATTTAAGCTAAACTACCTATACCCCTGTTTCTTGAATCTGCAAGTGCTTGCCCTAATGTATCTTGTGGAAATAAACTTGCGTAAGTGTTTTTGTTTGTTGCAACAGGAGCAGAAGCTATAGGTATTGGTTTTCTGTCTAAAATTGGAGCATTTGCAACAGGCGTTGTTTTATTTTTAGGAACAATCATATTTGATTGAGGTCCCACTGGTGAAGAACCAAAAGATTTTTCTTTCATTGTTTCTTTTTTAGGTTCTACAATAGTTGTGTCTAATAAACCAAGTTCATAAAAATAATCTCTAATTATTCTGGCTGTGTTTGCAGAAATGCTAAGAGAACTTGGTCCTTCTGAAGCTAAAACTTTTGCAAGAGTAGGGTTTGTAAGAGCTTCTTGTAGTAATCCTTTTGTTGATTCTAGCGTTCTTTGAGTTTGTGCTCTTGAAGTTAGATAAACCATTGTTGTTCGAGGACTTACTCTTCCTTCTGCCCAGTTGATATATCGTGCAGCAAGAGTTTGAGTTGTTACCCCTGTATATTTTTTAAATATTTCTTCAAAAGCACTTAAACCAACTGTTTTTGCTTTTTTCAATTCTTGAGAAGTTAAAAGAGTTTTAGCCCATGCTTCATTTAAAACAATTAAATCTTTAAAGTGTTTTTCTCCTAAAACTTTTTCTAAAATTGTTTGGTTATCAGCAAACAATCTACCAAGACCCTCTACATCTTTTATAACAGGTGCATCAAATCCAAGCTCTTTATCTATTATTTTTTGATTAGCTAAAAGTCTATCAAAAATTTTTCCTTGAAAAGCTGCTTTCAAATCAGGGTTTTTACTAGCATTTATTCTTTTCACAAGAGCAGTCAATAACCCTATTTCGCTTGGATCAACATTTTCGCCAACCCTTTTTGAATAACCTGCTGGTGAAACCCTAGAAGGAGAAACCACACTTGTATCTCTGGCTATTTGTGGATCCATTAAATCTATTTCAGTTTTCTTTATACCCAAAGCAGTATCAATTAGATCATCAGCAGTTTGTTGACCTGTCACTAAACCTTCTTCTCGTGCAGCTTTTCTGCCTTGATTACTTAACCAACTATTTAATACATCATTGTTTATATCATTTGCTATTGCATCTAATTCTTTATTCCTTTTTAAAACAAAAGAATTAGTGGCTACTGCATCATCCAACAAACTTTTCATTGGAACCATTACAGGATTGCCAGAAGCATCTATTTTATCTGGGTGTGGAACTGTTAAGCTATCTAATTTTCTATTTTGTGAGCTTTGTACCCATGTTTTTAATGCTTGTGGGTTCACAATTTTTATATCTGTTCCAACATTTTTTAATAAACTAGGTGTTCTAGCAATTCTATCAAAAATTATATCTCGCATATAACCAAGAGCTTGAGGATCATCACCAAATAATTTTATATATTGGTTCATTGTTTCATTATTTTGAAAAAATGCGTCAGCTGTTGTTTGATTCAAATTATAGTACACAGGTTTATTTCTTGTTGAGCCAACAGATTTTTTTGTTATCTTTTTAACCGCAGCACCTTCAAATGGTTCAATAACTTTAAGAAGATATTCTTCACTAAACTTTTTTAAATTTTCCGTTGCGTTTTTCCACCCTGCTTTCCCGTATACTTGATCATCAAGCAGTCTTGCAAAGATAGCAAGTTCTCTTTGTTTTGGTTTGCTTTTTTCTAAAGCTATTTCACTACCTACTCTTGATCTTAAAAGTTTCCAATCTGAAAAAGTAAGCCTCCCAGGAAATTTTTCTGGTCCTTTTAATTTCATAAATTGTTTTATAATTTGGGGAGTAAAACCCATTTTTTCTCTTACTTCCCCTGTTGTTGGGTCTAAGTTCAATTCTTCTTTTAATTTTTGTTGCAAAGGTCTTAAAGCAGTGTTTGTATTATTGTCATTAATACCAAGTTCTTCTGCTCTTTTAGTCATAGCTTCTTCAGAAACATTACGTTTTTCAATAAGTTTTTTTCTTATGTCTCCGCTTTTTGCAGAAATTTCCTCTGTGGGCATTTGTCTGATTTGTGGTGAAATTAATTTAGTGCCATCAATTGTAACACCTTCTCCACTTAATTGCCGACTTGCGGTTGCTGCTCCTTCAGCAACTTGTATTTCATCTATAATAGTATTTAAAGATACTTTGTCTTGATCATTTTTAGCCAAAACAAATTTTAAATCTTTAGCTAAATCATCAATAATAAATGAAGGAGAAGCAGCGTTTTTTCCAGCGTTAGCAGGATCAAATATTCCTTTAGCTATTTGTTCTTCAAATTGAAGTAATTTAGCAATATTTCTTTGCATTACTTCAACTCTTAATTTTAATTTTTCTGGAGTTAATTCTCTCACAGCAAATGCTTCTGTTCTAGCTAAAATATTGTTAATTTTTTCAAGACTAGAGGCTCTTTCAGCAGGAGTTAAATCAAGATTTTCCCCTATTACTTGTCTTATTCTTTCTTGAATTTGATTTGTTTGTTCAATTTGAGTTCTATGTAAATTCATTTGATCAAGAATTTGACCTGCTATTTCTGAATTTTTCATGTTTGGGGGCAAATCATCTATTGTCAATGGCTTTACATCTCCAAATTCTCGTTGAAGCTGTTGTTCTGTAGTTGATTTAGTTGCGTCTGATTTAACCCTATCGTTTAAAACTCTTGCTTTTTCTTTTACCCAATTAAAAGTTTTGGCTGCAGGAGAGTATTTTTGAAAAGCATCCACTGCACCTTGTTTTGCTCCTGCGGAGGCTGCTGCAAGGGTTCCAGCTCCTATAGCAACATAAGGTCCTGATCCTGGAATAATTTCTTCAGCACCTTGAAACACACCTCCTAAAGCACCACCAATTAATAATTCTGCTTTTGCAGCTCTTACAGGATCTTTTGCAAATGTTTCTACTATTTCTGCACCTGATTGTTTTGCAGCATCAATTTTTGTTAGAGGTCTTTTTTTAGCAACATTTTTTGCAAATTGTTCTGCAACAGCTTGAGTTCCTTCTTTGTAAAGTTTCTGTGCAGCTTTAGCAACGAGTGTTGTAGGAGCAGCATATCCAGCAAATTCTCCTATTGTTTCCCCTACTCTTCCTCCTACTGTGCCTCGATCTCCAACATATTCTCCAGCACCTACTGTCACTAATTTATCCAATATTGTTCCAGGAAGATCTAAATATCTTAGTTTTTCATATTCTCCTTTTAAAACAAACTTTGTTAATAAATTTCTTTGTTCTTCTGGCAAAGCTCTCAATTTTGCTTTTTCATCTCCAGAAAATTTCTTTGCTACTTGTTCGGCATTATCAAATAGTTCTAAAACAGGGTCACCAACAAGAAAATCAAATGTTCCTGTAATTGCTTTAGCTGTCCCTGTAATTGTTGACCACAACGCATCTGTAACTAGATTGTCAGGAACAGCTTCACTTATTCCTTTGTAACCAACTTTTCCTAATGGTGCTATTATTGTTCCTTTTGGATCAGTTCCTCTTCCTTCTTTCTCTGCTTTTTCAGACAGTACAGCACCCTGAGTTGGATCTATAGCTTGGTATTCTATTGCTTTTGAAGATTTAAATTTATCTGGTGCGGGTATATTAACCATTTATTATTCCTCCCATTGAAAAAGAACACCTCTTTCACCTTTAAAAGTTTGGATTTTATATCCAGCTAAATCTGGTGGCAATCCGTAAGGGTTTTGTTTATTTTTTCTTTCTTCTTTTGAGTGTATTGAAAGAGGAGCCCAGAACCATTTTCCGCTGAATCTTTTTCGTACAGCTTTTTCTCTATTGTTTATTCCATGTACATAAGCATATCTATAATATTCAGCTGTTCCTATATCGTATGGTTCTTTTTTTGTTCCAGATGGGGTTGGTATAACTCTATAAAGAGCTTCTCCAAATATTTCTGATCTTGCTTTTAATTGAGTATTTTTTAACTCTCTCATTATTTCTTCAAACCGAACTTTTTGAGCTAATGGGTTTTCAAAAAATTCAGGAGACCCTACTATATCTTCCAACTTATCTATTTCTTTTTTATTGTACCTATCGCTGATTCTCATTGCTTCAACATATTGTTGCGTAAATTGTTTTAATAAAGTTCGACCTCTTTCAGTATCCAACGAAGTTACAAATTCTGAAAAATTGCCGTCAGGAATAAAGTTTGCAGCTCCTGTTCCAAATGCTTTTAGTCCTGCTTGCCAACCTGTAGTTAATTGACCGTTTTGTCCTGCCATTTGGTATAATTCTTTTAATGTCTGCATTGCAGTTGTTGTATTGTTTAATCTTTTTTGATTTTGAACATTTTGTTCTTTTGTTAATCTTGGAGCAAAAGAACCATATTGTTGCACTTGTTTTTGAGATTTTACTTCTATAATTAATCCGCTATTTAAATCTTGTTGACTAACAGGTAAAGCTGTGTCGAGTGGAATTTGTTTTCCACTAGGATCTTGCCCTAATAATCTAAATGTAGAACCATCTTCCCCCTTAATAGTTGTAACTAAGTAACCATTTATTATTTCTGATTTCATGAAGTCTCCTGGTTTACCAACCATAAAACTATCTGATGGTAAGAGTATATCTTGTTTTTTACCATTTGGTCCTATTCGTGTTTCGTAATAAGCTCCACTTTGTAAGCCGCTGACACCAAGTTTTGCTCTATAACCTTGAGTTGATCTTAAATTACCAAATTCATCCCAAACAGCTATGTTGTTTATATACTCTCTGTTTTCTTCTGGAACTAAATCCATGTATTTTCGAGCTACTTCTGCTGAAATGTTTTGATAATTTGGAGGAACTTGAGCGAAAGTTGTTTTGCCATCTTCCCCCATTATTGTAGTAAGTATGTTAGTTCCAACTCTATGACCTGTTACCACTTTTCCTGGACTTTTTGGATCCATGTAATAATCAGGTGTTTTTTGTGATATGGCTAATATCACAGCATTTTTAGTTGCATTGAATTGCTCAACACTATCAAAATAACCTTTTTCCAAAGCTACTTCCGCAGTTAAATTTCCTCTTAATATTGCACCAATAGCATTTTCTCTATCTCGATCTTGTCGCATTTCATCTTGAGCAGCTTGACCTGCTAAACCTCTTACTATAGCGTCTTGTTCTTTGTTGTTTTTTTCTACATTATCAAACTTGTTATTCGCTATAGCAAAAATATTTGCTCGTATTCTTCCATCCAATGCTGTTTTTGCAGCTCTTGATTGTACTTTTATTTCTCTTTTTAACTTTACTTCATTACCTATAAATTTTGAAATTTCTGGTAAAGCCTCAGCGTTTCCTTGCACCAATGCTCCTACTAAATTTTTTGTGCTAGAACTAACAACTTGACCCATTTTTGTAAAATAATTTATTAAAGCTAAATCTCTTGCAGTTTCATTTTCAGACATCAAATCTTCTGTATACTCTTGTTTTATTTGTTCATACGTTTTGTCTTTCTCCATGTACGGTTCTAGTGTTTCTATTTTTTGCTGTATTCTTTCTTCCGCAGTTCTTTCATCTCTTGGAGATACTCTATCCATCACACCTAAAGTTCTTTGTATATTTTCTTCTGCGGATACAACTTTAGGAAAAAAAGGTTCAATAATATCTCTAAACCCTTGACTAGCTTCTTTTGCTTTTTTATAATCAGGTGTGAATTGGTTTGGCTCTATAAGGTCTATATCTTGTACTGCTTTTTTTATTGTTAGTGTTTCTGGTTTTGCTGTTTCTAGTTTTGCTGTTCCTACTGATAAAGGATTTACTCGTTCTGGTGGTCTGCTTAAACCTGTTAGGTTAAGTGAAGTTTCTCCTCCTATGGGTGGTTGCAAAGCGTTTGGACCATAAAGCATAGGGTTGTTTGTTGGGTTAAAAATCAGGTTGTTTCCAATCGGTGTATTATTTCTTGTTACAAAACCTGCATCTTTATACCCTCGTACATAACCTCCAAACCTTGCTGCTGGAACTTCTATTGTTGGAGCAGCTATTGGGTTAGAAGGATCCCCCAACGCTGCTAGGGGAAAAGGGGGCGGTTCACCCATACCCATAGGCGGTGGTTCACCCATACCCATAGGCGGTGGTTCACCCATATCTAAAGTTTGAATACCTCCTTGTTCAGCCATACTTGCTTGTTCTGCTATTAACAATGTCGGTTGTACCAAAGCTAATACGCTATCAGGTGTTTGTTGTGCATCAGGTAAACCAACAATACCTGCAAGATCATTTCTTGCTTCGGGTACAGTTTTTCCTGTAAGAGCTTGAATAATTCCTGCTGGATTATCACCAACCATGTCAAGCTGTTGGTCTATGTTTTTAAAATTTTCAATCATTCCTGCGGCAGCTTGTAATTCACCGCTTGCTGGATCCATAGGAGGTGGGGGAGGCATACCACCCATATCCATTCCCATAGGAGGTGGGGGAGGCATACCACCCATATCCATAGGAGGAGGCATACCACCCATATCCATACCAGAAACAATGCCACCGTTTTCATAAGCAGGTAACATTGTTTTCCTAAAAAGTTTTCTTGCGGCTACTTTCATGTGCTTTCCTCTAAATTAAGTTGGTGCTTTAGGGTTAAACATACTTTGATAAGCTTTATAACCCCCTAAAGCAGAAATACCCGTACCAACAAGTTGGTTTAAAGTAGATGTTCCTGGAGTAGTTGTTTGCAAAATAGCGGATTGAGAAGTTGGAGCTCCTTTGTACATGTCACTTAAAAAACCAATACGTTGGAAAGGCTCATAAGCTTGTTGCATAGCATTGTTCCTAGCAGCTTCTAACCTTGCCTGTTCAGTTGTTTGAGCTCCAGCTCCTAATGTGCTAAGTAGTCGTGCTTCTTCTCCTCGTAACCCTGTTCCTGATTCACCTAATCTTGCTTGTGCTAATCCAAATTCACCAAGTTGTCCACCTGTTTGACCATAAAAACCACCAACGCCTTGTAATCCTTTAAGGCCAAGTTCTTGCCCTGTTAACCCTAACTGACCAGCTTGTCCATAACCTTGAACACCTATCTGACCAGCTTGTCCATACGCACCTATACCAAGTTGACTTGCTTGTAATTGTCTGGCTTTTGCAGTTTCATCTGCTTGCATAGAAGCACCCAACGCTTGCAAATAATTTCTGCTTGAATCTTCCGCTACACGTTTAGACTTAATATCAGCTAAATTTCTATCAAATTCTGATTGAGCTAAAGTTCTACGAGAACCACCAAATGCTCCTGCGGCTAACGCAGCATCATCTATTTGTTGCCTTTGCATACCAGCAGAACGGTCTATTTCATCTAATGCCTGTCGTGTAACAAGTTTTTGGTAAGGATCCATAAAAGCTTCAGCTTGGTTAGGATCATAAGTTGTTTGTCCTGTTAAACCCTGTGCAATACCTGTTAAGCCTTGTGTAGCTGTATCTACTGCACCTGTTATGCCTTGAGAAGCTAAATTTGCTGATGTAGGAGCATATCTAGCTATATCTGCTGCTTCGTCAGCAAAACCCAAACCTTGCTGTACTGTGCCAATACCTTGTCTAAGAGTGCTATAAGCATTTTCCATATAGGGTTGGTAAGAACCTATCCCTGCTTCATAATTTTGAATAGCAGAAAGTTGTTGGGGCGATAATCCAGCTACTTGTTGTTGTAATCTAGGATCTGAAACATTTACAGGAATTTCAGCTCTTTGTTTTGCAAGCTCAAGTAAACCTAACTTATAAGCTTCAATTTGTGGAGCTTCTCTTACAAATTGGGTTTGGGTGGTTACATCAGAACTTCCCATGTTACGCTGCTCCTTTTTCTAAACTTTTCATCATAGCGTACATTCGTTGAGCTCCTGCTCTGCGATCTCCATTACCTGCGTTTTTCACTGCTTTTGCTGTTATTACAAATTCACCGTCACTTAACAAAGCTGGGATACTATCGCTTGTACCTGTTCCTGGACCAACAATTTCTCCTCCAATATCAGCTCTTATAGCTTGTATTCCTCTTTGTCTTCTTACATTTGCTAGGTTCATATTTTGAGCAATGTTATCTGATTGGTAAATTGGTCTATTGTTTTCATCATAACCAATTATAATTGGAGTAGGTTTATTGGTTATGATTCGATTAGGTTTAAGGTTATTTACATTTGTTCTAGAATTTTGATCAACTGAAGCTACTTGTTCGGATTGTACATCATAAGGTGAAGTAAAATCTTTTAGATTAAATCCGTATGTTTCTGGGTCTTCTTCTAATAAATCTTTTCCTGTTGGTCCCGCTACAAATGGTGGATTTTTTTTAGTAGCTGCAAGGGCTAATACTGGACCAGCAGCTAAAGTTGTAACTTGTCCTGGGAAACTCAAACCTTTGTACCAAGTTTTTCCTTTTGTTATTAAATCTCCTACAAACCCTGAACTTGTACCTGCACCTGCACCGCCTCCTAATGCACTAACAACTTGACTTCCTGGAGCTGTTATTTGTTGTCCAGTTACAACTCCAGGACCAGCAGCTAAAGTTAAACCTTCTCCTGCCACTGGACCATACGCTAGACTACCGCTTCCTGCTGCTAGTGAAGTTCCTCCTGCTACTGCTCCTTTTCCCGAAAGTGTACCAAGTGCAAATCCACCACCTGCTTTTGAAAACAAAGATTTTATCCCTCCTTCTTGCACACCTTGTATAAGAGCTTTTGGTAAAAATGTAGTGCC
>Ga0209535_1000601_pt1 | contig 25312 bp, 36 predicted proteins | sample LinPmetageLP28_FD_184041 | JGI IMG/M metagenome (GOLD analysis project Ga0209535, IMG submission 184041) | Marine viral communities from the Pacific Ocean - LP-28 (SPAdes) (version 2) | ecosystem: Environmental > Aquatic > Marine > Oceanic | place: Pacific Ocean | collected 2009-08-22
TATTTATTATTTCATCTTCTAAATGTTCTAAGTGGGTATTTTTAGCCTCTACGAGGTAATCTAAAAACCCTTGCATTATTCGCCTTCTCCATTAATATAATATAGTCAATTATTCACAACATTTGCAATCACAAGAACATTCCTGACATACTTCAGGACAGTCGTGACCACAATCTTCGCAATATTTGTTTTCCATATGTTAATATTTATACTATTTGTACCCTCTATATAATAATTTTAACCCCATATATGCACCTAATTTACCTTTTTGTTTTGCTTCTCTATACTCACTATCACTTCTAATTGTCATAAGTAGAGTTAACTTCTCTTTACCTGAATGAACATCTATAAACCACTCTTGTACAGACGAAGGATTTAGATATGCCTTAACTTTATCTATCTTAGGAAATATTTTAGCAAGTTTATCACCTTGTTCACTTGCACTATTACCTACAGCCTTAACTAATATTAAAGGTACATCATTAGTACTACCTGGGGTCTGTAATCTAAACTCTTCTTTTATCCATTGTTTAGTAGCCTCTAAATCTTTGTTGATCATATTACACATATGTTCTCTACATACCTGATTTTGTATATTATAAAGAGCGTCAAACTTTTTAGGATTTGATAAAAATAGTTTTAAAACATTTGCCTGTACTTCAGGTTTAGGTTTCTGTGCCTTAGAAGAAACATCAATCCAATTATCTGCATTTAAACTTCTAGGCATACCTGGTACTTTAGAATAACATTTATTCCATAATGTTCTTTTTAATTTTATTTCTGAAGTTCTATCAGATTTAACCCACATATCTTTTTTAATTGTAGTTCTAACATAACTATTCATTTTTGGTTCTGCTGACTTGGCAGAACCTGCCTTCAAACTTATACCTAAAACTTTACCCTTTTTAAAGAAAACAAATATATCTCCTGCATGATTATCAGGAACACCTTTAGGTTTTGCTCTGTAGCCCCACACTACTTTTTGAATGGGATTACCTTTACTTAACTCGTACAAATATTTTTGTATACCAACTGCATTACTTAATTTTTCTTGCAACATAGATGGTCTAATTTTTGAAGTATCTTTAACAAAGTCATAGCCAGCATCCATATCACCTTTATTCACAAAAGACTTACCACTTTTACTTGTATTTAATTGTTTCTTTTTTGTTAAATCTAAAATGTAATCATACATTTGATCTGCATTATTTAACTTACGGCCGTTGTTAAATGCTAATGCTGGGAATAATTCTGTTATAGTAGAATTAATAGTAGTCTGATATCCGCCTGATAAGTATTTCATAACACTATTTATATAACATTATGGCGTAATTGTCAAGCGTCTATTTTACCTAGTGTGAGAAAATCAACAATGCCCCCATTAGGTTCCCATTGTTTATGTTTGTTTTGATGATTAGTTATTTTATCTGTATCATCTTTAAAGAAATTTTCAACTATGATAGAGCCAGTAGGTCTCTCAATACATTGATATACTATCGTCTTACCTTTTTTTACCATGACAGTCTCATAAGATAATCTTATATTACTTCTAGGTGGTCTCTTTTCTCTTCGTTGTCTAGGCATTTTTATTTTTTATAGCTTTCATTAACTTGTTTCTATTCTTCTCACCGATCTCTCGTACCTTCTTATTCCACTCTTCTATTTCTTTATCTATTTTTTTCTTTTTCTTTTTAGCCATTATATTTTAAAGTCTGAAAACTTATTAAGTCTTGCAGCTGTTTCTGAATTGTCGAATACTGACTTGTCAGGTTCATTCTGTTGGTTAGCGTCTACCATATCGTCTTGAGCCGCCTGTTCTACATCATAGACTCTCATCTTTGATCTATCAACACCCAACATAAACTTACGATTGATTGTCGGGTCATTATATCTATTCTTTAATTGTTTGATTAGAAATTGATTCTTCTTTTCTAGTTCTTCACTAGATATAATAGCGAACATAAAGTCAGCAGTTGCAGGTAGACCGAAACTTTCTGATGTATCTTCAAGACCAATGTCAGTAGAACCAAAACCTGTTCTTGTAGTTTGTGTTGCCGAGAAGATAGGTAAGTTATGTTCTACAGCGAGACCTCTAAGTTCTTCAGCAATAGACTTAACGATTGTATATGAATTAACAGATGACCCTGCCTTGAGTCTAGATGATACACATAGATTTAAATAATCAATGTAGATAACATCTGGTTTAAAATCTTTCTTTATTGCAAGTTCATTAAGTAGAATTTTAAAATGACCAGCGTGAGCAGAAGCCGTAGGATATTCTTTGATGATAAGTTTGCCTTTAGTCTTTTCTTCTAGTTTCTTAATCTTATCCTGATACATAATCTTAGGTAGTTCAGGTAGATCACTCATAGATACATTCAAAAGATTTGCGTCTATTCTTTCAGCAATTCTCTCTTCAGCCATTTCTAAAGTGATATACAATACATTCTTAGCATTCAATAAGTTTGCAGCTGCAAGATGAGCCATAAACAAAGTCTTACCAACACCAGTACCTGCAAGAGCAATATTCAATGTCTTTGTTGGAACACCACCACGAGTAATACGATTCATAAAGTCTAAATCAAATTCAACTCGTTCTTCTTTTGTATGGTAAAAATCATATCGAGCAGATGATTCATCTATGAAGTCATGCCCTATCTTTTGATCGAATGATACTGATAATGCATTAGATAATAATTCTGGTAAATATTCTGGTGTGTGAGTTTTATCTTTGCCATCAAGTATCTGAATACCATCCATGATAGCATTATGTATGGCACGATCTTTACAAAACTTTTCTGTTGTCTGTACTAACCATTCTAGATTTATCTCTTCAGGATTAAATGTAGCGATTGTACTTGTAATATTTTGAAACTCACTATCATTAATATCTTTTCTTGCATTTAATTCAATGGCAAGTGTTTCATTTGTAGGTGCTGAATTATACTTATCATAGAAAAGACTAATCTCTCTAAAGATTAATTTCTCTAGTCTATCATTAAAGTAGTCCTCTTTTAAGAAAGGTAAGGCCTTTCTAGCGTAGGCTTCTGTGTGTATGAGGTGCTTTAATGCTGTTCTCTCAATTCTCTCTTCCATTCAACTCCTGATCCATTACTTGTACTAAAATATCTCCAATGTGATTTATAAACTCTTGACATTCGGTATCTGCATTTTGATAATTCTTATCTACTACATAATCAAATATCATAGGTAAGTTACCATCTTCATTTTCTTCTTTTGCAAATTGAACATTACCATAATGATATATTATATCAGTATAAGGTCCGCTTGTCAACTTAATTGAGGCCATCTCCTGGTTTTGTTTCTCAACAAAAACATAATCTACTTCGTGTTTAGGTAGTTTCTGTTTCTTCTGTTTCGACACCATATTTGAACTCTTTGGCAGCAGCCTCATCTAATTGTTTTAAAATCTCTTCAGTAAAGTATTTCGTTGGATCGTTGTTGATGGTTTTCCCAAAAGTTTTTGAGCCATCTGGCAATTCTATTCTTGTAGAAACTTGTTTAAATATACCATACTTTAACGCAAGGTCTAATAGACCGTAGTACTTATCTAAACCTTTGTCGTATGTAAGTCTGACATCAACCATTTTATTCTCTTTAGTTAATCTTGACTTGTGGTTTTTACAATGAATTATATTACCTATAATTTCTGTCCCGTCTTTTTCTTTTCTCTTAGAAAGATAGACGATAGAACTAGCCGCATATTTAAGACCAGATCCGCCGCCCATCTCTTTAGTCGGGAACATAGAACCAATGACATCGTAGGTGTGATTGGTAATAATAAGTGGCACTTGTGCCTTGCCAAGTTTCAATGTTAAGACTCTAAATGCAGCCTTAACAATTTGTGATCTTGTCATATCTCTTGTTTCTTTTCCTGCCTCGGTATCTTCCATCTCTTTTGTGGTTGATAACATACCTAGACTATCTAAGACGAGCAACATAGGTTTTCTATCTGAAACATCTTGCTCAATATATTTGTCTAACACTCTAATTGCTTGGTGTCTGAATTCTTGTACTGTGGTTACTGGCATAATAATCATACGAGAAGAATCAATACCTCTATCTTCAATCATATCTTTTGTCAATGCAGATTCACTCTCAAAGTAAATAACACCAGCACCTGGATTTTGTTTTAGAAAATTATCAACTACACCCAATACAAAGAATGTCTTACCTGTAGCACTCTCACCAGCAAGGGCAGTAATCTTGTTTGCAGGTAGACCACCGTGAATGGTACCTGATAATAGTCCATTGAATATATAACTTCCAGTATCTATGAAGTTAGAAACATCACCTGCCTCAACGCCTTCAGATACTATACTGGCATATTCATTACCAGTCTCTTTAATAATTTGTTTGAAAAAATCAGTCATAGTTCACTCCCGAATAATAATATATTATAACATATTTATAAGAAAAGATCAAGCGAAAAAGCCTTCTAATGTAGATTTTCTTGAGTCTTTAAATAAATCTAAATCTTTGTCACCAAAGCACCAAACATTCTCTATGAAAATCATATTCATAAATTCTGCTTTTTCTTTTTCATCTTTGAATAGTTTATCTGATTTAGGTCGTTGCATAATTCTCATACCAATTTGACCTAAGAATTTGTCTTTAAGATGATTTACCAATTCATCACTAGAACGATAACGAGTACCTTTAATCTTAGGGTCCATTATGTTGCAAAACATAAATCTGGATACCTTCATACTCTTTTCTGCAACTGGTAAATAAAAATCATCACGCCACTTCTCATACTCATTAAACTTAAACCAAGATTGATTCTCCTCTTTCTCACCACCCTTGTTATATTCTTCAGTAGAGAAATAAGGTGGACTAGTAAAGGCAACATCTATTGGTGGCAGTTCATCATATGGTAAATCTTCAGCCCCACAATTCCATATCTTAACTTTCTTAGGTTTAGGTAATAAACTATTATAGAAATCTATTTGTTTCATATACCTTGCATATGTATTAGGATTAGGATCACAACCATAATACTCTTCAGCATTACTACCGAAGAAACCTGCAAGTCTATCACCCCAACCACAACTTGTATCTAATACTCTTTTTGCTTCAGTCATTTCATAAACACACTTAGCAACCATAGGTTTAAATTGTGTTGCAATATATGTACCCAATCTAAAAGCAGATAGGTAACTGGCCTCATCTAATTTACCACCTCTAAATTCTTCTTTACCTTCTACAACAACTTTCTTAACACCATTGATACCTCGCCACATAGGACCAAAACACTTCCAGATATCTTTTGCAGTACCATTTTGCCATACTTCTATTGGTGCTCTAAACCCATAACTTGAGCAAGCCAATCTTAAATCTTGATGATAATAATTACTAACTGAATTAAATTTAGATGGGCAATCTATAATGCCTAGTCCATATTTGTCAAATGAATATTCAAGATCATCATACTTTTCAAAGATTTTCTTTTCTACTTGCTCAATAGGTGTGCAATAGGAACTGTAATCAGTTTTCTTTAGAGATGACATACCTGCACGAACATCTGCTTCACTAATTCGTTTAAGTGGGAACTCTGGCCTTACTTTGGCAATGTATTCTGCAAGTGTCCAGCGAAAGACATCACGCCCAAATTCATTAGTATATCTATCGAATGATTGATTGTCTATGATAGGTAGTTTTACCTCGTTAGCGTGTCGCTCTAGGCGTTTAAATAGTGTTTCATTTAACATATTATGGGTTAACATATTCTTTAAATAGTTCAACTCCTTTTTTACAATTCTCTATCCATTGATCTGCGTTTCCATCATCTGAAATATATTTAAAACATCTAAACTTTATTTTATATTCTTCACATACAGACGCCAAGGCATATGCCTCCATATCAGCAACATCATATTCAGCAGTAAACTGACTATCACCTTCCCAAAAGTTATCACCTGTACCACAAACAAGATTACTTGGTAGAACCAGACCTGTATCTATTGCACCTTTACCAAAAGGTGTCTGATAAGTTTCAAATCCTAATTGTGTTGCGTTCATATCTCTTTGTATAAATTTTTTAATCTCATATATTTTACCGACTTCAACTCTTCTAGAACATTTAGCAGCCGTGCCATAGTTAACAATAAACTTAGGTTCATTCTTGATAATATAATCTACTAAAACTCTAGTAGCATTTATCTTACCAACTCCTGTAATTAAAACATCTTGACCTAAACCTATAATTTCTTGTGGAAGTGCTGATACTATCATACGCCTTTAATTGATTCAATTCCTTTTTCTGGACATAGATATTTCCAACTCACAGGAAAATCTTCTCGCATAAATCTATCTATACCTTCAGCAATAAATCTTGTTTCTTTTTGTGTATCAGGTTTACATCTTAGATTACATACACGAGCAAATGCATATAAAGTTCCTGACCATATCCATTCAGTCATCATACTTTGTGGTAATACACTTCTTGCTATTTCAGGTGCAACATCAAAGTAAATAAGTTCTCTATATATTTTCGTTGAAGTCTCCATATGTTCTTCATATCTTTTAATCACTTCAGGTGGTAGATCAATAAGACCATCAGAACCTTGTTTAGAATCTTTAGGTCGACCTCGCCACTCTTGTACCTTTTGTATTTCAGGTTCATCTGAAACATATCTTCTTGAGACTTCATTCCAAGATAACCCTACTTGATGTTTTACTAATTGTCTTGCAACATACAAAGGTGCCTTAATTCTAAACTGTGCTGAAGCGTGTGCAAATGGTGACCAATGGTCGTGTGCTACTAGATACTTAATAAGTTTTTCATCCTTATCAGTCATCTCCTCAGCAATTTTAGAATACGAAACTCTGGCCGCATTTACTACGGATAGATCACTACCCATTTTATCTAATCGTTCTATTATCATACTCTTCTCTTTCTAAAAAATCTTCGCCATAGTGCTGATCTAGTCATTGACACAATCATAAATACAAAAGCAATCTGAAGGTTCTCAAAGATTGTTGGATGTAAATCAAACAAAGGAAATATTATTAACATAATTATAATAGATAAAAAATATCCACTACCTACATCTATTACACTTTCAAATACATCACTCATCCGAAAAAACTTTCTAGTGAGGCTTGTCGTTCAAAGTTCCATCCGATTGCACTCACTATAAATCTTAATGGATCTAAAAATGATTTCTCGAATTGAGCGTCATAATCTACATACTGTTTTAAACCAAACTCTCTAGGTAGTTTAGTGGGGAAAGATATAACATCATCTTTAAATGGGTTAGGCATTTTCAATGTTAAGAATTTAATCTTATCGCCTTCTTTAATAGTTTCATACTTATTTAGCAATTTACTATCTTGTCTTAAATTTAGATTGTAGATCAATGCACCTTTCACATGGCGAGGGGTACTCTTTCTATAAATGTGTGTATTATCTTGATACTTTAAAAGACCATTAACACTTCTTGGGAAAGATACTTCTTCAACAGGCAGTTCAATAAATTCTTTTTTGAATTCATCTATAAACTCTATCAAAGCATTTTCATCTTTAGTCATTATAACTTTTAGTGCCTCTTTAATTTTATCTCTACACGCTTTTGGTGTAGATGATTTGACTGCCTCAATACCCATAATCTTCAATTTAGGTTCATCATAATCAACACCTTCAGAATTATATACATTAAGAATATATCTTTTCTTAGCAGTCCAGATACCTTTGTTAGCAATCACTTCTTTATCCATGACCATCTTTTGTTTGTAAGCGTGTGTATAGTCAGCCAACTCTTGATACTTCTCATCAATATATGGTTTAAGTTTCTGATCACAAAATTTATCTAGAATATTTACAGTCTTTTTGATATCATCACCAAGGCCCATTTTCTTAACAACATCACCCATACGAATATAGATTGAGTCTGTATCTGAAGCAACAACATAATCTGCCTTTTCAGTTTTCAATAACTTATTAAGATATTCATTGACTCGTCTTTGTATAAATCTAATTGAGTATTGACCTGCAAGTGTGATACCTTCAGCCTGTCGAACATCATAGTACCGACAATACTTATTACCGATAGCACCATAGGCACTATTCAATGCAATCTTTCTTGCCATTTGAATATTGTTATACTTAGAAATATTATTACTAATAGTTTTATTACCTTTATCTTTTTGTTGTTTCTTTTGCTCAATGATCATCAACTTTTTATATTTACTTCTATCTGTATAATACTTCTCCATCAACTCACCTAAGAAACCAGGTTTATCAGTTCTAAATATCGCACCGTTAGGTGTCATAGTTCTTTTATCAAATGCAGAAAAGTCAACATCACCTTCAAGCATTCTATCTACACTTGCAAGTTCAGGTTGAAAACCTATAATAGTTTCTGGCGATATATTGTATTGCATAATCAAATGTGGATACAGACTGTTCAAATCATAACTTACAACCCAATCGTGAAAACCTACAATAGGATCTTTCACATAAGCACCTTCATAACCTCTAGCGTTTTCGTGATCTTCTTTCTGTGGTACAACAATACCTTTATCTTTTAAGAAATTAAATATGATTGCATCCCACATGGTTACTTGTTGGAATACTTCTTGAAAATTTACCTTTGCCTCATAGGCCATAGTCAAATGTAATTCAATTAGTTTCATTTTATCTTCCAACTGATCAACTAGTTCTACATCTTGAATATTATAATCTACGAATGATTGATAATCATTGGTGTACCATTCTTTGAAACTATCATAAGGATTCTCATCTTTGAAATCACCGAGTTCTACACCAGCAACAAAGTTAAGTCTATATGATTCTAGTTTTGTGTAAGTGTATTTCTTATACAAGTCTAGATAATCTAAGATTGATACACCAAGAATATCGTAATGTTCTATTTCACCACCGAATTGTTTGTTTTGTTTTTTACCTTCAACAACGCCCCAAGGACTTAGTTTCAATGATTCACTTTCGCCGAGTAAATAATTAATACGATTAATTAGATAAGGCATATCAAAGAACTTACAGTTCCAACCGGTGACAATATCAGGATCATAGTCTGCCCAGAATTTAATAAATGCTTCTAGTAAAGACTGTTCAGTAGGAAATTGATGATAGGTTACTTTATCATTATCATTTTTATATTCACCTATACCGAATACGATTATATCCTTTGTTGAATGAGATTTTATGGTAACGCATAACAAAGGCTCGATTGCAGTTTTTGGATCAGGAAATCCATTTGCACATTCTGTTTCAATGTCAATAGTAATAGTATTTAATTTAGAAAGATCCCACTCTATATTGCCTTTGAATTCATCTGATATGAAGGCGTGTTGATGTCTAGTATTACCGAAGTATTCAAACCCGGTGACACCATCATATTGCTTCAACCACTCTCTCGCTTCATATGTAGAATCGAATTTGATTCTCTCACATGGCCGACCATCTAGAGTTTTGTATTTTGTTTCTTTTTTAACTGGTACGAAAAGAGAGGGTTTATAACTTATTCGTTTGTGAATTCTTTTACCGTTTACTATGGCACGAACCAATAGACGACCACGGTGTGGTATGACGGATGTGTAGAACTTCATATAACTATTATAACAAAAATTGACTCAAAAGTCAAGGGTTATTCCGTGATAAGACCCTTTGGTGTTTGGATTAATCCACTACCAAAATTTTTATTATAATGATTCAATAGATCAAGACCAGGATCTTCCATTAGAAGAACATCATCTTTCATTATATTAATCTCTCTTGAATCTGTAAATGGGAACCAGGGAGCAAACTGTAATTGTCCTTGGCCACTTTGACCTTCGCCAACAAAACCTAATGCCATAGGTTTCTCCATAGTATATTTGTCTTTCAACTCACTTACTTTAGCAATTATAAAATCGCCCACTTTTAATCGTAGGACTTTCACTTCACTTGTATTAGCCATTATTTTTCCTTTTGTTTTTCAGCAACAAATGGTGTAGTCAATAAGTATTTTCTAGCAGGATTAACCATAACATTTAATCGCTTCATAAATTCCCTATCTAATAAGATAGGTGTTCGTTCTGCTCTATCGTCAATCGTAAAGAGAACATTCTCATAGATGGTGCCTGCGAATTCAACATCTAATTCTATTAGTGGTCGGTCTTCATCATAGTTTCTAAGACCACCCACTTTAATATTGTCCATTTTAATAATGTCAGTTGTATATTTTTTACCTAATAAGGACCAACTGACTTTCTTACCTTGAATATTTATCTTGTCTCCATGTATAACATTTCGACCACTATTACCTGTATCAAATTTAGCAACTAAATCTAATCCAGCAATTCTAATCATTTCTTTAAACCCACATTCAACAGGTACATGAACCCAATTATCTCTATCTTCAAAAAATTCTATAATCTCTTTTGATATATTTCTTTTCGTTGCCTGTTCAACTCCTTCAGTACCAGCAGAAGAGTTTACTTCAATAAAAAATGGTTCGTCTTTTTCTCTATTCTTAGAAGGTATAAAATCAACACCAGTCCATACACCACCAACTGCCTTTGCAGCCTCAATACATTTTTCGATTTCTAAATCTGTTAACTCTAAATCACTAGCGTCAGCACCTTGAGATATATTACTTCTAAAGTCACCTTCTAGTACATCCCGTCTCATGGCTGCAATAACTTTACCACCAAGAACATGAACTCTAGCGTCATAGTCTGTCTTAATAAATTCTTGTAGAAGTAAATCAGAATCTTCATCTTGTTTGTTTAATACTTGTACTAAACTTACTAAAGATTTTTCACTCTCTACGAATAGAACACCAACACCTTTTGATCCTCTAAGTGTTTTAAGTATGATAGGAAAGTCTGTATCTAATTGTTCAAATGCTTCTTTGACATTATCAGGATCAGTTATTAAAACAGTCTTAGGTTGTCTTAACCCTACATCACTAAGTCTTAATGAGGTTCTATACTTATCAGCACAGGTATTAATTGTCTTTCTAGAGTTTACACATACGATACCTGCCTTTTCTAATACAGATACGAGGTCTAACCAAGAGTCTTTTCTAGTTATTGAACCTCTAATAACAGCGACAGTATCTTTGTGTGATACTTCAAAACCTTTTTTATCATCTTTGTTATGTATTCTACGAACACCATCTTCTAGCGTTGTATAACCACCAGATAATTTATATAGATAATTCTTATAGCCTTTCTTATCAGCCTCTTCTCTTAATCTATCAGCAGTATGAAACTCCTTTGCCTTTTCTGGCTCGTCTGTAATAATAACTAACCTGAACGCTTTAGATTTACTCTTCTTCGCTTCTGTTAGATAGTCATTAAACTTAATTGGTTTCATCTACCTTTTTACCTATGTTATACTTAGTCTCTAATGTCCAGTTAGCTTTATCTTTAAATGCAATAACTTTTATTTGAGACAATGGTGCTTTATCGTTAGCAACATCAGGACTAATCATACTAATTAATCCCCAATCAGCAAGTAGCTGTGTAATTGTATTTCTTCTTTGTATATCGTTGTCAGATAAATTACTATGTTTACCATCTAGGGCAAATAGTTCTTTAAAATGTACTATGAAATATCGGCCTTGTTTATGTAATATATGGCACGATTGAAATAGTTTTTTGTCTTTTCTAGACGCCACACCAATTCTTGTTAGTGTTTCTCGAACCTTCAGGAAATCATCTGGTTCTTTTAAAGAGACCTCGAGCATACTCTCTGGACTCCATTGTATATCTTCACTCATTTTGTTCCACCTTTAAATAATTTTTCTTTAATAATATTAATTTGTTCCTTAGAGAGGATCTTTAAAGCGTCTTTTGCTTTATCATTACTGTACCCATAATACTCTTTTACCAAATCAATGTCTTTCAATTTAGACGCTCTTATGAACGGACTAAATCGTTTCTTTTTTCTAACACTATTTATATAAAATTGAAACTGAATATCTTTGTCAAGGTGGTGACTTCGATTCATTTCATTGGATAACATAAGAGTATCTGGGAATGCAGACATAATCTTATTGGTGATATAGGCAGGATATTTCTTTGCCCACATCTGATCGTCTGATTTAACCAGGTCTTCTTTTGTGTAATTGATTGCGTTAAGGTAGTGTTTTAACTCATAGGGATTTGACATAATCTAATATCTTTTCTGGTGTTGACTCTTCATATGGATCTTCATCAGCACTTGTATTATTTATGCCAGGCTCTATAAACATTTTCTTCACGATACCATTAACTATATATGAAGAATATCTCCATGATCTTTGACCAAAATTCTGTGCTGGTTTATCAACCAACATTCCTAATTGTCTAGTTATGGAACCACTGCCGTCAGGTAATAGTGTAATCTTTTTTAGGCCTAAATCTTTACCCCAAGCATTCATAACAAAGTGATCATTGACTGATATACAATAGACATCATCAACTTTATTTGTATCTATAAATTGCTCATACATATCTTCGTATGCAGGTAATTGCTTACTCGAGCAGGTCGGTGTAAATGCACCAGGTAATCCAAACATAACTATTCGTTTGCCAGCAAATACTGCTGACATATCTGTTTCGGTTACTAATTCGTCTTTGAATAATATTCTATTATCAAATAATTTCACATCTTGCATTATATAATCTTTCTTTATTTTACTGAATCAAAAACAGTTCCTAGTCTTGCAATAGTTTCTGCCTCACCTTGAAGTTTAATTCTACCATTTAAAACCTCTGTTGTTGAATCTGTTTCTTTGTTTTTTAATTTCTCCCAAGTTTCTACTGACATTACCACGGTGCAGTTAGCGTCTTTATCCTCATCGGAAACACTTGCCGAATCAGTCGACCCGTCTATATAAACAATGCCTGGTTCAAAATCAAATTTTACAGTACCATCTAGTGATAAACTTTTTCCGTTAAGAGCTGTAGCCAGTTCATTTCTTATACTGTTTGCGTCTGCCATAGTTTCTCCTTATTTAAATTTGCATTGACTCATAATTTCAGTCAAGCAGGCAACAAGATTAATCTCTTGATCTGCCACAAAAGCAGACTTGTATGAATAGTCTGCCAATATTAATACAGCGTGAGGTATAGTTTCTGATTCTAAGTTCTCATACATTGTATCATATATTCGTCTGAATACTACAACTGGATCATTATCTAGATTGTTGACTACCCACTTTCTCATATTGGTAAAGTCTTTTTCTTTTAATAATAATATTAGTTTGTTTAAGTTATCATCTGAAATATTTGCTAGTATACCTGTATCTATCTTACCACTTACAGAATATCTTTGTAATTCATTTAGTATTCTTCGATAGTCAGGAAAATGTTTGTTAATAAGTTCAGCAACAACTGCCTCATCAAAAGGTATAGTTTGCTCTTTAAGAATAATGCCAACCTTTTGAAACAGCTTACTTGCAAGGACTGGTCTATCTTTATTAGCAATCTTGAAATCTATTGTTGAAAATCTACTATGTAGTGGTTCAATCAGTCTATTCTTGAAATTACAAGTAAGAATAAATCTACAATTCTTGTGGAACTCTTCTATGAAACCACGCATAGCAGGTTGAGTCGATTGTGGGTTTAGATAATCTGCCTCATCTAGTATAACAACCTTCTTACCACCTGATAATGATACCGTGGAGGCGAAGTTTTTGATCTTGGTTCGAAGTGTGTCAATACCAGATTCTTCAGAACCGTTGATAAACATATAGTCAGCATTCATCTGCTCACACAATGCTCTTGCAACGGTAGTCTTACCACACCCAGGAGGACCTGCAAGTAGTAAGTTTGATATCTCACCTCTATCTACAAAGGACTGAAAGGTCTCTTTGAGATCCGTTGGTAAGATACATTCATCAATAGTTTGTGGTCGATACTGTTCGACCCATAAGAAATCACTCATTCGTGTTCGCCACCAGTACCTCTAAGACTTGTACTAACTCGTTCAGTCTGTACTTGCTTGAAATAGTATGCTGTTAGAAATATAGCTGCAACCAATAAGGCATGAGCTAGTGCTGATATACCAAAGGCATAGATGCTCTCTACAATGTAAATCCCAAATACAGCAGACCACATCCATGCTAATATTTGCATAGACATTAGTTTCACTTGCATAGGTGCTTTACTAAGAGCATTTATCCTATCATTCATAATGATATCCCAATAGTTTTTCATATTAGTTATCATATAATGCTACTAGCGTTCTATACTTACTTTGTGCCTTTGCTAGTGCTTCTACTTTCTTTTCAACTGTTTCAATATAGTCAATGTGTTCAGCAACACCTTGTGGGTTGTCAAAGAATGTTTTTAATTCTGCCTTACCCATTTCGATATCTGCTTCAACTTTTTTTATTAGTGCTTCTTTAATCATTTTTTACCTTACTATCTGGTTCTAGTGCAATCCAATATTCAATTGGTTTCACTTTGTTTTTAAAGTGTGATATTGATTTACTTGATACGGCAACATCATAATCACCTGATACGATTTTTAAATTCTCAATCTTGAAATTAAAAGTAAAATCAGCAGCCGCTTCAGTACCTACAAATTCTTCATATGAATTAGAAGAATTCTTTTTATCGTGTACTTTAAGAATTACATCTTGACCTTTAACACCAACTAGTGATAGATCAGGCAACTTCATAATCGCAGCCATCTTCATAAGTTTAGCAAGTATGTCATTCTTTAATTCAAAAGAAACTTCAGCGTCTGGCATTATTACATCTTTTTGAGGAGATACAACTACACTTTCATCTGAAAAGAAATATTTTGCTTTAGACTTTGATCCTTCAGAACCAACTGTCATAAATTTTTCATTAGCCATATCGATATCTGGTTTATCTATTGCAGACACAATGCCTAATAATTCTGATAGATCATATATAGCAAATTGTTTATCAAATGCTTCTGATATCGTTGCCTTTGCTAGTATGTTCTTCATTGTTGAGATAGTGGATAATTCACTACCTGGTTTCACTAGAATATTTGTATTGATCTCCGAAAAGTTTTTCAATACTTCTAATGTTTGGTCACTTATTTTCATCATTTGATTCCTCACTCATTAATAATATAATATAATGCACCGCCTTTAATAGGTCGTTGCGATTATAACCATTCTTCTTACCATACCTACACAAATATTTAATTGCATTGGCCTGACAAAAATCTTTATTGATATCCAAATGTCTCAAGATATCTTGGACTTGGAAACCTTCATCTGTCGTTGAATAGTGTTGAGTATAGGTTGACTCAACATAGGACTTTACTTCATTTATAATTTTATCTTCTTTGTATTTCATCTTCGCCTCGTTCATAATATAGTGGGCATTGTTTTTGTCTGTAATAAATCACGACAAGGCACAATGCCCAAAACCCTAGTGTCTATATCGACACTCTACCTCTATTAGGACTTACGGACTGCCTAACAATACTATTTATACGACTAGTAAGCGTACTTAGTACCATAAAGTTTCTGAATCCCAGCAGCAACTATTGCTTTTGTTGGGGTTCCCACTCTATATGAAGTGTTATTACTATTAGTACCAGTGTTGGTATTAATATAGATCATATGACCTTCACTTCTTAGAGTATCAATCATCGCTCTAGGTGATACTAGGTCGAATCTTGATCTTAAAGTCTTCCAAAAAACTGGTTGACCTTTTGAAAGTAAGTTTAATACTTTCTCTTTTTTTGATAGTTTAGCTCTTGCCATTCTATTCTCCTTCTGTTTTGCCACCTCGCATAATAATATTCAAGTACCATGGTGGCGATGGTATATCGAATTCTGTTTTATGATCTACGATCACGCAATCTTTTCATCCGTCTGTCTTTAGCAACTCTTCGCAAAGACTCTTTATGTTTTCGTTGTCTCTTTAAAGTAGGTTTCTCGTAAGTCTCTCTGAGTCGTATCTCACGAAGTATACCTTCTTTCATTAATTTCTTTTTCAACTGGCGTATAGCCCGTTCTACATTATTTCCCTTTACTATTACTTGTACCATATTCCTTATCTATCTGTGTTTTAATGTAATCAATAAACCAAGGGTTGTCTACGAACACTTGCATTATACCATTTGTCATTGTGTTAACAATCTTTTCTTCTTTATTAAACTTGTCTAGCGTTTCAATCATACCATATTGATAAGCAATACCGTGCATAACTTCATGTAATAGTGTATTGGCACCGTGAAGTGAATCAATGTAATCACCTCTTATACCAATCTTTCTTTCATTGGCAAAAAATTCACCGACTGCTTCTTCAGTAGTGGCAAAACTTTTTGGCCAGATATCTAATTCGTATTGTTGATATCCTATTTTGATTTTATCTTTTAACATAATTCATTATAACATTTTTTACTTGAAAAGTCAAGCCCTAATTTAAAACTATGCCAAACCCAAGAAAGAATAATAGGATCTGGCATAGTAAGGACTAGGTGATTTTTAGTAATTGGTATTATCAACTACCTCCTCATCACCATCGGATTCCTCTTCTAGTTCCTCTTGACCATAATTGGTGACATCTTCGCCAGCGTCAACTTTGGTATAGAGGTCTAAGAAACTTGCCTTTGTATCATCATCAAATCTGTTGGTACATAATTCAATCGCCTTCATCTTGTCTTTAAAGATTGAGAAGGCCTCAACAATGTGAACTAATCGTCTAGTGGATATGATCTCATCAATACCACCATCATAGTAAGTTTTTCTAATTACATCTGCCCAGGTCACTAGATTTTCAGCAAACTCTTCGGCAGTTTTGTTTATCATATCTTTGGTAGATAATACATTCGATAAGATTTTATTCTCGATCTTAACAGTCGGATAACTTTGTTCTACTGTAATTGGGAATCTCTCAAGAAATGCCTCGTTAAGAACATTGGTACCGATGAACTTACCACTATCAGATCCTTGACCCTTAGTGTTGGCAGTAGCAACAACTGTGAAACCATCTTTTGGTCTGACAAATTTGTTAATCTTTTTAACAAAGATACCACTACCTTCTAAGATAGGTTGTAAACACATAATTTTATTTGACGCAAGGTCAATCTCATCTAAGAGAAGCACAGCACCTCTTTCCATTGCCTCGATAACTGGCCCATTCTGCCAGACTGTATCGCCATCACGCAATCTATAACCACCGAGTAGATCATCTTCATCGGTCTCAATCGTAATATTGACACGGATCAATTCTCTATTCAATTCGGCAGCAGCCTGGGTGACATTTAATGTTTTACCATTACCAGACAAACCAGTAATGAACATTGGATAAAATGATTTAGATTTTAATATTGACTTGATATCTTTGAAATGACCCCAAGGTACAAATTCTTGAAACTTGTTTGGCACAACTTTGCCTTCAAGACTTGAGACAATATAAGCTGCCTTAGTCTCTATTTCATTTTCGATAACAGGTTCTGGTTCTACGATTTCAGTTTTTACTGGAATTGAACCATTGATTGGTAATTTATATTGACCTCTAGAGATTTTGTATTTATCATTCTTCAGCCAAGATTGATTTTTATAACCATTCTCTTTCTGAAAAGAATTGATATCATTTCTAGAGACGATATCAGTACCGAGAGAGGTATACATCGCCTCGGCAAATTGTTCTTGATTTTTATTCATATTATAGTCCTTTGTTTTCTTTAATATACTATTAGCTTAACATATTTTTTGAGACAAATCTAGCGAATAATGGTCTAAATTCATCAATGAAATCATATGTTTACCACTTTTTTCAAGAGTGTTGCATAATAGCAACACTCTTTTTTGAAGTTTATTCAACAGAATCAACAGTTTCCTCTACTGATTCGACTGATACTTCAGCCTGAGCGAATGTTTCTTCCATTGTTGGAAGTCTATACTCACCTCTGCCCACTCTATATTGATGATCTTTCATCAACCAAGCAGGTTTCTTAACACCAGTCTTAGCACCTAGATCGATAATATCGGTTCTAGATATTGTGCCTGACAGGCCGTTTTCATTCGCAACTTTTACGAACTCTTTTTGTTTAGTATCTAACATAATTGTTCCCTTCTATTAGATTGTTTAGGCGACTAGTTTAATAAAACGATTTAGTAAAACACGACTCTGTAAACTAGAATTTCTAGATTTAGAAAAGAGTCGTTTCAACTCACCCGTTTTAGCATTTTCGGATGGGGTCGCCATAGCCTCATCTGAAATTTTTAATGAACTAGAATTGATAGTGTATTGTTCATCATAAGATGTATTGTGTTTACCTCTTTCAGCAACAACAACTCTATCTTTTTTCCATTGTTGTTTAATTAGTGTTTCTGTTTTAGGAGATAACTGTCTGTAACCATACTGGTCTTTTGTACCGTGTGTTTCGTTATGTTGCCACATATCTATAGCCTTTCTACTTTGAATATAGAAATTAACAACCTTAGTACCAGTTTGATCTCTAAGTGATTCTATTAGAGCATTTGTAAAGTCTCTACTATTAGCAAGATACTGGCGTCTAGTTTTTTTGTTTACAATGTATGTGTTTCTATTTCGAAAACCTGGTGTAAATTGTCTTGGAGTAGGGTCGTATCTATGACAACCTCGGTCAGATCCGCCGTCAGTCAATAGTATAGTATTCATTTTATCAATACTGTACTTGTTTTGAAACTGTGGAACTAGTGTGTGTAAATGTATCAAAGAGTCGTTAAGTGGTGTTGAACTCATAGAGTATGATTGAGGATAACTCATATCAGCATAACAATTATATTCTTGATTTCTTCTATAACTTCTATTTGACATTGTGTTAGCAAGTGTATATAGGTTATATAAGTTAGTATCAAAGTCTCTATTATTCATAGTAGAGGATGACCATTGTATCAATTTGTATTCTTCATCAACTTGAGTATCGCCTAATTTGTAATTTACACTATCACTATTATCGTTGTCATAACGACTGTATCTACGGCCGCCATTCATAGCATTTGTAAAGGCATAAACTTCATAAGGAACATTGATCTTACGACAGAACATAGTCAACTGTACTAATTGTTCTGTGGTCTCTAAAACTTTATCGTGCATTGAGCCTGACCAGTCAAGCAATAACATTAAGCCATGATTTTTGCCATCAGGTAATATAGTAAGTCTTTTGAATACATCATCAGCATATTTGTATGAATGTAATTTAAGAGGATCTAGTACGCCAGTTTTATCTGAACTAGCACGAGCATATAAAGCAGCAGATTTTTTCTGTTCGAATTCTTTTACAAGATACATAACTGTTTTAAGTGATCTCTTTTTGAATTTGTTATACTCAATTTTAGAAGCAGCAATAGCCTTCTTAGTTTCATCAACAGTAGAATAATAACTGGATGAATTACTACTTGAATAGAATTTTTTGAAATCTTTAATAACTGTTTTGTAATCAACTATAATTTTATCATCATCAAATTTATGTAAGTAAGCATACTCATTATCTGGACACTCACTATCAGTAAGGGTTTGTTTTTGGGACTCCCAATCTCTGTCAGTTTCAGAAATTGCCTGATCTAAGTCATCTGTTTTACCAGAGACACCAGTAGAAATTGGGTCGGCCTCGTCCTGTTTAGTATCTGTTTCTTTAATACTTGAAGTTTCATCTTGAGTTTCAGACTCATCTTTCATAGTGCCGTCTGTATTTAAAGGTTCAGCACTTTCTTTTTCTTCGTCTGTAATTTCTTCAGGATCAACTTCTTCAAATTCATGGTTATCAAAATTAATTTCTTGATCTCTACCTGTTTCTTCTTTTTCTTGATTACAATATTCTTGCAATAGTTTTGAAACTTTGATAACATCTTGAACAGTCTCTAAGTTTTCCATCATTTCAACATACTTCATTTCTTCGTCTGTAAATTTTACATTAGAAGATACATGAGAAGATTTGAAATGAATATTAAGTCTGTCAATTAATAAGTACTCGTTAATATCTTTGCCTTGAGTACCGAAGAAATTTTTGGCAATCAATTCTCTATAACCACGAATGAATGATTGTCTTAAGCCATTGTATCGTCTCTTAATAAGTTTTTCGATACGAGCATCCTCAACAACATTTACTATTGAATGATTAATTTTAAGTTTATGTGCCTTAGTCAACAATGACATTGGCGTATATAAAGCATGGCCGACTTCGTGTGATACGAATAAGTCGGTGACTGGTTCAGATAAATCTTTCTTCCAGATCGGAATAGTTAAGACACGATTTTTGACATCAAAGGAAGCAGTAGCAGTTTTCTTGTATTGAACTTCTAGATTTTCAGTAGCCAGAAGGTTCGCAAGATATGACTTTGATTCTTGATTTATAGTATATTTCGTTTTCATATACTCTTATTATATACTAATTCCAGAGTTAATCTAGCGAATAATGGATTATTCCAGTACTCTAAGTCATTGATTTTACTCAATAAAAAATATTAATTTGAAAGTGTTGCATAAAAGACACACTTTTTTCTTGATTTTTCCGTAAAAATACTTATATATATTAGTATGAGACGCCGATTCGGGTCTCTTAAACGACTCGCTTTTGGAAAGGAGACAAATAATGAACACCAAAAGTCTATCATTTTGGTCTGATTTCAGACCTCACACAATAGGGTTCGATAATATATTCGATAATCTCGACTATTTACGAACTGTACCCAACAATAACTATCCCCCATATAATATCAGAAAGATCAATGACACTCATTGGGCTGTTGATATCGCATTGGCAGGATTCTCTAAAGAAGATATACAGGTTGAACATAAGCCAGATGAAAATTCTCTGGTCATTAAATCTGTAATGTCTAAGGAAGAAAAGGATGTTGAAGATAATGACGGCATTCTACATAGAGGTATATCTAAACGCCAATTCACCAGATCGTTCAGTATCGCTGATGATGTACTAGTAAAAAGTGCAAAATTAGAGAACGGACTGTTGTCTGTTGAATTAGAGAGAATTATACCTGAAGAGAAGAAACCTAAGATTATTGATATAAAATAGTCTTTTTGACGCCCTAGGATCGCCGAGGATGGTGGTTTCTAGGGTGTCGAGTACTCTAGTACCCCCCTTATTTCTACCAAACCGCAACAATAAATACAACTATCATAAAGACAATAAATGCCCAGGTGTCTAGTTTATACTTGTCAATATACTTATCTTTATTTTTGAAAAATGAAAGTAGGCTCATATTTTCTTCCTGGTATATTTGGTCTTTCGTATCGACCCATATATTTCTGTTTCTGTTTAGTCTCTTGAACACCATCGAGTGTTGATACGGCACTACCCCCTTGTTGAGTAGATAGTGATAACCACCAAGTATCAGTATGTTTAAACCCTATCTCTGTGGCAAGGTCTACTGTATCTTCTTCGAATGTTTTATACTGTTTTGTATTTGCAACATTAAGAGCAAGAAACTTACCTGGCTTCAATGCATGATAAGCATTGGCAATCGTTTTCTTTAAAAACTTTTCTTTCCATTCTTCAGATGTATCGAACTTAATACTAGACTGTTCTGGTTCATCACCATATGCTTCCCAACCAAAGTATGGTGGACTTGTAAATACAAAGTCTATACTGTTCTCATTAGGCATATATGTTTCACTACCTTGTCTTAATAGTGAATACTCTTTATGTTCGTGGCCGTAGTCATTTCTTATCATAGCAAGGCCTTCGTATGTAGGTATACAAGGATCGGTACCGATATAGTTTACACCAGCCGCAATCGCACCTAGTAGTCTACCCCCATAACCCATACTTGGATCCCATACTGTACCTGCTTCAGTACCTTCTAGTGGACTATCTTTATCAACAAAGATATCGTACATAGCAGCTGCAGCCGTAGGTCTAAAGTTAGATACCATTTGAGTACCTGTGTATCTTCTTAACATAGACCTCATATCTGAGTCTGTAATCTGGTGTGCTGGTTTCTTTTTAAAGAATGTACCAGTAAGTATCTTGTTGATACCTTTCTTTAGATGTTCTTCATCATCCCATATCTCTAGTGGTGTTTTCATTTTACCACACTTGATACCCCAACTATGTGGCATATAAGACCATGCAAGATTCAGACCATGTGCTGATTGACCTATGATTTTATTCTTTCTATCAATTAGTGTATCTCGTTTAAAGTTTACTAATTGATTAAAGATATTATCTCGCCAGTTTCTTTCAGTAGGATAGACAGGAAAACCTTTTCGTTTCCAGTCATTATGTGCTTGTTGTAGTGTATCTACTTCTTCAATTACTATCATAACAATAAATATCGCCAGGGATTGTGCCTCTTGCCCACGATATACTTCCTATCTTTAACATACCATTCTTCTCATAAAACTTTTTAGCAATCTCGTTCTCACTTCTAACACTCAAAAAAACTCTCTTGTTTAGAAATTTAAAAAAATCATTTAATACCACACTAGCAGAACCGTCTCGTTTACTTGCCACTATTTGGTGTAGTATGACATCATTTGGTTGACATAATACATCGCCAATCCTAGTCTTTCTCTTATATACATTATAAGTTATTATTACGCCTTTGTCAAGAACTACTTGGCCTCTGGCAATCATTCTCTTTAAATAGTCTGTTCTTATATGAGGAAAATATTTTTTATTATCTTTAAATATATTCCAAACAGTATCAAAATCATCTACTTTGGCATGGTTTAACATATCATTGTTCTTAACTCGTCATTGACATAACAGTCCATAACTAAATGTATTCTATCTGTATCTGATAAATTTTCTACAGCGTGTGGTTTTCTAACATCTGTATAGTAAAATTTACCAGTCTCTAATTTATAATCTTGTTTAAATTTATTATCATCCCATATAGAAAATGTAACCAAATCATTTGTTCTAACTGGCATATGTATTCTAGTTATCTTACCATCTTCTATACCTAAATCTTTATCTATCTTATCTGTATGTTTATTAATTATCTTACCTGCTTCTAGTTTCATAAATCTAACTCGTTCCATTCTACAAGGAATAGTTTTTAATAAATCTAATATGGGTTTCATTTCTGGTGCATTATATAATTCAGTCCATTGTAATTTAGAGTCTGTCTTTTGTTTTGTTTTCAATACACCTGGTTTGGTTACATCTAGTGGATCTTTACTATAACCTTTTAGTGCAATAGCAGTCCAGTCTGAACCTTTTGTATATTTTGTTTTTACTTTATGAAAGTCTAGTGTATCTAAATAATCTGCAACTGGTTTTAATGCTGTGGTATCTACTGGCTGAAAGTGCCAATTATTTTCTTCTTTAGTAAAATAATTCAGTTCTTTAAATCCTGTACCATTAGGTACAATACTTAATTTCATACCGTTATCTGTAATCCAATTCATTGTAATAATAATCTCCTAAATTCTTTGTTTGATACACAATCTATTAACAAGTGTATTCTATCTGTATCACCTTTGTTTTCTATTGAATGCCAACCTTTAACATCTGTATAATAATAATGGCCTAACTCTAAGTGCATTTTTACTTCAGGCCCGTCTTTACCTTTAGGGTAAACACTAAAGGTTGTCTTATCATTTGTTTGTAGTGGTACAGCAATTCTTGCTATCTCACCATCTTGTAGACCAAAAGACTGATCTATTGCGTCAGTATGGGGTTCTAAAAAAGCACCCGCTTCTAGTTTAGCGAATCGTATTCGTTGAAATTCGCAAGGTAATGGTTCAAGTATATCTTCTATAATCTTGAACACATCACCATATCGGATAGAGCAGTTTTGTAATTCACCGCCTTCATTTAAATACTCTACCTCAAATTCATAACCATCATATATTTTTTCTTTCACAAACTTAGTATCTAGGGCAACATTAGGACCAGTAAATGTTATATCACCTTCTTTTATTCTAGGGCCACACTCTTCAGCAGGTTTACCTGCTTTTCTAGGATCACTAGAGTAGCCTCTCAATGATAACATACCCCATTGACCATCTTTAGTACTACGAGTATTAACTGCTGTCCAACCTAACGCCTCAATATGATTAAAGACTTTAGAATAATCAAGTTGTACTGGCTGTATTGTTAACTTTCTAAGGTTTGGATTTATTCCTAGTTGCATTTTTAATTGCCTTTTTTCTTTTCTTTTCGTAATATTTTAATTTCTCTTTACTTACTAGACTTGTAAAGACCACACCTTCCATATGATCCCATTCGTGTTGAAATATACGAGCAGTCATATCGTGAAGGTACTCTTCGATAATCTCTTTGTCATCATTCTCATACTTAACTTTAACCCATTTAGGTCTAATGATAGGTAAAAATAGAAATGGAAAAGTTAAACAACCTTCTTTCATCTCTACCATTTCCTCACTTGCTTCTATTATTTCAGGGTTCCAACATTGTCTTACTTTACCTTCTTCTATTTGTGGGTGACCGCCCATCACAAACATACGAAAAGGTAATCCGATCTGATTAGCTGATAGGCCTATGCCACCATACTTAGTCATTTCTTTTTCTAGAGCATTTGCTATATCTTTTCTACTATCATCACCTAATAGATTGTCTGTAAATGTTGGTAGTTTACGATTAACTATTTCAGCATTTGGGTCTACTAAAAAGTGTTTTGTCATTTTTCTTCACCATCCCAAGTTTGACTAAAGTTTTGACCATATAATTGATCCCCTACTTCAGTAGCTTTTGTCTCATATTTTCTATCTCTTCTAGGTGCGATTGTACTATTGCCTGTATTAAATGATAAAACTTTTACCTGCATATGTTTAGGTCCATTCACAACCCATTGTACCATTTCAGCAACTTCACTAGGTTCCATAAAACAATATTCATCTATAAAAGGTGTAAACATTGTCGTTGCCTGTGTTCTAACAAACCCTGGAGATATATTAGTCACCCTACATTTATGATCTTTATTAAATCTTTCTGATAGGTATAGACTAGCAAAATTTAATCTTGCCTTATCACTAACATATGGTGTCCAGTCTTTATTGAATCCCAGTTGTTGAAAGTGTGTATGGGATTCACCAGAGGTAGAACTTAAATTTATAATTAGTTTATCTTCGTATTGCCATTTCTCATATAACTGATAAAGTATATGACATTGTGAATCTGGTGCATATACATTGTTAATGAATACATCTGGATTCTCTTTTGTTAACCAGTTTATTACACTCTTGGTTCTCATAACATTGATACCAGTACTAGTACTAGCACCAACTACTTCGTGGCCATCTTTTTCTAAAAGGTCTTTGATACATTTACCAATACCTTTAGTGTGGCCTGTTATCGCAATTTTCATAATTTTCTCCTATGCTACCCTAGTAAAGTTTTTATATTTTTCATATTTAATTACTTGGGTAAACTTATCTATTAGTATAT
>Ga0209535_1000602_pt1 | contig 25284 bp, 42 predicted proteins | sample LinPmetageLP28_FD_184041 | JGI IMG/M metagenome (GOLD analysis project Ga0209535, IMG submission 184041) | Marine viral communities from the Pacific Ocean - LP-28 (SPAdes) (version 2) | ecosystem: Environmental > Aquatic > Marine > Oceanic | place: Pacific Ocean | collected 2009-08-22
GTACGATCAAAAGGTTTACAACCTAATACAAGGAGAATATAGTATAACAGAACTATCAAAGAAAACAAACATAACCTATCATTCTCTTTACAACACATTTAGAAAAGTAAAGGATAGACTAAAAGAAAAGATAAATGAAGATTAACGCTGAGTGTATGGGGCGTTTTAATGCCTTTTACACCTTGTTAGGTGTAGTTTAATTTAAAATAATAAGAATGGATTTATTTAATACAGAAAAAGAGTATTTTTTACCTAAAGAATATATAGGTAAAGAAACTAAAAACGGAGGTTTAACAAAAAACAATCCGAGAAAATGGACTAAAAAAGAAATTGAATGGGCTTTAAACCTAAAAGAAAAAGGGTTTAAAAATAAAGATATAGCAAAGTTTTTGTATAGAGATTTGATTAGTGTTTCTATAAAGATGAAAAGACTATCTAAAAAGAACGGTGTTACCTATAACGAGCCACATAGAGAAGATAAGTACCGACACAATGATTTATTTTTAGCAGAGATTAAACCTAAAGTAGTTTTAGACTTGTTTTCGGGTGCTACATCATATTATGACGATAAAGTAGATGTACTTTACACAAATGATATAGATAAAAGGTTTAATACTTACTATTCTGAAAAAGCTGAAAAATTAGTATGTAAATTATATTATGAAAAGGCAAAGTTTGATTTAATAGATATTGATCCGTTTGGCTCTGCTTATGATTGTTTTGATTTGTGTATAAAGATGGCTATAAAAGGATTAATTATAACACTTGGAGAAATAGGACATAAAAGATGGAAAAGGTTAGATTTTGTAAGAACTCATTACGGAATTGAAAGTTTAGAAGATTTTACAAGCAAAAGGATAGTTAATGAAATAATAAAAATAGGTGCAAGAAATAAGAAAAAACTTATACCAATATTTTTAAATGATTATAGAAATATATCAAGAGTTTATTTTAAGATTGAAAAATTAAAAATAACAGAGCAATGGGAGTAATTACACCTAATTGAGAGAGAATGCACTTACAAACCTTTAATTGTTTAGAATAATTGTGTATGGCACGTTTTAATGTGTTATACACTTAGTTAAAATGAATATTAACTTTTAAATATATGAAACTAGGAGACTTAATAGAACGCATCACATACTATACTGGTATTAAATGGTTATGGAAGAAACTCTATCCAGATTGCAGGTGTAAAGAAAGACAAGAAAACTTAAACGATATAGAACTATGGTAAACTTTAAAGAACTAGAAGAAGAAGGCTATTTTATTACAATAGATAAAAGGTCTAAAGAATACAAAGAGTATAAGAAATGGAAAGCAAAAGACTCAGAAGATACAATCATCTGGAGAGCAGTCAATGAAAGACTATCCTCTACAATGTCAAGAGCTGACTTTAAAATAATGTGTGAGCTTCATGCAAAACACTTTAACCACAAGTATAAAGAGATTTGTACTTGTAGCAAGAGTACAATAAGAGAATGGATTAGTGAACTAAATAATAAACTTTTGTGAGACTAACTCGCTATGAAATAAAAATAGGGTTTTTCAAAGGGTTGCTAATAGGAATTAGACACTACCCTTTTTATGATAATAATATTTATGAAGAAGATATAGTTATCTACTTAGGAATAACACAAATAATAATTACAAGAATATATGAATACTAGAGAGAAATTTGCAGAACTTGAAGAAGAACAAGATAGTATTGTTCAATCAGTTGTAAGCTCTTTTAAGCAACGTTCTAATGTTGGTATAAGGAAATACAACAAGACAATGGATAGAAATGATTTAAGCACTTTGGAATGGCTACAACATCTACAAGAGGAGCTTATGGATGCTACATTGTATTTAGAAAAACTAAAAAAAGAATTATGAAAAATAAAAAGTTTACAATTAACGAGAGAATAACTTTAGTAGAACGTATGGTTTTTAAATTAGCTCACGAAGTACAAGCAATTGTACAAGCTATAAATATGACTGCTGAAAAAAAAAGTGATGATTTAAAATAAAAAAGGCTTCTTATTTCATTATATAAATAGAGATTATTAATAATTTTATTTAATTATGGATAGGAGAAAGAATAACGGAGGTCATAAATCAGCTGGTAGAAAGTCTAAAGCAGAAGAAGTGCAAATGATTGAGAGGCTTACTCCATTAGAACCTAAAGCATTTGAAGCATTAAAAGAAGGTATAGACAAAGGAGACTTTAAATATGTACAGATGTTTTATCATTACTATGCTGGTAAACCAAAAGAAACAAAAGATATAACCATAAGCTCAGAACAACCTTTATTTGATTTGTAGATGTTTCAAACAACTACTGCTATAAGGAAGTTGCATTCTCTAACAAAGAGAAAGAAAATTATTCAGGGAGGAACTTCCGCAGGAAAAACTTTTGGAATACTTCCTATCTTAATAGATAGATGTATAAGAACACCTAACCTTGAAACAAGTGTAGTATCTGAATCAATACCACATTTAAGAAGAGGTTGTATAAGAGACTTCTTAAAGATTATGCTTTTAACTAATAGGTTTAGAGATAGTCAATGGAATAGATCGTCTTTAACTTATACGTTTACAAATGGCTCTTATATTGAGTTCTTCTCAGTAGAGCAACCAGATAAACTAAGAGGAGCAAGAAGGAATGTATTGTATGTCAATGAAGCAAACAATGTACCCTTTGAAGCATACAACCAATTAGCAATAAGAACCTCTGGAGATATATGGATTGACTTTAACCCAACTGCTAATTTTTGGGCGCATAAAGAGATAGCTGGAAAAGAAGATGCAGACTTTATAACTCTTACCTACTTAGATAATGAAGCTCTACCTGATACAATAGTACAAGAGATAGAAGCTGCAAAAGAGAAAGCAAAAAACTCTACTTATTGGAGTAATTGGTGGAAGGTGTATGGTCTTGGTCAGATAGGTTCTTTAGATGGTGTATGTATTACAGACTGGAAAGAGATAAAAGAACTACCAGAAGAAGCAAGGTTATTATGTGGAGGTATGGACTTTGGCTATCAAAATGATCCAAGCACGTATATCAGATTATATAAATACAACGATGCATATATCTTTGATGAGGTATTCTACCAAAAGAAACTTCTTAATACAGATATCTCAAATCTATTAAAGCAGCACAATGTAACAGAGGTTGTCTATGCAGATTCAGCAGAACCTAAATCAATTGCTGAACTAAGAACATACAAGCATAAAGTGTTACCATGTACTAAAGGTAAAGACTCAATTGTATATGGTATAAACTTAATCAACCAAAACAAAATCTTTGTAACCAGCAGAAGCAAGAACTTAATTAAAGAGTTGCAGTCTTATACTTGGATGAAAGACAGAGAGGGGAATACTATTAATAAACCTATTGATGCTTTTAACCATTGTGTAGATGCAGCACGTTACGCAATCTCTTCTCAGCTAAAGAATCCAAACAAGGGTAAATACTTTATAAGGTAATGAGTAATGAGCAAATGATAGCAATTGTTCAGTGCTTTATACACCATAGAACAAACAAACAAGTGAGGATATCTCTACCAAGTAAACCTCAACATTTTTTATTACTTACAAAGGCTTATGAAAATAGTTTGCCTTATTTCATAAAATAGGTCTCTTTTTTCATTATATATATATGAAGATAGAAATAAACGTACCTACATCACTAAGTGAGATTACATTAAGACAATACCAAAAGTTCTTAAAGATAGCAGAAGAGAATCCAGAGGGTAATTTCTTGGATGCTAAAATGATAGAGATATTCTGTGGAATACCTTTATCAGATAGCTACAAATTAAAGATGTCTAGTGTTACTGCAATTATAGATATACTTACTGATATGCTAGAAGTAAGACCTAATCACGTTGAGAGATTTAAACTCAATGGTGTTGAGTATGGTTTTATACCAGACCTAGATGAAATGTCTTTAGGAGAATATATAGACTTGGATAACAATGCTTCTAAATGGGAGAATATGCACATAGCTATGAACGTATTGTACAGACCAGTTGTAACAAGTAAAGTAGGTAAATACAACATAGAAGAATACACAATAAGCAATCCAGAGAAGATGTTAGATATGCCATTAGATGCTGCATTAGGATCTTTATTTTTTTTTTATCATCTCGGAATAGAATTATCGAAGCATACGATTCTCTCTTCCAATCTGGAGGAAATGGAGGGTTTTCAAGAGCAGCTAATTTCTCTGCAAAATGGGGTTGGTATCAATCAATTTATGGTCTCGCTGGAGGAGATGTTACAAGGTTTGAAGATATCACTAAATTAAATATACATCAATGCTTTACAATGTTATCATTCATGAAAGAGAAAGCAGAGCTGGAAGCACAACAAATAAAAAGTAAGTTTTAAATGAAAGGATTTTATCAAGTAACCGAAACCATAAAGAATCAATTACTATCAGATGTAAATGTAAACACAGTAACAACTGGAGACATTACAAATATTGATTTATCAAAGCAGACTATATTTCCTTTATCACATATTATGATTGATTCAGTTACTATTAGAGATAATACTTTAGATTTTAGTTTATCTATTCTAGCTATAGATTTGGTTGATGTTTCAAAAGAACCAGTTGTAGATGTGTTTATAGGTAACAATAATGAGCAAGATATATTAAATACACAATTAGCAGTACTTAATAAACTAGCACAAGTTTTAGGAAGAGGGCAGTTGTATCAAGACTTATATCAATTAGAAGGAGACCCAGTACTAAGTCCTAAATTTGACTATATAGAAAACCAACTTGCTGGTTGGGAAATGACATTGCAAATCTCAATAAACAATGACATTAGCATATGTTAAACAATGTTAAAAACGAGCTTAGTCTTTTTTCAAAGTATGTCATTCAACAATCAAGAATGAATCTAACAAAGGGAAAAAAGAACGTATCAAAAGAGCTTTATAATAGTTTGGATTATGATTTGAATGTTAGTCCAAACAGTTTCTCTCTTAGCTTCTTAATGGAGGAATATGGTATGTTTCAAGACAAGGGTGTTAAGGGTAAGAATTCAAGTGCTAAAGCACCAAACTCTCCTTATAAGTTTGGAAGTGGTACTGGTAGAAAAGGGGGTTTAACAGAGTCTATTAATAAATGGGTAAGAGCAAGAAGATTTCAATTTAGAGATAAAAAGAGTGGTAGGTTTATGAGTTATGATTCAACTGCTTTTTTAATTTCAAGAAGCATTTATAATAAAGGAATAGAGGCAAGTCTATTTTTTACCAAACCATTTGAAAGAGCATTTAAGAGATTAGACAAAGACATAATAGAAGCATACAAATTAGATGTTGAAGAACTACTAAAATTTACAACCAATGGCAATAATTAATACAAGAAGCCCACATTTTTTATCTGTATCAGATGCTGACTTAGCAACTGCAACTTTAGATATTGAGATTTATACTGGAGATGAAACAACTGGTTATAGTGGTACACCTCAATACAACCTTAGTAAAAAGATAATACTAAACACAACTAAAATATCTTTTGAAATATCAGAGCTTATAAGAGACTATTTAGATATAACTTTTGAAGGAGATTATGATGCTTCTGCTGAACAATCTTGTAAATGGGTAAGAACAATACTTACTGCACTTGATGGTAATGGTGTACAATTATCACAAACAATAAGCACAGATTTAGCCTTTGAGAGTTATGGCTATTTTGAAGATGGTTCAAATTATTCTTTTGAATATGAAGGCTTATTAATGAGTAATAGTGAAATGTTTATAAAGTCTGGAGATGAGATAAAAATACCAGTACAAACAGATAGAAGTGTAACTGCTAAATTTTATGATTCAGATAATGGTCTTTTAGATTCTGAAACATTTTCTTTATCAGACCAATCACAAGACAAAGTAGTTTATACATCTTATACAGATAACCAAGCAGTAAAGGCAACCATTCAATATACTGGAGATGCTGGTTCTGAAACTTCAACTATAAAAATATCACAATTAAGCGAGTGTAAATTCACACCTTATAAGACAACATTTATAAATAAGTTTGGAGTGTTGCAAGACTTATACTTCTTTAAAAAGTCAGTAGAGAAAATGACTACTAAAAGAGAAAGCTACAAAGCAAATATTTTATCATCAAGCAATACTTACAATACCTACAATCACACAAAAAGAGATTTCAATATCGTAGCAAGCGAATCTATTTCTTTAAGTAGTGGTTTTGTAAATGAATCTTACAACGAGGTGTTTAAGCAGATGATGTTGTCAGAGAAGGTATGGATCACAAACCCAAACAATCAAGTATATCCTATCAATATAAAGACAAGCAACATCACATACAAAACAAGTGTAAATGATAGGTTAGTAGAATACACAATAGAGTTTGACAATTCATACAATGTTTTAAATGACATAAGGTAAATGCAAAAAATACAACTATACATAGAAGGTCAGAGAGTAGATTTATTTGATGATGAAAGTGTTGTACTAACACAAACAATCCAGAACGTAAAAGACGTTCAGAAAGTGTTTACAGACTATTCAAAGACATTCACATTACCAGCAACAAAAGAAAATAATAAAATATTTAAACACTATTACAACAATAGTATTACAAATGGTTTTGATGGTAGAAGTAGAGTAAGTGCAACCTTAGAATTAAATTATTTAAAGTTTAGAAAAGGAAAAATAAAACTTGAAGGTGTTGATTTAAAAAACAATGTACCATCATCTTACAAAGTAAGATTTACTGGAAATACAGTTACATTAAAAGACTTGCTAGGAGAAGATAAACTAGGAGCTTTAACTGGCTTAAATTCAAACACCTTAGTTTACAATGCTGCAAATGTAAAAACTAAGTTAAAAGCAAACCCAGCAACAAACGATGTTGTAGTTCCTTTAATAACACATACACAAAGGTTAATTTATAATAGCTTAACATCGAATAATGACAAAGGGAATTTACATTATGATAGTAGCAATGTACATGGTGTTTCTTGGGATGACTTAAAATATGCAATAAGAGTAGATACTATTATACAAGCAATAGAAACAAAATACGGAATAACATTTAGCAATGATTTCTTCAATAGCTCAAATGCACCTTACTACAATTTGTTTATGTGGCTACACAGAAAAAAAGGTTATGTAGAATCTCCAACTGCAACAGAGGTAGAATCTTTGGTTAATACTTGGACTGCTACAAGTGTAGGCTCAACCATAACATCAATGTCAAACACATCAACTTTATTTGTTGGTGGTACTCCAAGCAGATACACTAAGCTAGATTTAAAACTAAGAACAACAAGTAGTTTTTCTTATAGTGCTTCTGTACAATTAAACGGAACAGAGATTTACAATAGTGGAAGTGTAACTGGAGACTTAGATATAACAAAAGATGATATAGGAACATCACAAGGTACTTATAATGTTATTATACAATCAGCTCAAAATGTTACATTCTCAGAGGTTACTTGGGATATTGGATATAGGCTTTTAGCTGGTTTAGAAACATTTAATACTTATACATCTGCTGCATTTTCTCACACAAATGCGTTTGATTTTATTATAACACAACAGATACCAGAGATAAAATGTATTGATTTCTTAACTGGTATTTTTAAAATGTTTAATCTAACATCTTATGTTGATAATGATACAGATAATGTTATTGTAAAAACTTTAGATAGCTATTATGCTGGAGGTACTTCTTATGACATAACAGAATTTGTAGATAGGGATAAAAGCTCTGTTAATGTTGCGTTACCATTTAAAGAAATAACCTTTGAACACGGAGATACAAAAACACTTTTAGCCAATACACATTCACAACTATTTAATAAAACTTGGGGCAAGACAGAGTATAAAAATGGAGAAAAATTAGATGGTAAAATATACAAAGTAAAAACACCTTTCTCACAATTAAAATATGAACGATTACCTGATTCAAACAATAGCAATGCAACATCTATTCAGTATGGGTTTTTTGTAGATGACAATCAAGATCCTTACTATGGTAAACCTTTATTGTTTTATCCAATTTTAAATAGTGGTAATAGCATATCTTTTTTAGATACTACAAGCAGTAATTCAGAAATAGCACAATATAATATACCATCAAATAGTGTTGCATTAGCATCATCAACAAGCAAGTATAATATCAATTTCAATAATGAGATAAACGAATATACTGCTGACAATACATTTACAGATACTTTATTTCAAGCATACCATAAAGATTACATATCTGATGTATTTGATGTAACAAACAGACTAACAAAAGTAACTGCATATTTACCTCTAAGAATCTTGCTTAATTATACACTAGCAGATAGGTTTAATATTAGTGGTTCTACTTACAAGATTAATAGCATTAAGACAAATATGCTAACTGGTAAATCTGACTTAGAGTTGTTGAACGATATTTATACACCTCCAGCTCCAGCAATTCCTCCAGATACAACTGCACCAACTGCACCAGTTGTTTACACACCAAGTACAATAATAGGTACAACACAAGTTTATTTCTGTTGGGCTGCTTCAAGTGATGGTACTGGTGTAGGTGTAAAAAGTTACTCAGTAACACAAGATGGAGTGCTTATACAGAGAGTTACTGCAACACCCTTACAAGACTTTTATTGTGTTACCGTAACTGGATTAGCAAGTGGTACATCTTATACGTTTGGAATAACTGCAACAGACTTTAATAGTAATGTATCATCAATAACTAATTACACAATAACAACGTCATGATAAAAGAGATATTAGAGTTACTAAAAGATACAGATTGCAAGTCTGAGATAGTACAAATAGCAAAAGGAAAAAATAAGTTTCCAGATAGTTTTAAAGAATTAATAAAAAGAGAATGGAAAAAGTAGTAGTTGAATTAGAAGCTAAAACTGGTAAAGCAGAAGCAAGTTTACAAGATGTTGTAAATGCAATACAAGACATTAATAAAGCAACCACAGAATCAAATAAAGATACTGCTAAGTCTTTAAAAGAAGTAGAGAAGTCTTCTAGCAAAGCAGCTAAAGGCATAAAGGGTATTGGAAATGCTATAAAGGCTGCTGGTATTGGATTAGCAATTGCTGCATTAACGACATTAAAAGAAGTATTTACATCTAATCAAAAAGTAGCAGATTTATTTTCAACTGCATTTGAAACGGTGTCTTTAGTGTTTAGTAGTTTTGTAGAAACAATAGTTGATGTTGTTGAAAATGTTAATGAAGCTACTGGTGGTTTTGATGCATTAAAAAAAGTAGTAGGTGGACTTTTAACCATTGCTATTTCTCCTTTAAAGTTTGCATTTTTTGGAATTAAATTAGGTTTACAAGAAGCACAACTAGCTTGGGAACAATCATTTTTTGGGGATAAAGATCCAACAACAATTAAAGAACTAAATTCTGCAATAAAAGAAACTAGGAATGATTTAGCTGATGTAGCTACTGAAGCAGTAGATGCTGGTAAACAAGTTGCTAATAATTTTGTAGAAGCAGTTGGAGAGGTTAATACATTGGTAACGGAATCCGTTCAGGGTGTATCTAAAATAAGTGTAAGTGCTGCATATGAAGCAGCGAAAGCCAATGTAGAACTTGCAAACTCTGCTGAATTAGCATCAGTAAAAAATCAAGGATTAATTGAAAAGTACGACAGACAAGCAGAGCAACAAAGACAAATACGAGACGATGAAAGCAAGAGTATTGAAGAAAGAATAAAAGCTAATGATGAACTTGCTAAAATACTAGACAAGCAAGAAGAAGCAATGCTTAAAAATGCTGACATTGCTGTTGCATCTGCTAAAGCAGAGTTAGATAAAAATAAAGAAAATATACAATTACAAAAAGCATATGAAGAAGCACTTAATGAAAGAGCTGGTATTGAAGCACAAATAACTGGGTTTAGAAGTGAGCAACAAACAAACACAAATTCTTTATTAAGAGAGCAGAAAGAAATAATGAATGAGATTGCTCTTTTTGGTAAATCTGAAAGAGACAGAGAAAGGCTAGAGCTAGAACAACAATATGAAGCAAACAAACTTTTAATAGAAAAAGAAATTACAGATGATGCAGAAAAAAAAGAAAGATTACTTGCAGCAGAAACAGATTACAAAACAAAGTTAAAAGAATTAAACGATGGGTTTGATACTGTGGATTTAGAAGCAAAACAATTAAAAGCAGATAAAGAAGCTGAGATAGAGCAACAAAAAATAGCTATAAAACAAAACACTTTAGATAATATTGTTTCTATTGCTAATGCAGAATCAGCAGTTGGTAAAGCAGCATTAATTGCTAAGCAACTTTTGATGGCAAAAGAGTTAATATTGGAGATAAAGAAAACAATTACATTTTCAACACAAGCAGCAGCAAGGTCAACCGTTGCAATGGCAGAAGGTTCAGCACAAACTGCTAAAATTGGATTTCCTCAAAATATACCTATGTTAATTGGTTATGCTGCACAAGCTGCTGGTATTTTCTCTGCTATAAGGTCAGCAGTAAAAAGCTCTAAGGCTGGTGCATCAATCCCAAATATTACACCACCATCAACACCATCTATACCAACTGGAGCATCTACACCACCATTATTTAATGTAGTTGGTGCAAGTGATACAAACCAATTAGCATCTGCTATTGGAGGGCAATCTCAACAACCAGTACAAGCATACGTTGTTGCAAACGATGTAACAACTGCACAGAGTATGGATAGAAATATTGTAAATGATGCAAGTTTAGGAGATTAAAAATGCAAAAAGTATTGATTATTTCATTATATATACATGAGACTGATTGAATTAATTTTAGATGATGATGAGGCAATAGGTGTTTCTGCAATTAGCGTAGTAGCCAATGGTGCTATTGAGTCAGATTTTATTGCTTTAAACACCCAAGAAATAAAACTTGCTGAGATAAACAAAGAGAAACGTTTATTGATGGGGGCTTTACTTATACCAAAGAAACCTATTTACAGAAAGTCTGGAGAAGATGAGTACTACATATTCTTTTCTGAAAAGACAATTGCAAAAGCATCTCAATTATATCTACAAAACGGAAACCAATCCGAAGCAACACTAGAACACAAAGACCAATTAAAAGATTTAACACTTGTAGAATCTTGGATTGTAGAAGACAAACAAAAAGACAAGACTGCTTTATATGGTTTAGATGTACCAGTAGGTACTTGGATGGGTTCTGTAAAAGTAGAGAACGAAGATGTATGGAATGATTATGTAAAGACTGGTAAAGTAAAAGGTTTTAGTATAGAAGGATATTTCGCTAATCGATTAGAATCAAAACCAAAAGCAGAATTATCAGCAGACGAAAAGAAATTAGCAGAACTTAAAAAACTTTTATCCTAATGAGAGCAGTTTATTGTAAATGTAAAAATACTTATTCAATAGAATGTAAGGATAATAATAATAAAATTTGTAATGCTCCAGAGTATTGGAAGCAAGGCATCGGTAGGATAAGTGCAATACCAGCAACACCAAGTGATATTTTTGGTTTAACATTTGACACAACATTTAATTAAAAATTATGAGCATAAAAAGCGAAGCAATAATAATAAGAGATGAAACAACAACTGGAGCAAACACTGCTGCTAGAGTTGGAGGAAACCTTGTATCTATTGCAGATGATTTAATATCAAAACAAACTGAGATAGATTTAAATAGTGCTAAAGTTGGTATTACAACGCAACAAGCAACAGACATTACTACAAATACTGCTAAAGTTGGTATTACAACGCAACAAGCAACAGACATTACTACAAATACTGCTAAAGTTGGTATTACAACGCAACAAGCAACAGACATTACTACAAATACTGCTAAAGTTTCTTTTGATAGTGCTTCAAGTACAAAGCTAGGAGGAATTGAAACTAGTGCAGAAGTTAATACTATTAACTCAACAACTACATCAGAACCAACTGGAAGCGATTTAGTTTACAATGTTGTTAGTTTGACACAAGCAGAATATGATGCTGGAAGTCCAGTAGCAACAACATTTTACTTAATAGTCGGATAATATGGCTATAAAGTTAGGAAGTGCTAGTATTTCAAAATTATACTTAGGAAGCAATGAAATATCAAAAGCCTATTTAGGTGCTAATGAAGTTTTTTCAAGTGGAGATACTACAACTTTTATTACAACTTGGAGAACAACAACAAGTAATGAATCTATAACTATTCCTACATTTGGAATTGGATATAATTACGATTTAACTACATCTGATGGTCAAGAATTTACTGGATTAATTGGAGCTAAGACAATAACATTTGCTGCATCAGGAGACTATGATGTGTCAATAAGTGGAGTATTTCCTAGAATTTACATTAATAATAACGTTACAAATAAGGTTAAATTAATTGATATCAAACAATGGGGTAATATTGCTTGGTCAAGTTTTAGAAATGCTTTTTATGGATGCTCAAACTTAACTGGTTCGTTCACGGATGCTCCAAACCTTACAAATGTTACTGATTTAGAACGAGCTTTTTATGGATGTTCATCTTTTAATCAAAACATAGGTAGTTGGGACGTTAGTGGTGTTACTAATATGAATAGAACATTTTTTCAAGCATTTGTTTTTAATCAACCCATTGGAAATTGGGATGTTTCAAATGTTACAAATATGAATAGAATGCTTTTTCAAAACACTAATTTTAATCAATCTTTAAATTGGGATGTTAGTAGCGCAACAGATATGTCTGTATTATTAAGTGGAGCAACTTTATCAACTGCTAATTACGATGCTACATTGATAAATTTAGAAAGTAAATTACAAGCAACATATCCAAATGGAAGTGGATATACAGCTAGTATTTCAACTAGTTTTGGAAGTTCAAAATACACAAGTGGGGGAACTGCTGCTGCTGCTAGGGCATCATTAGTAAGTAATTTTGGATGGTCAATAGTTGACGGAGGTGCTGCTTAAATAAATAAATAAATATGATTGAATTAAAAAATACAAGTATTTGCTACCCAACCAATGAAACTTGGTTTATATGCTGGGATAATACTAGAACAGAAATAAAAGCATTTGGCTCTATTTTAACAGACCAATGTCTAGAAACTCCTTGGATTGAAATAGACTATTACGACAATGAAGAACAATGGGCAGAAATACTAATTAAAAATGAAATAAATCCATTTTAATAAAAACGAAAATGCAAAATAATAACTAATTTTTATTATATATACATGAACACACAGAACAGAGTTTTTAAAAAACTAGCACAAGCAGAGAAAGTGGAGTTGTCTGCACAGAAAGTTGAGTTGGCTAATCTTAATCAATTAAAAGCTGGTATTAAAAAAGTTGAAAAAGATTTAAAGGCTGGTCAAAAATATGAAAATCAGTATAAAAAACTTACTGGAGAAGCAGACGATTTAGCAAGAAAATTCTTATCACTTTCAAGTGATGGTAAAATGGGAATTCCTTTATCTGTAAATTTATTTACTATGATAAAGGATATTAAAGCTGCTGGTAAAGAATTAGGAGTTGATATGTCCAGTAACTCAGATGTAAAATTTGCTGAAACTGTTATGAATGCTTGGGCAGACTGGAAAAATGATGTGCAAAAAATGTCAGATAAAGCATCTGCAATGGCTAAAAAATTAAGTTAACTAAATATATGAACACAGACAGAACATTACTAAACAAAGCAAGAGTTTTACTAGGTATAGAAGTAAAGCTAGAGCAAATGACACTAGACAATGGTGCAGTCTTAGAAGCTGAAGTATTTGAAGCTGGTGCAGAAATTTTCGTTGTTGCAGACGAGGATCGTGTACCAGTACCAGTTGGAGAATACGAAGCAGAAGGCAAAACTATTGTAGTATCAGAAGAAGGAGTAATTGGAGAAATCAAAGAAGCAAGTGCAGAAGAAGAAGCACCAGCAGAGGAAGCTCCAGTTGCAGAAGAAGAGTTAGCAACGGAAGAAGCTACTCCTAAAAAAATAGTTAAATCAATATCAGAAGAAATGTTCTTCTCAGAAATTGAAAAACTAAGAACCGAGATCAACGAACTAAAACTTTCTAAAACAGAAGTTGTTGCAGAAGAAGTAGTAGTTGAAGAAGAAAAAGTAGAGTTATCAGAAGTAGAAGGTATAACACACACACCAGAAAATACATCTGATAAAAAAGAAACAAATCTTTATTCTCAAAGAGGGAATAAAAACACAACAATAAATAGAATTTTTAACGCAATAAATAAATAAATAATGGCTACAACAACAAGTATTACTTCCACTTATGCTGGAGAATTTGCTGGAAAATACGTTTCAGCAGCTCTATTAAGTGGTAACACAATCGCAAATGGTTTAATCGAAGTAAAACCAAATGTAAAATTTAAAGAAGTATTAAAAGTGGTATCAATTGATGGTATTACTGCAAATGCTACTTGTGATTTCTCTGATACATCAACTGTAACGTTGACTGAAAGAGTAATCGAACCAAAACAACTTCAAGTAAATCTTGAATTATGTGTAAACAATTTCCGTTCTGATTGGGAAGCTGAATCTATGGGTTTCAGTTCTCATGATAACTTACCTAAAACTTTCTCTGATTACTTTATCGGAAGAATCTCTCAGAAGGTAGCACAAAAAACAGAGCAAGATATCTGGAGTGGAACTGATGGAGCTGGTTCTTTTGATGGTTTTGTAACTTTATTAGCTGCTGACTCTGCACATACTGGAGCTAAAAAGATTACTGGACAAGCAGTAACTGCTGCAAATGTAGTAGCTGAGTTAGGAAGTATTGTAGATGCTATTCCAAGTTCTTTATATGGTAACGATGAGTTATTCGTTTATGTTTCTCAGAACATCTTCAGAGCATACAAGAGAGCTTTAGGTGGTTTCCAAGCAAACGGACAAGGAGCTGCTGGTGTAAACGCACTAGGTAACAACCAAGACATCGACATCCAATATTTTGATGGTGTAAAAATTGTTGCTTGTAACGGATTAGCTGACAACAAAGCAATCGCTACTTTGAAATCAAACTTATACTTTGGAACTGGACTTTTATCAGACCACAACGAAGTAAAAGTATTAGATATGTCAGATTTAGACGGAAGTTCTAATGTACGTTTTATCATGAAATATTCAGCAGCAGTACAATACTCTATTGTTGGAGATATAATTTCTTACGGATTAGGATTGTAAGATAATCTAATAAATAATTATAAAGGGTAGGTAGTTCATCTACTTACCCTTTTTTTAATAACTAAAAAAATATAACACAATGGCTTGTTTACTTACATCTGGTAGAGCTTTACCTTGTAAAAGTAGTGTTGGTGGCTTAAAGGCAGTATATTTCGCAGACTATGGTACTTTAGGTGCTACAACTATAGCATCTGGAGAAATTACTGCATTTGCTGGTACTCCAGACTTCTTTAAATTTGATATCAAAGGTAATTCTTCATTAGAAACCACAATTAATAGTTCAAGAGAAAACGGAACTACATTTTACACACAAACTTTAAATTTAACATTACCAGTTTTAGATAAAGCTACACAAGAAGAAATTAAAATATTAGCTACTGCACGTCCTCACGTTGCAATAGAAGATTATAATGGTAATTTCTTTTTAGTAGGTTTAGAACACGGAGCAGAGGTAACTGGAGGTACAATTGTATCTGGATCTGGAATGTCAGAATTAAGTGGATTTACTTTAACGTTAGAAGGTCAAGAAACCGACGCAGCATATTTTGTAACACCGGCCGTAATAACTGCTGATACAAGTGCAACGCAAATAGATCCAAACGCATAGTTTTTTTGATTTTTGATTTGATTTTAGGGCATTCTTTCGGGGATGCTCTTTTTTTTTATACAAATTAATAAAAAGGGTTAAAAATTTCATTATATATAAGATGAAACACTTAATACCATCTACAAACTCACAAACGATAAAAATTATACCAAGAGTATATGATACATCTGTAACAATTAAGTTAAGAGATGATAGCACTAACTCAGAGGTAGAGATAACACCTACTGCAATTGTAAACAAAAACTACTTAGAGCTTTCTAGTGTGTTTACATTAATAGAGGGTAGATTTTATGATTTAAAAGTATATAACGGACAAGACATCATTTATAGAGACAAGATTTTTTGTACTAGCCAATCAACTAACCAATCAAACAACGAACATTACTCGGTAAATAAAAACGAGTATGTACAAGAAGATGGTGGTAATAATGATTTTATAATATTATGAGAAAAAACATAAGAAAAACAAAACCAACTATAAATAACAAAAGCAAATCATCTGTTTCTTTTGTTAATTTATCTTCTTACACCTCTCCAGAGATTGTAGAGAATAAAAACAAAGAGTGGATTGAGTTTGGTGCAGACAATGACTATTTTAAATTTTTAATTGATAGATACAACGGAAGTCCTACAAACAATGCTTGTATAAACTCTATCTCTCAGCTAATATTTGGTAAAGGCTTAGATGCTACTGATAGTGCAAGGAGACCAGAGCAATATGCAAGAATGATATCTCTATTTAAAAAAGACGATGTTAGAAGGTTTGCTTATGATTTAAAACTTACTGGTCAATGTGCTATGCAAGTAATTTACTCAAAAGATAAAAAGAATATTGAGAAAGTAGAGCATTTACCTATTGAGACTTTAAGAGCTGAGAAATGTGGAGAAAAAGACAAAAAAGTACAAGCATATTACTATCATGCAGATTGGGTAAATATAAAGCCAAGTGATAAACCTTTAAGAATACCAGCTTTTGGTGTTTCAGATACACCTAAACCTATTGAGATACTATATGTTAAACCCTATGTAGCTGGAATGTATTATTATTCTACACCAGACTATCAAGGAGGGTTGCAATATTCAGAGTTAGAAGAAGAAATATCAAATCTGCATCTTAATAATGTCATTCAAGGTATGCAGCCTAGTATGTTAATCTCAATGAATAATGGAGTACCTGATGAAGAACAACAAAGGTTAGTTGAAAATAAGATAAAAGCTAAGTTTAGTGGATCGTCTAATGCTGGTAAATTCATACTTGCTTTTAACGATGATAAAGAAAGTGCTGCAACAATTGAAGCAGTACAATTATCAGATGCACACAACCAATACCAATTTTTAAGTGATGAGGCACAGAAAAAAATAATGGTGGCTCATAGGATTGTATCTCCTATGCTTTTAGGTATTAAAGATTCTACTGGATTTGGTAATAATGCAGAAGAATTGGAGACTGCCTCTATTTTAATGCAAAATTCAGTCATTGCACCATTTCAAGAGCTTTTAACAGATGCTTTTGACAAGATACTTGCTTTCAATAACATTAGCTTAAACCTTTATTTTAAAACCTTACAACCTCTACAATTTATTGATTTAGAGAATGTACAAGACGAAGAAACTAGAGAAATAGAGACTGGTGTAAAGATGTCAAAAGTATTCTCTGATTTAGAACAACTAGGGGAGGATGAAGATTTAGAGAATTGGGAATTGATTGACGAAAGAAAGGTAGACTATGATGCAGAAGATGAATTAAATGAGGAACTAAATAAGTTAAACAATCCTAAACAATCTACATTGTCAAAGATGTACAATTTTGTTACTACTGGAACTGCTAGACCTAATGCAAAGAGTAAGCAAGACGGAGAAAATGAAGAAGGTGTGCAATTTAGGGTACGATATCAATACGCACCATTAAGTTATAGTGCAAATAGTAGAGATTTTTGCAAGAAAATGGTAAATGCTGCTAAGATATACAGAAAAGAAGATATAGATAGAATGAGTACAATGCCAGTTAATAAGGGTTGGGGATTAAACGGAGCTGATACTTATGATATATGGTTGTATAAAGGAGGTGGAGATTGCCATCATTTTTGGATGAGAAAGACTTACAAAGCAAAGAAAAAAGGAATTAAACCAAGTGTTGGTAACCCTAATGCTGAGGTTAGTGTAAATAAGGCTAAAAAAGAAGGGTTTAAACCAGAGGTAAATGCAAAAGAAGTAGCAAAAAGACCTACTGATATGCCAAATAACGGATTTGTAAATAAAAGATAACTATGGCAACTGCATTATTTATAAGTAGAACGGATTTAGTAAAGAATAGCATTATAGATGGTAATACCGATAGTGACCTTTTTCTACAATATGTGAAAATTTCACAAGAAATACATATTAGAAACTATTTAGGAGGTAAATTATATGATAAAATCTCTGATGAAATAGTAGCTGGAACTTTATCTGGTAACTATTTAACATTGGTAACTGAGTATGTACAACCGATGTTGATCCATTATGCAATGGTTGATTATTTACCATTTGCTGCATATCAAGTAAAAAATGGTGGTGTATTTAAGCATAACTCAGAGAACGCACAAACTGCTTCAAAAGACGAGGTAGATTTTCTAGTAAGTAAAGAAAGAGACTTTGCAGAGTATTACACTAGAAGGTTTGTAGACTATATGTGCTATCATGGTAATTTATATCCAGAGTACACAAATAATTCAGAGGATGATGTATATCCATCAAAAAATACTAATCCTTCAAATTGGGTGCTATGATTAAAGGAATGTACAAACCAAAAAAAACAAATGTTGTTAAATTAAAAAAGTATCTAACTAAAAAAGAAAAAGATGGCAAACGAGGCATACGAGAATAGTTGGTGGGGTAGTCCAGTAGAGAATGGTTGGGGTGGTATTTATTATGATTTTGCTCAAGGTGGTGGTTTAGATGGTACATCTTTTATCACAACTTGGCGAACGACATCTGCAAACGAAACAATCACAATACCAACTAGTGGAGGAAGCTATAATTATGATATAAGTACCTCCGATGGTCAGACTTTTACTGGTGTAAGTGGTAACCAAGCAATAACTTTTGCTACTGCTGGAGATTATGACGTATCTATTAGTGGAGATTTCCCTAGAATTAGAATTAATGACGGAGTAGATAAAGATAAAATAATTGATATAAAGCAATGGGGAAACATTGTTTGGTCAAATTTTGGAAGTGCTTTTTTTGGATGCTCAAACTTAACCGGTTCTTTTACGGATGCACCAAATCTTGCAAATGTTACAAGTTTTGACAATTCATTTAGAAATTGCTCATCTTTTTCTACTAATTTATCTTCGTGGGATGTTAGCAATGTTACTAGTTTTAACAGTGCTTTTTTAATTTTTGGAGCAACTGCACCATCTACTCCAGTTAGTGGATTAGGTTCGTGGGATATGAGTAGTGCTACTAATATTAGTGCAATGTTGAGAAACCAAACAAACTACAACGAGGATTTAAGTTCTTGGAATGTTAGCAATGTTACTAATATGAGTAACACATTTTTTGGTGCTACATCTTTCGACCAAAACCTATCGGCGTGGGATATTGCAAACGTAACAAATTTCACAAATTTTGCTAAAAGCGCTACTTTTTCAACATCAAATTACGACGCTATTTTAATTGGCTGGGAGGCAACATTGCAAGCAGCATTTCCAAATGGTAGTGGTTATGCACCTACAATTAGTATAAATTTTGGAAATAGTCAATATACAAGTGGTGGAGCATCAGAAACTGCAAGAACATCATTAATAAACAACTTTAATTGGACTATCACAGATGGTGGTTCTATATAAATAAAAAAATGGCTGAATTAAAAGAATTAAAAAATACAATTGTTTGTTATCCAGTTCCAGAAACTTGGTTTATCTGTTGGGATAGCAATAGAACAGAAATAACAGTATATGGTTCTATTTTGCCTACGCAATGTATGGAAACACATTGGTTTCAAATTGACTATTATGACAATGAGGAGGATTGGGCAAAAGTTTTATTGAATAACGGAATAAATCCTTTTGAATAATGACACAAAAAGATTTAATATTAGAAATAAGACAAGAACAGAAAAGAATGGCAAAAGAGCAGTTAAATTTAGCTGCCAGTCTATCTAGCTTTTTAAACAAACAAGAACTATTTAATCAACGTATATCTGACATCTTGGAGAACGATGAAAAGACAGACAAGAAGGGTTTGGTTTATGAGGTAGAATCTAACTCAAATAGGATTGATGAAATAGAAATAAATAGTAAAGTAACTGCTGGTAAAATTGCAATTAGTGTAACTATTTTAACTTTTATAGGTAGTGCAATTTGGAAACTAATAACCATATTTGATTAATGAGTAAATACTTTAAAGAGATTGAAAACAATATGAATAAAAATTTTTTATTTGTATTAGACGAAGCAAGAGAACTAGCTGGAATACCTTTTGTAATAAATAGTGCGTACAGAAGTCCAGAACATCCTTTATCTATTAAAAACCCTAGTTCAAGCCATATTAAAGGATTGGCAGTAGATATAAAAGCAACAGATAGTATAACAAGATTTAAGATTGTTAAAGCTCTTATTGAAGTTGGTTTTACAAGAATGGGAATAGCAGATACATTTATTCATGTTGATTTAGATTTAGACAAAACGCAAAACGTAATATGGACATATTAAATAAAATACCAAAAGACAAACTACTTCACTTCTTTGTGGGTAGTGTTATACTATTTGTATCATTACTTTTTTTTAGCACACTTGTTTCATTTTATATTGTTGTTATTGTAGCACTTATAAAAGAAGTTGTGTATGACGATTTTTTAGGTAAAGGTACACCAGAAGTTCAAGACTTTATTTATACAATCCTTCCTTGTTTATTTCACTTAATTAATATTTTATTATAATGAGCAATCCTAAATTAAGAAAAAACGGAGGTAAAGGTACTTTCTTTGGTAACCTCTGGAGAGGTGTTGTCAAAAACAATATTCCAATGGGAGAAACAATAATTGCTGCTATTGATGGAGGTAATCCAATAGAGGTTATAAAAGCCATTACAAAAGATAAAGACATACCAGTAAAAGACAAAGAAACAATGTTAGCTAACCTAGAGCAAGATGTTATAGAGATGCAAGAGATTACTAAACGTTGGGAATCAGACAATAAAGCTGATTCATTTCTTACTAAAAACATAAGACCTTTAAGCCTTGCTTTTTTAACCTTGTCTCTTTTTATTTATGTGATTTTAGATAGTTCTTTGCAATCTTTTAATATAGATCAACAATGGATTTCACTACTTGGTAATCTACTTATGCTTGTTTATGGTGGATATTTTGGTGCTAGAACACTAGAAAAAATAAGAAAATAAAATAAATTTCAAGGTTTTTCTCATTATATAGATATGGGAAAAGACAACAGATTTAGATTATCAGACGAAAAAGCCAAAAAATTAGGATTAGTTTTAAATAAATCAAAACGTTACAGACTAAATAAAGAAAAACAAAAAGAATTAAAAAATGAAGTAAAATCAGAATCAAAACCAAACAATTATAACTCTAGTTCTTTTGTTCTATCTGCTTGGAATATGTCAAGTGGTCAGATGATGAATATAGACAAGTATTGTACGCATTATAGTTTACCAAGAGCAGATATATCTTCTTATAAACTAGTATCACATACTGGTACTCCTTATTATAATATAGTCTTTAAAGAAAATGTTGTAGATAATGATGTAGATGTAGAACACATCCGAAAAGTTTTACAAGATGAAATTGTAAGAGATTACAATCCTATAAAATATCACTACAAGCAAAATAAAGAAGCAGTACTAAAATGGGCAGACCTACACTTTGGGGCACATATTAGGAATCTTCTTATTACTCATGACTACGATAAAGATATATTAGAGAAAGGATTACTCAGAAGTGTTGAGGAAACAAATGAGCTAGGTTTTAAAAAAGTTCACGTTCACATTAACGGAGATTTGATAGAGAGTTTCTCTGGTTTAAATCACATCAATTCTTGGATGTCTATGGATAAAGATTTGATTGGATCAAAAGCAGTAATGCTATGTACTAAATTATTAGACAACGCATTATCTAAAATAAAAAATCTTGGTACTATTAAAATTGTAGCTGGTAATCACGATCGTTTGTCAAAAGCCAACGATGAAGATGTAAAAGGTGGAGCTGCTGAGTTAATTGCTTGGGGTTTAGAACTAAAAGGATATGATATAGACTTTCATCCGTTTGTAACTACGCATCAGGTAGAGGGAATTAATCATATAAACTTACATGGAGATAAAGGTATTTCTAAAAAAGCATCTAGTGATATAATTTTAAACTATGGTAAGCAAGGTACTTACAATTTCATATTTGAAGCTCATTTACATTCTATTATAGAAAAACTATCAGTATCTCAAAGAAGCAAGTTTAATATTGTATCTGATGATTCTGTAAATTTTAGACGTATGCATCTACCAAGTTTTTTTACTGGTAATTATTACTCTGAGACTTTAGGGTATAACTCTAACTCTGGTTACACTTTAGTATGGGATAATGGAAAAGGAAAACCAAATGTTTTGTCTTGTACTGTTTAAAGAATAAAATCTATTTTCTCAGACCAATCCTCTGGAATGTCTGCATCAATTTTATGTATATACATTTCAAGAGCTTGTTGCGTTTCATGTCCAGTAATTGGTTGTAGTTCTTTTATTGCTTCTGAGTAGCTTTTGTTCTCAGTACTTCTTAAATACCTAAAAAGATTTGTAATAAAAGAATGACGGAAAGAATACAAACCATATTCTTTGCCTAAGTTGAATTTATTTTTTACTTTTTTAAATCGTTTACTAAATGCATCTCTTCTTGTATTGTCATCTGTATTCCATTCTGCTGGTTTATTTTTTAAAGTGAATAAGAAATACTCCTTATTATATAGGTGTAAATTCATTGCTTTTACATCTTCTATAAATATACTTGGAATGCGTTTTGTTTTTTGTGGTTTGTTTTTTGCTTTAAAATATAAAAGATTTTCTTCTAGGTTTACATCTTTTACTCTTAATCTGTTTACCTCAACTGGACGTAGAAAGCAATACGAGACAAAACGGATATACATTAATAAATACGGATCGTTATTTTTTAAATAGTCTACAATATCTTTAAGTTCTTTTCTAGTAAAGGTTCTATCTGTTTTTGGTTTTGTCTTTTCGTTACCTATGTCTTTAATAAAGTTTCTATCTATTAAATTAAGTTTGTTTTCCATTATGGTAAACAGAGCTGATAAAGATGCTTTTGAGTTGTTGCGAGTTCTTGCAGATGTTTCTTTTAGTTTTTGATTTAAGAATTTAAGAACGACAGACTTTGTTAAATCGTTTATGTCTTTGTTTTGGTTATATTTAAGAAAGTCTAAAAATTGGTTCTTTGTATGAAGGTAGTCTTTAGATGTTATTTTAGAAACAGATAGAGTACAATGTTCATAAGCTAACTCTAATGCTTCTTTTATAGTATGTACTTTTTTTTCATCTTCAAAGTTGTTTAAATTAAAAGGGGAGTAGCCATTTCTAATTGCAGTTTCTAATCCAAACTTTAAATTCTTTAAATGCCTTACTCTATCCTCAAATTTTTTTAATTTATTAACTCCTCCTTTTAAATGGCTTTGCCTTTCTAGTTTGTTTGTATTTGGATTTCTAAAAGACCATCTTAAATACCAAGACTTTTTTAGTGCTTTTGTTTTTTCACTTTTGCTTAAATATTTCCATTCATTGACGTTTATTCCTCCAGTATAAAAAGAAATAGTGTATTTTTTTTGCATTTTTTTTAAAACATCTAGTGCGTACTCTACAACGTATTTTTGAAGTATTTTTTTATTTTTCTTCATACAAAAACGACTTAAATTTTGAACCTAAATCGTTTATTTACAAAGAGTTGTGTTTACTTTAAATTTGTAGCGAAGACGGGATTTGAACCCGTGACCTCAGGGTTATGAATCCTAAGGTAGATTTACAAACCCTTATAAACACTGACTTTATGCATTGTCGATTTATGATTAATGACAACCAAATAACGTACTTTTTTTTATGCAACTACTTGCTTTTTTGTACTTAATTTTTTATATTTATTGTTTAACAATAATAAAAAAATAATAAACAATACCCTCTAATCCTCTAACTATAAAAATTGAAATAAAAGATATTATTTATTTTCTGTTATAAAAACTTATATGTTAGTTTTAAATTTAAGTTTTAAATGTATATTAAATTAACTCAAGATTACTACAAGAAACAAGTAAAAAAAAATATTAAGATTATTAAAAAATTAAAAAATAAACTAACAAAAAAAGAATTAGATACTATTCTTTCAAAATTTCAATAGCTCTCTTTTGGCTTTCAACTTCAAACCATAAACTATAAATTTCTACTTGTAGGAGTTTATGGTGGTTTTTTATTACATCAGATGCTAATTCTTGCATTTTGATCCTTTCCTCAGCTCCTAAAGTTACCTCACTAGTATCGTTTTCCATTGCTTTAGTAGCAAATTCAATAATAATTTCTTTTGTTTTTCTTTGGGGATTAGCAACTTTGTTACTAAGTATTTTTCTAACACCAGCCTCATTTAAGCCAGTGTTATTGTGTATTTCATAAGCTGAAAACCCTTTATTTTTTAAGTAGATAATACTATCTTCAAAAGTCATTTTTTTTATTTTTTTTAAAAAGTATCGTTTTGTATCGTAAAGTATCGTATATTTGTTGATAGAATGTTAGTAAATATACAATTTTAAAACCTAAAATGCTACAAAAAAACACTTTAATCTCTGATTTAACACAACAAGAAATTTCACAAAACTGCTTTTTAAGATTAGACCGAGCAACCTATCAAGGTAGCACTTATGATTCAGTTCCATTTCGTACACAATTTGATACAGACGAGTACTTATTTGAGCTATTTGGAGAGGTTAATATTGTTTGGTTAAACAAAGAGAATTACCAGTATCAAGAAGTCAGCTCTATCTATATAACAATGTTTGATGATGTTGGAGAGGTCTTTCCAGATGAAAACATTTATGATAAAATAATAAAAAACCTTGAATTTTCAATTATTTAGTTATGTCAAATATTATCAATCAACTCAAAAGTACAAGTCTATCAAAAGATAGTAAGTCAAATCAAACCCTAAACAATATTGTTTACAACGCATTTCATAATGCTAAAACAGACCAAGAAGAAATAGCAATTGCTGCTATTGCCTACAAATATGATTTGGGTTGCTTGGATGAGTTAATTGGAGTTTTAGAAGTTCAGGGATCTAAACTTCCTTTTTAACTCTATGTCTCCTCTAGAACAAAATATAATCAATCTTTTACCTACTCTTTCTGATGAAGCTAAGAGCAAGGCAAGATTAATTCTAGGGGAGAATCCAAGTTTTAGCAAGAAAAAAAAGAATAGCAATCACTTAACAAAACAAGAAGCAGTAGTATTAGTTAGAAAAATGTTAAAAATATAAAAATGCAAAACCCCAAAAAAAAAT
>Ga0209535_1000603_pt1 | contig 25282 bp, 13 predicted proteins | sample LinPmetageLP28_FD_184041 | JGI IMG/M metagenome (GOLD analysis project Ga0209535, IMG submission 184041) | Marine viral communities from the Pacific Ocean - LP-28 (SPAdes) (version 2) | ecosystem: Environmental > Aquatic > Marine > Oceanic | place: Pacific Ocean | collected 2009-08-22
TCCAGGCAAACCCCAGAATTCCGTTACAAAACTTAGGGAATATATGCACGTTCATGTACACTTCTCTATCCCATACTAAATCCTCTACGTAGGCATCCATCCATTGGAACCCGCTCTGACTGTACGGCACACAAACACTATTTTGCTCTAATATTACAGGAGCGCCCCAGAACTCGTCGAAGTCGTGATACACAATTGAGACAAGATCGAAGTTAATCATAACCTCATCGAATTCCTCGTTCAGATGCTCGTGAGCATCCATAATGATGTCCTCAGGTATGTAACTATCTGGAAAGCTGTCGGTGTAGTATATGTGGTAAACGTAGTCGATCTCCTCCCACTGCATTGGTTCTGGGACATATCCCATCATCCTTGGTTGTACATTGTTGTTGCCGAACACAGCGCAAGAGTCCTGTCCTACAATCACGTACTGTGAGAGCAGGAATAGCATGAGGGCTAGGTGTTTCATCGTTTAGTTTTTTCGATAGTTCTTCCCGCAAAGTACGCACCAAAAACCGTAAGCATAAGTATCTCCAAAAGAGACACATAGCTTTCCTTAGGGACAAACCCTTCGTCGAGTCCGTCCCATATCATCATAACCATAAAGAACAGCATAAGAACAATCATGGTGGCTGGCCGAATAATCTTAGCGATCTTAACATCACTAGTCATGTCAGCCTCCCAGCGTCTGGATACGTTGTTCTGGAACTCAACCTCAGCGTCCAATACAGCCTTAGCTTCTGCGGGGTCTAGTCCGTCCTCCTTATCTAAAAGATTCTTTACAATACCGAGACCCCCCTTGTCTGGCAACAGGTCCCCTACAAGGCTTAGAATGCCTGGAGCCTTTCCTTTTAGCCACCCCCCAAGCTTGGTGTCTTTAATCTTTTCCACGTAGCTGTTCGTATTGTTTGTTGAACTGCATCAACAGGCTTCGCTCTTTCTCGTAGAGTTCGTAGATCCTGTTCTGCTTTTCAACGTAGTTCTCGATATCTCTTGCCTCCTTACGGAGCTTTCGGAGTCTTTTGATTTTCTTCTCTGTTGACTTACGGGCAGACTCCAGCTTCATCACGCCTTTGTACCGCTTGTCATTCTTGTCTTCTGCTTCTTTTCGTTCTTTGTACAGTTGAGAAACTAGATTAGCATTGTCTGTGTAAGTGTCTGAGTCATAGTACTTTGACGCTTCACCATACAGCTTTCTCAAGAACGGGAAGTCGTTTGCCTTCATAGGCACCTTCTCTCCCTCCTTGATTGTTTCGAAAAGGTCTTTACCCGTACCAAGAGATCGAGTAATAAACTGACCAGCACCACCTATGTAGTATTCAAATCCGTACCAGAACTTATCTGGATTGAAGTCTGCTGATCCTGGTACCTGCTCACTTCCACCTGTGGCTTCGTTCATCCATTGGAAGAAACTTCTAACGCCCTCAGGTGATCGGTATGACATCTCAGCCTGCGGCTTAGGTGCGCCTACTGGGAACTGCTCCCTGTATACAGAGCTACCGAAATAAGTTTCATTTACGGCTATGTCAACGAATGGCTTCAGTATAGTTGGAGATAATCCTTTTGCCAAGTACTTGGATGCGTCTTTCGACTGACCAAAGCTGATTGGCGAGAACGAGCTAAAGGCAGAGTTCAACAAGAACATACCTGCGTCTAGTGGCTCTCTCTGTCCGTTAGCAGCTTCTACCATAGACGTGCCCATGTTTGCGAATACATTAAACCCGTATGGGAGAGGTATCTTAAAGTAATTCTTCCCGCTATACATGATGATCAGGTTACGCTCCTTCTCGTAGTCTGGAATCTTTTCATAGAAAGAAACCCCATCCTCGTCGTCATCACTCATAGCTATGTTAATCATAGTGAGCATACCAGTAGTCAGGGATAATCCAAAGGCCATCTTCTGGGCTCCATTAAGGCGATTAAACCAAGATTCAAGCTCTCCGTTAGGCTTACGCACATCCTTCAGGGTGCCTAATGATCGAGCAAGCCTTACAGTACCTTGTACAGATGCGTTGAAGAACATGTACCATGCGTTCGCCATTGGTCCGAGCTCACCCGATCTGTTAAAGTTTACCGTGATATTCTTGGAAAGCTCTGCCGCCTTCTCTCTGCTCACTCCTGCCTTTCTAGCTTCGATATATGCTGCAAGACGAACAGAGTTCTCAAACGCATCGTTCACGTTCTCAATAACATCTATGCTGTTCTTAGCCATCCATTCGGATGCTTTCTTCGCTTTGCTCTTCTCGTTGATCTCTGACTCGATCTCAGCCGCAATAGTCCCCACGTCTTTTACAAAGCCCCATCCCGTCTGACCACCGTCCTCTTTGAACTCTTCGAAGTATGCAGCCATCTCTGAAGGTAAGTCCTTACCTACTGCGTTCTTAAGCAGAGCTGGAAGGGTTTGTTTCACACGGGTCATCACCTTGGCTGCGATGTGGCGTCCTGGAATCTGACCGCCTGGAATATCTGCCTCTGCCATAGCATTAAACAACGCTGACTGGATGTCCCTTGCGAAGTTGGAGATAATAAATTCAGGGTTAGCCGTTGTAAATGAGCGTCTTAAGAAACCAGAGAACCTACGCATGGCCTTACTAAAAAGGTCCAGCTTCTCAACCCCCATGTTCTTCAGGGACTTAGCCATGTCTGGATTAGAGAAAACAATGAATTGCTGCTCACCATTGACCCTCACACCTACCGCGCTCTGTGCGTCGAACGGAACCTCTTTAGCAAGTCTCCATACCTTGGGGTTAGGATTATCTTTTACGAGATTGTAAAGTGATGATAGTGCTTCGTTCTTACGTGCCTTGGCGTGTACAGCTGCGTTCTGTGCAATGGCCTGTGCGAGTACGTTCTGTGCTTCACTCTTACGACCTCTTGCCCGCTTCGTTGTATCTCCGTATACGCTCATTCCTGCCCCGCCTGTTGGGTAGAGCGAGGTGTCTGCGTTTTCCTCGTCCAAAGCCAAACCTCCGAGAGGTACGTAATTCTGGAACATAGCTTCAAATGCGTCGATTGTGGACTTCTCTTCTAGTCCGAATTCGACCATAGTCTTTCTAGTGTCGGCTGTGATGGCATCAACCTTAGCGGCTACTGACTCAAGAGCAGCTTTCTTTTCGGGCGAAAGGCTGTTCATGATCTCGTCAGCCCTCTCGTTGGTCATACCACTACCAGCCTCGTCTTTACCTTCTGTACGTTCGGAGATGACAGCATTACGTTCTTTCGCGTGTCTTGCAATGAGATACTCTGATACATCCTCGGAGTTAAGACCTTTGTCCTTCATCTCTAGAGAGATGTCCTTTACCTTACCGTCCAGCTTATCAAGATCGTTAGCTGTCTTACCATAAAGAAGAGCCTCGGCATTTATGAAGTCCTTACTTAACTCGACTACCTTACCCTTCGCTTTTTCTATGGTTTTCTGCATACGCATAACGTTTGCGTACTTGTTAGCGAACAGCTGATCCATACGAGCCATGAAAGCCTGGAATCCGTTTAGGTTGTTTGGTTCAAAAGGTAGCTCTGTCTGACCATCTACCTTCAGCCCTATTCTCCTTGATGCCGATCCGTCACCCCCCCTTAAAGCTGCGTCCATAGCCGATAACCTTTCCTTCTTTTTAGATTCAGCTGTCTCTTGGGACTTAACCCCTGTGACGTTAGTGCCTTCACCGATAAATACAGTGCTGTTGTCTGTATCTATAGATGAAAGAAACGCCTGACCTTTCACGGAAGATATGCCAGCCCTTACTGACACAGCCTTTCCTTGCTCTTCAGGGGTCAGTTCAGACACTTTTTTTCTCTCCTTTACTTCTTTTCCGTCTTTTTTGGATTTTGTTACTATCTCCAGGTCTGGGAAAATTTCAGCAAGACTGTAAGTGTCCTCAGGTATTTTAGTCTCAGGAGGGGGCATTGTATTGCCGTCGTTGTCTACTACTTTTTCGTATTCTATTCTGCCTTTAAATGGTCTCTTAGGGTCTGCCTCTTCTTGACTGTAAAAACCAGTTATAGTTGAGTCTTCCTCAAGCCTAAAAGGAATAATAGTGTAAGCGACAACCTCACCTAACCCAACACCGTCCTTTTCGTTGCCCCAAACGGAGTCATTGTGTTTTTTGTAGACCTCTTCTTTTCCTTCATTGGTTAGCAAAGCATCAGCTATTTTAGTCCTGTCATCAAAGCTGTATGAGTCTGCGTTTTTAGAAAGATGTTTTTTTACTGCATTAAACTGAGCCTCGGTTATGTTTTTAATGTCTTTTCCAGATAAATGGATCTGGCTTAGTTTTCTAGCAAAAGCCCTGACTTCTGCTTGCTCTTCTTTAGATAAAGAGCTATCGGCTGACAGTTTGTTTAATTTTTGTCTTAGCGTCTTAGCCTTTCCTGTTAGATTTCCTGATTTTGCAGCTCTTTTGTTTATAGCTTGTAAGAACTGAGCCTCGGTTACATAAGGCATTTGGAATTGCTCTCCGCTATCCGCAGTTTTTTTGAATGACCCATCAATAATATCTTTAAAAACACGAGGGTTTCCAAGAGTTGATTTCTCACCTAGAAGAGTTTGTATTACAGCTATTCTACCGACAAATCCAGGATCAAGAACCTCAATACTCCCATCTTCGTTTCTTCGCGCAGCCCCCGCTTGGATCGCGGTTTCTACAGCCATGCCTACCCACTGAGACTCTATGGTAACAGCGTCTTCCATAGACTTGTGTGCTGTAATCATGTTAGCCGTAGTGATAAGGTCTCTAACCCCAGAAAGCAATTTAGTTCTATCGAAACCAAGAGCCCTAGTCAAGAGGCCAGCAATATCTTGCAGGTCACCCCTGTTTTCTTCTTTCCCTAGGGCATTGCCTTTGCTTATTCTTAGTTTTCGTTTAGCCTGGCCTTGAGGGTTTGCCTTTCCCTCTGCTAAAGACGCTCCATCTTCACGCCCCTCAACTAGTATGACGTCTGAATGAGCCTCTATAGTAACCGATCCGTCACCGTTGTTTCGAATGCTGTATGCAAACTCACCTGCTTGATCCTTAGGGACTAAGAAGGCGAAGTCTTCCATTGTGCTGCGAACTGCATCCCCGTACTCGTTTTGAAACTGCATGTTTCTCAACCCTTCTGTGAAGATGGTGTCGCTAAACACTACTGGAAGGTCAGACTTACCTTCTGTTTCAGAGCCACGACTATCAATAAACAGCTCAGTTCGACTTTCTTCTCTACCCCCTATTTTACTTAGCCCAACCACCTCCAGTATACTCCCCACTAAGGACTCGGTAGCGCCATCCCTGTCTGCGGACGTGTTACGACGATCCGCAGCTCTTTGATTGGCTGCAAACTTCATCTCAAATGGAGTCTGTAACTTCGGCTCCATGTCAACAACCTCGCCTGTAGACTTGTCTACTTTAGGTCTTGGTGGGTTTATTTTTTTGCTCTTTCCGTTTTCACCCACGTAAGTGAAGTTGCCCAGATAACTGCCTCTCTTTCCGTTTCCAGTCTCCTTGATCCACCAGTTTCTGAAGTGCCAGTAATCATTAACAAACACCTCATCATACAACTGATACTCTCCACCCATTTTGTTAAGGAAAGTCTTAGTGTAGGTAACCTTTTTTCGGATTAGGTCTGGGTAAGCTGTTGACTTGAATCCTCCCTTTCGCATTCCTAGGTCCCTAGAAGCTGAGTTCCCTGAGTTTGAAACTAACTCTCCAGAAAACTCAGCGCCGCTAGCCTCTGCCTCCCTAAACTTATTTACAAACCCTTGAAGATCAGACTCGGTTGGTTTAAACCCAAATGCTCTTCCAAGCCATTCTAAAGCTTTTTGTATTACCCCTTTTTGACCAACAATATTTGGATTATCTAAAAGGTACTCCAGAATAGTAACAGCTTTTTCTTCTATTAGCTGCTCTTCCGTGTATGGGCTTTCAGAATTTGGACCGTATTCTGCGTCAACTTTAGCTTTAATCTGAGCTATCAAAGCTTTTAACTTAGGGTCTTTTATAGAGGAAAGCTCTTCCAAAAACTGTTGCTTCTGCTGTGGGGACAGCGTTCTAAAAGCAGCGTGTATAAACTCGTGTCTTATGGTGTCACTTTTCTCAAGGCTTTGATCTTCAGCTTCTTCTTCTTTGAGTTGCTTTAAAGCCTCTAGGTTTATGTGAACGGTCTTGCCGTCCCTGAAGAAACCAAGTGATGACTTCTCACCAGTAGCTTGAAAGAAGCTATTATTGTTTGTGTGAACGACAGTGTTAATCCCCATTGGGGCAAATGCTTTTACTAAGTTGTTTAACTTAGTTGACACATCCCTCAAAACCTGACTTAACGTTCCGTCACCCAAGGCTGTTGGGCTGTATGTTCCGTCTGCGCTTGGCTTAACCGTATCTCCCTCACTAGGGACGTATTCAGGGTCTAACTCTAACTCAACGTCCTCCTGCGTCTCACCCTCCTGATCCTGTGCGTCGTCGTCTGTATTCTGTTCAGGAGAGTTTACAGCCTGGGCAGCCTCAAGGGAGGTTCTTTGCTCTTCAAGCTCTTGCAACTCTGCTATTTCAGCAAGCCTATCAGCTTCGGCCTCTGGACTATTTCTTTTTTTCTCTTTAAAGCTGTTGAGCTTTTCCTCCCTTTCTACGCCAAGCTTTTCAACCTCTTCAGAAATTATGTCATCGAAGGTCTCTGCTCCAGATTCTTTAGCTATGTCGTTTTCGACTTGCTGTTTTTCCTGAATAAGTCTTTCAAGCTCTCTCTTCTGGGCCTCTTGCTGCTCTGGGTCTCCTGATTTCTTAAATCTTCTTACCGTAAGGTTTATATCTCTCTGGAGCTCAGTGATCTTGGTGAATGCCTCTGGGTTTTGCTGAGACAACCTGTAATATGCCCTAGTCAAAGATGTTTTTGCTCCAGAGTGTTTTTGTACAACCTTCTCGAATCTTTCGGCAGCTGCCTTTCTAGCCTCTGAGTTGGCTGCATTGACCATTTCTTGAGCGGCCTTTTTAACTTCTTTGTTGGCTTCTACGGAAAGAGGGTGTCTCGTAGATACGTAAGCAGAAGCAGCTCCTCCAGTCAACCCCCCGAACAAACCACCTACAGCGCCTAACGCGGCACCAGCTTTAAGTCCGTCCAAAAACCTATCTACAAAAACCTCTTGCTCCCATCCGACAGCATTAGGGTCTGTTGCTTTTTTTACCTGAATCTCATTCCAATACTGCCAAGCAGCTGTACCCCCTTCTGCTAACGCTTCTGCCGAAGCTCCAACAAGAACAGACTCTGCTACCGCTTTTCCGAGCTCTTTGATAAACTTTTTCTGACCTCTAAACCCGCCTTGCCCAAGCGCTTTTTTAGCCCTACCAAACCCTTTTATCACAACACCTTCAAGAACTATAGCCGAAAGCGTTTCCGCTGAAGACTCACTAGCCAAATAAGCAAACCTCTGCTGAGGTGTTAGGCTATCGTACCACTCCTGACCAACATTATCTGCGTGTATTCCAGCAGAAATCAAAGCGTCAGCTGCAAAAAACCCCCCCGTTCTGTTGATGATGTGGTTGATTTTTGCCGCCTTTTCGTTAATTTTCATTACTGCCTCCTTGGACATGAACCTTCCCGTAGACTGACTTGCGTATCTTCCTCCAGCTCTGGTGGCGTACTTTCCAGCAGCTTTCCTACTAACAGCTTTAGTAGCTCCTTTAAGAGCCCCTTTTGCTATTGCGTTACCAGCTATAATGTCTGCCATCAATGGAGCCGACTGAACAAACTGATCTGTAGTAGCCCTCCATAGTTGACTTAGGTCGGCATCTGCTCCGTCAGAAAGTTGTTGAAAGTCTACAGTATTAGCCCTTGTGTGAGACTCGTACCAATCATTTCTGGCATCTGTGCTGTACAGCGCATCCCAAAACAACCCATCATCTAAATTAAAAGAAGATAAAAAAGAGTTTCCAGCTTCATTCTTGGTTTGAGCTTCTCCTGATTCTTTTCTTTGCTGATAGTCTTCATTGATCTCGGCTTGAGTGCTCAGCTCATCGCCTCCATAATATGAATCAACACCCCTCGCCAGGGCTGCTAGACCGCTCATAACGTCCATTGCGTTGGATGTTAACCCTGCACCAACATCGCTGACCCTGTATCTTAATTTTCTTAGCTCGTTTAATACAGGTCTTCCCTCGCTATAAACGTCACCAATCATTTCGCTTGAGTCTAAGTCAAACTTTAATCCGTATTCATTTCTGATTGCCTGCTCAAAATCAGCCCTTCTAACATCGTCGTCCATTACGGATTTAGGGACTAGCTCTGCAACCCTTACCCCAAGTTTTGGGTAAACCATGTTGCCCTCAAACATAGAGTTGTACTTTTTATTCAGGTCTTCAAGCCCCTGAATTTTAGCCTCTTCGTTGCTAAACGTCCCCTCCTTGTTGTACCTCTCTTCTCTGGTTGCAAAGTTCTGATAGTTCGTAGCCCTCATAACATCAACAGGCGTTGCCTCAGGGTCGTTCTTAAAGAAGCTGTCAGCGTCGATGTCGTTATCAGCTAACATCTTTCTCATTGCCTCTTCCTCTGTTTCAGAGTACACCTTCTTAAAGCCCTCTCCTCCAAAAATATTTTGAATCGTTGGGGAGTAGCTGCTGAGTGGTGGGCGATCATCCCCCTCTGTTGCCGTAGGCACAACTGGAGACTCGAATCTGTTCGCGTACAACTCGTTTAGATCGTCTAGTATTAACTTCTGACGATCATTAAATTCTGGGTTTCCGTTCGCCATTATCCGTAAGTTTTTTCAATCCAAGCCCTTAAGTTATCGCCAGCCTCTTTAACTCTTTTTACGTTGCCTCGACCAATGGATTTTGCCCCCTCAGGTGGGTTTTCCATTTCAGAGTTAGCTATCTTTTGGTCCGTCAGCTCTTTATTTCCGTAGTAAGTGGCTCCAGTATTCGGGTTATAATAAGCGTTTGCTACTGCTTCCCAGTCTTTTTTCTTGCCAGATTTAATGGCTTTTAAAACTAGTTTTGGAGTACCTGTTCCAGGGGTCATGAACTCAATATTGATAAATATGTCCTTGACTTCTTGGTCCATCTTTTCAAAATGCTTTTTAGGGATTTTTTTGTAAATCGCTGGAAGCTGATGCATGCTAATATGGTAAGCTGCCATTTGAGCAAAATCATCCCCTTCTAACCCTAGACCGTCTTGAAGTAAAAGACCTTTTGCTTGAGCGGCGGCCAACGCCTCTTGAGCAGCAACACCTGTTAGCCCTACCATCGGCTTTAAGGCTTCATAATCTTCTGGCCTTAAGAACACTTCGAATATCTCCATCTTCCCGTCAGCACCTCCAGCCGTTGATCCAATATCAATTCCAGCTATAGTCACCCCGCTATTAAGTGTATCTGGGACGTTTATCTGCATGTTTTCGTTATAACCTTCGGACGCAGAAACACCTATTGAAACCTGCTCTGCAATCGGACTAAGAGGAGGAAGAGCGCTTAAATCCCTTTCAGTTTCAGGCTGCGGTCCAATAGGTTCTGGATCAGCAGCTGTTGGGTTTTGTGGGGGGTCAATTCGTGGTTCTTCAGCCACTGGGTCCTGGGGAGGATCGTATGGCTCTGGTCCAATAGGTTCTGTAATGTCAGCTTGAGAGGGGTCGGTGTATGACCTATCAAGTTCTATTCTTTCTATGCCTAATGCCTCCAAAGCATCATTCATAGGTCCTAGCTTTTCTTGTAGCTCAATAAGCTTTTTCATTGCCTCAATCTTTCCCGCCGCGTTTCCAGCATTTCCAGCTCCAAGTCCAGTCTGAAGCCTAAGCTCTTCTTCTGCATCTGCAATATCATCCAGCAAAAGTTGGCGATCACTCTCCATTTTAGCGTTGGGGAGGGCATCTGTTGACAAGTTCGTGCGGTTAGATGTACCTGGGTCATCGTTTCCAATCTCCACCTCAGGGCCTCCAGGCGTCTGATAGTAACCAGAATAAGCAAGCAGCTGTTCTCTTCCTTTGGAGCCTAAAGACTCCATGAAGTCGCTGTACTCTTCTGGATCTGTACCTGGGTCAATTGTCTTCTTGGTTATAAATCCATTCTTAACAAATGCAACCTCTATTGGGATTCTTGGCTGTCCTTGAGCGCCTCTTACTGGAAGTGAGTCTAAGTCTAACCCTTTAACATACTGAGCTCCCTCAACCTTACCGATACCTGTATACTCGTCATTTTCTGTGTTAATCTGTACGGGTTCATTGAGTTTTGGCATATTTGATATGCTCTTGTTGAAATCAAAAGCGTCAGCCCCAGGTGCCTTGCCTCTAGCGTCAATTCCCTCCTGGAGCTTATCTCTGTACTTGTCTCGAAGGCTTTCATCGTCAATCCCCAGAGCCTTCTTTTGCTCATCAGTCAAATCTTCAAAAGCTGTCGTTTCACCTTCCTTTGCTACCTTATCATACTCTTCCTTCCTTATCCGTTCTTTTTTGGAGTCGTTCATAGTGCTCCACCTTAGATTAGCAACCTCTTCAGTATTGGTTCCATTCAATGCCTCGTCAGACATAGCTTCTTCAGCCATCTTGTTTAAAGTAGGGGCAGACGCTATAATCGTGGGCCTGTAAAAGGGACTTGAGTCGTTAGTTAATGAGTTTTCAAAAAAGCTAACCTCGCCTTGACCATTCATCCAACCTCCTTCTGGGTTTTCAACAAGAGGAACTCCTGACATGGACCTATTTCCAGCAGAGCCGCCAACGTTAATCTCACCGCTAAAACCTCCTTGATCCCAAAGAGCGTTAGCATTATTAAGACCGTCCATACCTTCGTTTACAAACTCTTCACCTGGGTTAGCTGGAACCTCTCCCGTCATAAGGCCTACCATCTGCTGAGTTCCAGACTGCCTCTGGTCTCTGTACCTACTACCTACGTTGTATACGTTGTTTAGAAAAGCTATATCAGCTATTAGTTGTTGCGAATTTTCATAATGATCTTCAGAATTAGGGTCTAGCGAGCTAGCCATGTTAGCTTGAAGCTTGCCAATGGCTTTTATGTGTTCAGGCGCCATCCCAGACACGTCAAAGTCATAGAATGCTTGAAGCTGTTGATCTTTAAATTGTCGGTTCTTTTCGTCTTGAGCAATCTCAACATTAAGGTTCTGCTGCCTTCTCTTGTTTATAAGCTGGGCTTGTTCCCTAAGCTTGTCTGAATAGCTTACGCTTTCCCCTATTCTAGCTACTGGCATTACGCTTCGTTAAATTGTGGTTGACTAAACACCTCGTGAACAGCATCGTATAAGTTCTGTAACTCCTCCATCGAAGGCTCACCTCCTTCTTCTATCATTCTAGCTATCTCGTCGTACTGCACTTTGATTGCCTCTCCCTGCTCTGGGTTGAGTATATACTCTCCTCCAGTAGCCTCACCTTCCTTTACCCCTGTCTCCTCGTCTATGATAGCCTTCTTGTTGGTGTCGTGGTTAAATTCACCCTCTGTCTTCTGTACTGGACGCTGCTCCTCAAGGATACGCATCATAACGTCCCTGTTCATCTTCCCGCCTTCTTCATACTTTACCCTTCCGCCATTTTTCAAAGCCCCTCCTGTTGCGATTGACGTACCAAGCTGAACCGCACCAGATGCTATGTTGCCAAATGCGTTTCTTCTGTCTTGCTCTAACTGCATCTTGTTCTGCGCGGCCATAGTAGCGTCAGCAAACTGTTCTTGGCTATCTTGATCTAACAGCCTAAAATCTTTCGCCTGGTTTTGAGACAGCATCTGCTGCTCAAGGCTGGCCAGCCCTTGCATAGCGCCTAACTCTCTAGATAGATCTGCTTGCTGTGTAGCTTGAATAGCCTGATTTGCTCTAGCTGTAGAGGCTCCAATACCTCCCATCAGAGCCCTAGGGTCTGAAGACAAAGCAGCCAGCTCTGTGGCTTGAACGCCTTGCATGGGTGATAAGTCTGTTGGTCGAATACCAGCTGTAGCTAGGTCTCTTTGTGCTTGAGCAACGCCAAATTTAAAGCCGTCTTGCTTACCCCTTGTTAGACCCCTCAAACGCATCGCTTCGTCGTACAATCCTTGCTGCTTATTGATTCGACCTTTAGATCCAACAAGATCAGCTATACCGCCCACTACTGCTGCCCCTCCTTCAAAAGCCCCTTGATACGGGACTACGCCAGACGCTTGATCGAAAATAGAACTCTTAGAGGAGCCGCCAGAAGACTTACCAAAGTTTAATGGTAAGCCAGAACCTGGGGCTGTAAAAGATGGAATATCAAGTCCTGGGCTTGTAATCCCACCGCTACTATATTTCTTTACTTTACCCATGATCTACAAATTTAAGTATTTTGAGTTAAACGCTTGTCAAGCTTAGAGAATTCGTAATCCACATTAATTGCATGCAGTTCAATCTGTCTGGGTGTCGTTACCTCTAGATCAACTTTTAAGTAAGGTCCTCTCATCTGATCTCCATTGTGCGCAACGCTTGATTCTGAAAACATCTGCTCATCACTTAAGAATCCATCTATAGCCTGCAATAGATCTTCTTCGTCTGCTCCTTCGTTAGAGCTAATGTCTAGCGCCACTTGATTGTCTTCGTAGTAAGAGGTTATGTATATGTCATTAAAACCCCCTTCGACTTCGCTAAAGCTCTGTAAGCTAGAATTTAACAACTTTCCTTGAGGAACCGCTACCTCAGAGGGAACAGCTACGTCAACCATGTATTGATTGTAATTAGGAATACCTTCACCAGACATAGACATTAAAGGGCAGGGCACTATGTGAGATGTTGAGTTCTTTATAGACCTTGGAACCTCCATGTACTTAAAGCCTTCTTTGTCTTTAAAGGCAGAAAAAAATTCTGTTTCCTGACTGTTGTTATCTTCTGCGTACTCTGAATTAGAATAAAATTTTGCAGACCAACCAGGCGTGTTTGTTTCGAGCGAGATAGATTTAAATATCTTTACAGCAGAAGGGTCATCATTAGACGAAAGCGTCATTGATGTTTCGTGTAAAGCTCCGTAGAATGAGTTTCTTTGATTGTTGGTATCATGCCTCCACACGCCTCCAGAGTTACCTGAAGTATCCTTTGACGACATTAAAATATCACCACACGTCGCATAACAAGTCGGTGTAAATGAATACCTCGTCGTCCAGGCGTCCCTCCTTTTAGAGAAAGCGAAAGTGGTTTCTTTTTCTATACTTGCCATTACTGATTAAGAGCTAGTTGATCAGGGAAAAATAATTGAACGTTGTTACTCACCCCCATCACCGTCAAGAAAGAAAGAAGGTCCGCAGTTCCAACATCGCCGTCGTTGTCATAATCAAATATAACCTTCTTCTTTAAGTACTGAGCCATAGAGTTGTACTGACTTATTGTTAGTGTTCCGTCAGCCAAAATGTACTGCACGCACTCAAGGCTTGTTGCGTTGCCAGAAATCTGTCCGAGCCCTACTGGTCCAGCTTGTACAAACGCTTCTTCGTCTGGTGCAAGAAATGAATTAAAGGCAGCGAGAAGATCTAATTGATCTGAGCTTCCAATATATCCGTTTCCGTCAGAGTCAAACCTACAATTGTCAATAAGGTTCGAACCAATTAAATTAAACTCACTCACCTTCATGTCGCCCCTGTCTATCAAAAAATTAACAGCTTCAGAAGGGCTTGAGAACAAGTCTAGTATTGATGGATCAACAGGGTCTGGATCAACCACGACTGGTGGGTCTGGATCTGGATCAACCACGACTGGTTCGTCTGGGTCCAATGAGTTTAAAGTAAGAGGGTTAAGCTCTGGCGCGGGTTGTGATTCATATACGGAGGCATTTAGAGTGACGCTCCCAAGAAAATCAAGGAGATCCCCTACGTTTAAATTACCCTCACCAGTTCTATCACCAAGCAAGGCAAGCTGTGCGTTAAGGCTCACTGCCCCAGCCGCTTGTATCGCGTTTATCCTTTTCGATCCCTCGCTCATTGATTCTGATATCAATTCCAATTGGCTGTGGGTGGGGTGCTTCGACGTATCCGTATCATTCTGCAACCCCAATAAGTAATCTATTGCTAATTCTGCACTCATATCATCATCTGTTAAGTCTGTTTCAAATAACTCGTTATACGCTATTGTAAATGGTAGGTTTGCGCCTGTTGCTACGTCTCCGCCATCGTCCTCATCTCCGTCTTCATCTTCCCCTCCTGGGACTGAAACAGGTTTTGAAGGCTCTTGATTTACTGGAACGACACCAGTTGTAAACCTTGTTTCTGGGTTTAAAATAGTGAGCAAGTACTCGTCTTTTAAAGGGTCGTACCCACCAACAATTCTTATTTGCTCGTCATCGCTAATAGCTCTTTTTATGCTGGCTCTAATAACGGACGACATGCCCTTGCTTGATATCTCCTCAACTCCTTTTTGTTTTGACCACCTGTATACCTTTGAAAGGGATTTATTGCAAAAGTAAACCTCTTCATTAGAGTCGAATATAGAAGAAGGGTCTTTAGAGACTCCGTTTCTGCCTGGATAAAAGACAGCCTCCCCAAGAACATTAGAAGAAGCCGTGATAGTGCCGTCTCCAGAAGCGCTAGATATGATGTTCTTATTTACGAGAATAATAGAAACCTTGTCTTCTTGAAGAACGAATAAATAATCATTATGATCGTTTATATACTGTATCCCTCCAAAGCCCTCAGGCAAATCTTTAAAGTTCGCCAACGAAGCGTTAAACGAAGAATAATTTACTTTTTTACTTTCTGGATTGCTAGGCTCTGAGTAAGTAATTGTAGCTTCTCTAGTGGTTTCTTTAGCGTCCTCAAATATTACGTTTGGTCGGCTTAAGTAAGAGTATGAGTCTGATTTAAAAAGATCGCTTGCCGATACAGTCTCTAGAAATACATTGGTAAAGTTAGGCTGTGAGGCGGAATCGTTTCCGTCGTTATCAAAAATAATATCTTCATACTGCCCTGAGATAAACTCCCTTACATTAGTCGCAACTGGCCTAAACCAAACATCTCCTTTATCAATGGTTACCGTTAACAGCTCGTGCTCTAAAGCACCAGTTAGAGGGTTTTTTAAAACTCTGTAATGATCACTAACCTCGTAGTATATTTGCTCGTCTACTTCTTGGGTTTTTTTAGGTGTTCTAAGCTCAAAAATGCAGTTTTTATTCCATTTGTTGCTGTCGTTACCTTCAAGCACATCTTGATACGAAAACCCGATAGCATCTGGGTTGTCCTTTAATACAACGAACTGACCTTTTTTGTTTGAGGCAACAGGAGAAACACCTAATGGGTTTTCATCATCCCCAAGCATTACCGTATCTACGACGTCAAATTCGTAATTTTCGTAAGTTCTGCTGTTTCCAGGCCCGTGAGATAAAACTAAAAGCTTATCGCCTTCTTCAAACTTATAAAAGTTTAGCCCTCCTTCAGGGGTTCTTGCTCCAAATGAACTGACATAGGATATAGGGTGATTCTGAAGGTAATTTAAAGAAACGTATATGTTTTTATTTGAAGCATCAAAAGATGTGTCTTCAGGGTCTGAAACAACAAAACCTCCTCCAGCAGAATATTGCACGAAGTCTTGAACGCTACTATTCTTGGCGTAAGCAATCTTATAGCTGTGAGCCCAGGAAGGCGGCTCGCCAGAAAGATGAAGATCTATCTCTACTCTTCCTTTGCCACCGAGCGGGCGTTCCTGGTCTGTATATCCCTCTACAAAGGCTGTGCTTAAGTGGTCTACAAACCCATGCCTCCCTCTTTCATCATAGTAAACTATGCCAAAATCGTGATTTGCTTCTGTTTTAAACGACTCGCTTCCGACGCCAAAACCACCTGGAGTATTTATTGTAACCGACTTACTAAACAGCTCCACCACACTCTGATTGTGTTTAAAGTTAACACTTGTAGGTGTAAGACTAGAGCCTTCTTCATCGCTTTCCCCTTCGGGTTTTTGATATTCGAAAGATGCTTGTCCGCTAGCAAAATCACGCTTTAGAAAAGGAAGGCAAGTAACTTCAGAAGAGCCGCCAGGGTTTGAAGGGCTTATTTTTCCACTATAAAAAGCAGTGTTTAAAAATTTTAGATCACCGTCGCTAGCTACAAGAGGGTTTACGGTTACAGAACCCTGTAAGTTCATTTTTAAATTGTCATAAGGGTGTTGGCTACCAAGCTCTCTTGCTGGTCCACCCCCTGGTCCTCCCTCTCCATCCAATAAGACTAGATCTTCTGTGTTCTCAAGAAGCTCGTTTTCAGCAAACAACAACTCCCCAACTTGATTTCCGTACCCCCTTGCAGAGCGTGTGGCTGAATCGCCGTCTTCGTAATCGGGAATGTTTCCAAAACCTAAAAAAGTAGAAGCGTATTCAGGTCCATAGTACGCTGATATCCAATCAGTGATGCCGTTTCCTCCCCAATCATTTCCACTGTACAGCTGGGTAACATGACTAGAGCTTATAAGCATCCATCTAGTGCTAGGCTGTTGTGCGTTTTGATTTTCGGTAGTCGCCGTTTCATGCATACACATGAGCACCTCAGGGTCTTCAAGTCTGGTTAGCTTTAAAATAAAGTGAGCCTTAGAGTCAGAGCTGTATTCATCAGTATGTTTCAGCTTAAAGACAGGCTTTCCTTTGTTTACGATAAAGTATCCAACGGGAACGTTAGATACCGCCGTTGCCTGTTTGCCATACAACGCAACTATTTTTTCAGAATTCTGATGCGGCCCATCGCCCTCGCCTTGACCTATGTAGTTTTGACTTATATAGCCTCCACTTGACAACCCTAAATCAAATTGATAAGACCCTGAAGACTGGCTTGAAATCACAGATATTCCATTGGCGTCGCCGCTCAAAGGACCTTCAGCGTCAGGGTTGGTGAAGCACTCGACTACAGCTGACTTTACTAAAAAAGGGGCGTTAGCTATGTCCTGATTAGCAATAAGGTTAACTGAAAAGGTGATCTGACCTCCTGGAAAAATAAACGGACTTGAAGCGGACGTACCATAAACCACCTCTTGTACCTCTGAAGCAAAAACAAATCCACTAGGCGGATTACCGTTTATGTTGGGATTGTGATGCCTTTTCCATTGGTTGGGCAGGCTTCCGACACCAGAAGGGGGAGCCCCGCCTGTATATGATTGACCCCATATGTACGGCTTACTAACATATTTAGAAGATCCATTTGCAATGCTATCCACCGCGTTGGATTGATCGAAGTTTACCCCTGTGAAAAAGTTATTAAACGCTGAAAGTGGCTGAGGCCCTCTTTGAACAGACTGTCCAGCACCCCTTGGAGAGTAAAGGTGAAAATTTCTATCTGGAGAAAAAGTAAAGCTAATATTTATTTCAGTGCCAGAAGGTATGTCGTTAGGTATTTGAGAAAAATCAAACTGAAAAGCTGCGTTTCCAGAAGATCCGTCTTCGTGATAAGACGAGGGTGTGACACCTATGTCTAAGTCTAAAAAATCTTGAGGTTTTTCTAAGTACCTGACTTCAGCGGTAGCCGTGGTTCCCGACTTGTTAAAACCATCTAAGTAGTTTGAGTACATCAATCTGTTTGATGAAACGGCTTGAGACTTAGCTTTTCTAGGTACCGAGTCAAACTGCTTGTTTACATCATTTGTACTAACACCTTTCAAAACCCTATCGTTAAAAAAGGGGTACTCCTGATTCTCTGAAGAGGAGTCTATCTCGTCTATAATTAAAAAACTACCATGGTTTCCTTGACGACCGAGTATTCTTATGGTTTTAACCTCAGGTCCTGCTGGAGGAACAGTTAACAAACACCTATAGTTCGGATGCTGCACGAAAGTCCTACTGCCTTGGTCGATTAAAGAAAAGGGTATTGCGATATCTGAATAAGAAGATATGGCACTTTCCATTCCGTCTTTATAGATGTGCTGATAAGCAAATTGGAATCCAGGAGATCTTTCAAAGTTGTTTACAGACCTGTTGTCTTCTGGAGCTGCGTCAGGGTCAGAATCAAAGGCAAACGTAATTGGCTTTAATGGAGTTTTAGGGCAGGCTGTAATAAAGTCGGCCTCAGCGAATGTATTAGACCCGTTAATTAAATTACCATTAGAATTAAAAGCTCTGTAGGCGTTTATTTTTCTAGGTTCGTTTTTACCGTCTGTAAAGTAAATAATAACGTCCTTGTCGAACTCACTCTGATAGGGCTCTCCTTCAAGGCTGTCGAATAGAGAGGTAACAGCATTAGTACGAACAATGTCAGCTTTTATAAAGCCGTTCTGAGGGAAGTTAAACTGAGAGCTTTTATATATACGCTTTATGGTGTTTTCGGCTGATCCTGGTAGTTTTCCGTACCTGTCGTAAGCCCATATACCTTGATTACTCGCAACATTGCTGTAAACAAACAAATAGGTAATGTCAGTCTTAGCGTCTTCTACGCTTCCTATTAGTCTGGCGTTTTCAGGAAAACCTTCAGAAGAAATTTGCTTGTTTCCTCTTATGTTTTTTAGCACTAAATCTCCAGCGTCTGACTTACTGCCACCCTCAATGCTTTCGTTATCTGATCCCGCATATAGGTTTAGAGCGTCCTCCATAGACGCCTTATCTAAAAGCTTGCTGTCCAGGTCTGAGTTTAATACCCTTGGTGTTCTTTTATCTATTGGCATCAGTACTTGGGCGCTTGATGAAAGTTCTTACGAATTGTCTTTAAAGCCTCCTCTTTGGTGAAGTTGCTCAACCGAGCATTAGCTTTCCTTCTTTCGTTATAGTACTCTGCTCTAGCCCTAGACTTTTCGTTTGCTGGGACGGATGATTTTCGCTCTATAATCTTGTAATACACATACGACCTAAGCGCCTCCTCTGCATAAACATGAACAGCAGGGTCGGCTGATCGAGCTTCGTCTGCTATATACTCTACAACTACATGCGTGTAGGCGTTGTTTGTTTCTACCTCAATTCTGTTTTGCTCTAGATTAAGTCTGTACTCGCCAGCCAGGTGGCCCCCTCCAGCTCCGTATAAGCGACCTACGCTGCCTTCGTGAAGGTAGTTGTCAAATATAAAGTCGTTAAGGTTTTCCGAGGAGCTTACGGACCCCTGAGTAGAGGTCTTGTCTTCTAGTCTGTCTAAAACCCCGTCGGAGTTTGTGTCTTCAGCGTCAGTGGAGGTAAACAGAGGTAAGCCATCATCGGTTGAGTAAGACATCGACTGATTAATATGTTTGTTGTTTGCAAACACACGTACAATTCCGTCTGGATCTACAATACCTATCTTCAGCAAATCAACAAAATCGTCAGGAAGCTCAACAGTATTGTTTGTAGAGTTTATCAGCAACTTAAGAGACTTGATTTTTTTGCTAATATCAAATCCGATTTCTCGAATACCTCTTAATGCTAGGTTCCTTATAGCAGAGTCTGAGGCGTTACTAGCGTAATCATCTCCATCTAGCGTTACGATAAAGTCTTTTATAACCTGACTCAAGGGTACTGTATTTCTAGCCATTATTCAGATGCTTCTTCTTGAGTTGCGAAAACAGAGACGTTTTGATCTCTTAATCGAACACCGATTAATTTAGCCATCTCCATTACGACCTCAGTTAGACAATGAGGAGGTAGCATAAAGTTTCTTGAGTTTAAAGAGTCAAAAGCTTCAACTTCACTACCGTTGAAATTAACCACATTAAAATCATAGTAGGGAGGGTTTACGTCTATATCTCCGTCTTTATTGAAAGAAGTGGGCTTGGCGTAATAAGAAACCGTAATCGCCGTTGGGACTGGAAACACCTCTATGTCAATAGCAGATACGAGAGCGACAGGAAATGCAGCAGTAGGGCCAGAGAGGTTACTCCCAAGTATGCTTTCTATTTTTTCTGGATCGTAGACAATCTCACAGTTAACCCTTGAATCAATCGCCCCTGAGTCTCCTAGTTCGTTTGCCGTTATAGCGATAAGTCTAGAAAGAGATGTTGGCTTAAAAAATCCAGTATCAGTTTCCACTATGTTTTCTCTTCTAAGAAAGAAAGACAAATCCTCCTCTTTCTGCTTGCGAACAGATTTATCTCTTCCAGGATCAAAGTTTTGTCTGCTTATACGTTTAGCATCTACTAGCTCAGAGAACATCTCATTGTAGACATTCATTTGAGCAAGCGCAGCAAAAGAATTAAACACCTGAGGGGTGATAAAGCCTTTCTGCTCTTTGTTCGCTAAATCCTTTAACGCGGTATATACTTGCAATACGCTAACCATACAACAAATATACAAAAAGAAAGAGGAGCAGATTTTAGCCCTCTGAAACCTTAAACCTGTTAAGCAGCTGAGTGCCCAGGTCTCGACAAGCCGTATCTCCTATGTCCTTTGATATAGCACCAAACCTAGCAATTCTAATTGTTGGCTCACCATAAACACAAGGAAGGACCATTCCAAATTTACCTGGGGTAAAAACCCCATCTGGATCAACCTTTGAAGACTGAAACGCTATCTGTTCTCCCAGACCGTTGTAAACGTGTATAGCGCCAGTCTTTGTTCTTCTTATGACTATCGAATCTAAATTCTCTTTACTAGATTCTGTTTTAGTGTCTTTCTTGATAAAGCTAGAAAAAGGAACTTCAGCTTTGGCAACATTCCTTATTTTGTTAGGTGTAGTGGGGTATACAGTGGATACTTCTGGACGGTTATGATTAAATTCAAACACATTACCCAAGGACCTGTAAGGGAAAGGACCCATGCAAGCCCTAAACGTAGAGGTTAAGGTGTCGTTAAATATGCTTGCATAGAAAGGATCTAAAAAAGCACCATTTGGTCTTACAAAAGCGCAAAAAACAGTATAGTCATACAGAGGATACGAGGGAGAAACAAGCGTAAGCGAACTGTTTGAGCTCATAAAGGTTGCAAGGCTTTGAGGTATCTCAGTAGGAAAATCATTTTTCCCAACAGTCAGAACTACAGCGCCATCGGTGGCCGTTGTGATGGTAATTTCGTCTCCTACTTGTAGGTTACGACTAGAGTAAGTAACCTCTAGTTCTGTTACAGTTCCGCCAGCGTCGGTGGTAACATTAAACCTAGGATAGTCTGAAACGGGTAAAATATCAGTACTAAGATTAGCACTATTTCTTTGTATGCTTCCAGCAGTGGTTGCTCCAGCTACACCCGAAAGGTTATTCGTTAGGGTGCTTGATGAAAGAGCAGGGTTTGCTATAACCCCAATTTTAAGCCTTCCAGGAACGTTGTAATCAAGCGTTTTTTTAGAACAAAGTAAATCAGCAGACCTAAGCAGTGGAGGGTAGTCTGTCGAGTGGTCTGCGGTAAAAGATGCCTCTGAAGCCCCGTTAGGAATGTCGTATGACGTTCCAGAGTTGCTTATCGTTAATTTTCCAGGTGTTATTGTAGGGACGTCTTCTGCCTCGTAATCAGCAAAGGGCAAGTTGTCAGTAGATATAAAGTCGATACCATTAATAACAGCAGCTGAATCAAGACCTGTTACCGTCGCCTCCGTACCTGTAAGACCTCTTTCCACAGGACGAGCCCTAACCTTAACGTCTATGTCTGGTGTAGCTGTTTTTAGACCAAACGTATTCTGAACGCCTGTAGCGTCAAAGCGCATAACACTTGTGCTTGTCTCCCTGTTTATGAAGTTGATTATGTCCTCCATTAAATCAGATTCCTCTCCAGCATTACAGGTGACTGAAATACTACTCTTCTCAAAAGACTCTCCGTCTTGTTTAAGGCTGTTCTCTTCAAACGGGGCTGAGTTGTTGAAATACATATTGATTGATCCCTTAAGAGCAACCATATAAGCTAGGTTACTAGCTGGAAAGGATATCACACTTATGCCTTTTCCGTTATCAGAAAACAGCGCACCACCAGATACAGCGGGGTCTTTTCTCTTAAATAAGAAGAACTTTTGAGCCATAGAACAAATATACGACAAACAAAAAAGCCACCCGAAGGTGGCCTTTCTTTATGCTAGACGCTCTAGCTTTTCTTCTAGGGATGATAGAACCGAAGCTCCTTTCTCTGTTAGGCAGAACCTAACCATAACGTCCATTGGGTCTTGACCTACTGGAACTGAAACGATAAGTCCGTTTGAGTCAAACCAGTATACACCGTCTTTCTTTACGTTAAGGATCTGATAGTCTTTCGCCTGAACGATAATAGAACGCGCTGCAACCTGAGGTGAATCAAATGACTTGATAAACTGTTCTGGCTTCTTCTTAGCGATCTGCAAGAGGTTGTATCGGATCTCAGACACAGGAGTCTCAATGCTCACGTTAAAGAACATGGCTACAGGCAGAAGCTCCTGGATATCCTTGTCTCTCACCATGGCGATAGCATCGGTAAGCAAGAACTCTTTCTTAAGCTCTGTCTCTGCATCTTTCTTCTTGTTAATCTCTTGGAACAGGTTTCCTCCGTTGGCCTTGTTGCCTGGGTGGACCTCCATGAAGTCTCGTAGGTTAGGCTGGTCCTTGGTTACGAACAAACGCTTATCACGAAACAGAACTGATTTCTTGACAGCCTTGTCTCCCTGCTCATCAGCCCAGATAGACGGCTCGTTAGGGCAGTACCTTAGCTCCCGTACAGTGTCCTTCTGCTTGTCATAAACAGTTACTCCTTTCTGAGGAAGCATAAACACGACACCGCCTCCACGGACGACTTCGTACTCTTTATGTTCTTGGACTTTTTCCTCTCTTCTAATGAGAGGTTTCTTCTTAGCGACAGCCTGAGCAGGCGCTTCTTTCTTAGGTCGGCCTGGGGCCTTCTTGACTTGTGAATCCATAATAAATTAAATTAATTAATGCAAATATAAGAAAATAAAAAAAGGGACCGAAGCCCCTCTTTTCTTAGTGGTTAATAGATAGACTTACGAAAACACAGTCGCTCCTGTCACTCCTGTAGATGCTGGATTTGCTTTAGCTTCAAGGCTTACATTCCAAACACCGTTATCGGAGCACCAAAAAGTGAACTTTGACCCCTGGCTAATGTAGTTTGTTGCAGCATTAACTGGAGTGTAAGTCAAGGTGGTTTCGTCCGCTACTGAAGTGTCGTAAGTAAGAGCTTCAGCAGCTCTGCTCTCTACAACAGAACCAGTCTTAAACACATCGCTTCCTGCGCAAGCAAAAGACAAGGTTGCTGTTCCTCCAGTTGTGTCCACCGACATAACAAAAACAACAACGCTACCCTCAACTGCGGAAGGTAGAGTCACCGCTTGAGCAGCAGCCCCTGTAAATGGATTTACAGAAATCTGATCCTTCGCAGCGTCTATTGCTGCTGCGGTTGCAACAGCACCGACAGTCAGCCCGTCAAAAGAAGGGGCCAGCCTAGAGATCTCTCTCCCGCTAAGCGTTAAGGCTTTTCCTTTGAACTCTACTGATCTTAGTTTATCGAAGTGCCCCATTATCAGAAGTGTCTATAAATTACGTGAATCTCCAACTCCCCTGTTTTGTCTGCGGTAACCGCTGCTCCAGCAGCAATCTGACCGTAAAACAAGACATCATCCTGAGCGACAGCCCCGCTGTAAGCAGCCTCTGCGTTTACAGACGTTACGACTCCAGCAGCCTCTATCTGTGAAGTGCTGTAGTCAATAATTTGAGTCGCAGCAATTAACTGTACGCCATCGTATGTGTCAGCAGTTCCAATAGAAACCGTAACGTCTGAAGTGTCGCCTCCACCAGAAAGACTGATTTCGTCTTTACAATGAATAAGAACCTTTTCTATAATAGTTCCAGCAGGTTGGGTAAACTCAAAATCAACAGAAGCGGCCCCAGTAGCTGTTCTTACTGCGTCTTTAACTCTGATCATTTGAGATCCAATGCTAGACCCTGGCTTTACGCCTTGTGCATCATATAGTGCCATAATAATTAAGTTTTAAAAAGTTAAAGGCAGGAGCCCGTAGGCCCCCACCCTTCACTCGGTTGATATTTAGCCCTTGATCATTACGTGCTGGTTAGCAGCACGAACGCAAAGAGCGATTTCAGATCTGTAGTGGAATACAGCATTGTCTTTTCCAGCATCGCCGTTGTTGGTGTGACCCAAAACGCCTCCACCAGAAACCCAGTGCTCCATCTCACGAGAGTATCCGTTTGCCTCCTTGTAGTGCATAGACAAAGCAGGTACCTGTGCGCCTGAACGAGCGTCAGCAACAGTTCGCAATGGAACCATAGCCCCTTGGATAAAGTTGTTAGAAGCAGAACCCAACATAGTTGGATCGTTCAACAATCTCCAGTCGTGCTTGTGGAAAGTGTATCCACCACGAGTAAAGCTCTTAAATCCAAGCTGTACAGCCATATCCGCACTGTTCTGGAATGCTCCGAACTGACCTGGAAGACCAGCAGAAACACCAGTAGCAATACCAGCAGCGAGCATGTCGTCGATAGCCAAGTCTTGCTTTCTGTTCAAGTACATAGCGTACTCAGCAGGTGCTCCTTGACGATCAAGCTCCATGATGATATCGTCGAACTCACCGAAGCTGTCAAGTGCGTTTGCACCTGCGTTGCTTACTACGATTCCTCGATCCTCGATTGCAGAGAAGTAACCCTCAGATCCAGGAGATCCAGCGGCAGCCGCTCTCTTTTCACCAAAGAGCATCATCATCTCACGCTTGTCTTCAAAACGCTTACGAGCTTCTTGCTCACCGTACATAAACCATCTGTAGTCACCGTTGCCAGTGTTTACGTAGCCAATGTTAGTTGCCTGTGAACCGTTAACCTCATAACGATCCTTGATGATCATGTAAGAGTTTACCAATCGGTTCATTCCTGGGTCGTCAAAAGCCACTGGTTGGTCTGTGCCTTGAGCATAAAGGTTTCCGATCTTAATTAAAGAACCTCCAGTCGCCCAGTCTGCGCTCGTAATGTTTGCTCCGTCCAATCTAGCTACGGTAGCAGTGCCTCCAGTGCTTGCTGTTTCAACCCCACCTGCGGTAACAATAAATCGAACGCCAGTTGAAGTTTCCATCAAAACGTCGTCTATCTGGCACTCTCCGTTCCATAAAGATCCCAAATCATCGGTTGCAACGCCATTGGCGTCAAGACCACTTACGATAGACTGATGTCTACGACCTTCTTCCCACCACTCAAGCTGGTCAGATGATCCTCCGCTATTTACAGCCCCTGTGAGCTTCAAAAATCCAGTTAAACCTTGGTCACCATAAGTCTTAACCAAGTCAGGCATGATGTCCTCTTTGGTTGCTTTGATGAGATCGTCAATAGTTGTGTATGAATCAGGGGTTAATTTAAAACCTCTGCTCAATTGTGTTGCATTTACCTGTTTAGGGGAAACGTTATCAAGGACACCTAAATCAGGTTGTCCGCTTGCAGCAATATTTGCCATAATTATCTAATGTTAAATGTTAAAAGTTAATCCCCCTCCTCGTGAGTTTAATAGTTGTTTCACTTGAGCGGAGAGTGGATTGATTTGTTGATTTTGATTCCCTTGTTGTGG
>Ga0209535_1000604_pt1 | contig 25254 bp, 37 predicted proteins | sample LinPmetageLP28_FD_184041 | JGI IMG/M metagenome (GOLD analysis project Ga0209535, IMG submission 184041) | Marine viral communities from the Pacific Ocean - LP-28 (SPAdes) (version 2) | ecosystem: Environmental > Aquatic > Marine > Oceanic | place: Pacific Ocean | collected 2009-08-22
TTGACTTAGTATTTAAAGCAATTTTTTGGAAGGCGATGTTCTTTGGGATAATAATTCCAACCATCGCCTTCTCCTGTTATTACTATTTACTTTACAAACAACAACAGCAATTTTTAAAAAAGTTAGAGAAGCTACTTGACAAATAAGAATAAACATGTTATACTACAATAGAGGACTAGAAATGAAGCTTGATTCAAAATACTTAAAATCTTTAATCCTAGAGGTTATTGATGAAGCAACTAGAAGAGATGTTTTAAAGGGTCTCGCCGGACTTGCTGGAACAGCAGCGGTGGGTGGAACCTTGGCTAGTCTTTACAATGACGAAGATGAGGATGAGCCCGAAAGTCTTGTTGATAAAAGCAAAGACGCACAACCTTTAACACAAAAAGACGTTGAAGAAATGGGGCTAAACCCAAAAGAGTATGCCACCACCACCGCCCCCGACGCATGGAAAGAACCTAAAGTTCCATATGCAACTCAACAAGGCAAATATGCTCTAGACCAACTAAGAGTAACACCTCAGAATCTAGAATATTATTCAGTTGCCCCAGCATCAAGTAATACTGGAGACGGATATGTATATGTTGATATGGGAATGCTTTTTGACATGGCAGATGAGAATCCTGAAATAGCGGAATCAATAGATGTGTCACAAGCTTTTTTTAATGATTGGACACTTAAGAGACATTATAAATATGTGTTTGGCTCATTGGCATTCTGGGGCACGTTTAAAGATCCCGAAGATCCATTAAGTAGAAAGTTGGCCCCAACATTTCCTACTACAACCAGCAAGGGTGAAAACATACGGAATGTTATTTTGCCACTTGCTTGGACTGTTTCTTTGGAATACTGGATGGAGAGATTTATTAGTCTTGAGGCGAGACTTCAACAATATCCAGACAACAGAAAAGACATTTTAATGGAAGCGGAACTAACGGAATCCCAGTATTTAGAAATGAAATCGAGATATCAAGATACAATCTCCAGAGTTTCAGACCCAGCAATCGTAACAAACCCAAACTATAATCCTGAGGAGGAAGAATGATTTTATTTTTAACTTATATATGCTGTGTAGTCGAAGTAGACTATTTTCAAATTGCCAATGACAATATTGACGGCTACTATGACATGTGCGTAAGAATAGCCGACAATCCCGAGGATTGTTAAAAAGTTAAAGAAAACACTTGACAATCCCTCTAGGATATGTTATATTATAATATATTCAATGGAGGACACATGAATAAATTAGTTAAGACATTGCAGAAAGCAATCAAATCTAAACACAAAAGCAATACCAGCAAGAAACACGAGAGATGGTTTGAAAAACTGTTGACCAAAAATGGTTTTTCGAAAAAAACACTTGAAGAGGTTGGAATGTCAAAGCCGGATGTTCGCAAGGGAATGAAGGAAGATGCCGACGAAGTAATACCGGTTTTAAAAAATGAATCTACTTTATTTTTCATACCAGAACCACTAGGATCCCAAAACACTCCCGACTTCTTGGTGAGTGATGAAGAGGGTAATCTTTTTTATATCGAATTAAAAAGTTCAAAAGAAGAAAAGATTACGTGGAACGGCGGATATCCAAAAGACAATTTTATATATCTTTTTAGCACCGAGAAGCATAATTCACAAACAATATTCATGGGCTCGGACTGTTGGGATACAAACGACCGCAAAAAGCTTCTAAAACATGCTGAGATTCTTAAGCATCTAACAGACACCTTCAATGAGACTATGGAGGGCAAACAAACCTACTATACTAGGAACATGTTTAATGACAATGAAAAATATTACTCTCGCGATGGTCGAAAAGATTACGAGAAGAAAGTATTTGATTACGTCAACAGTTTCCAAACAGAAGAGAAAGAAGAAGAGGCAGCATAATGAATCTTACAAAGGAATCAAAAGAATATTATGAATCAACAAAGAGAGAAGATAGGAATGCGAAAGGACAATTCTTTACAGAAGAAAAGATAAAGAAACTAGCCCTCGAAGGATTACATATTCCATCTGGATCTAGAATCCTAGAAAACTCTTGTGGCTCTGGTGAATTTATAAAATCTATATTTGAAAAAAATATTTCTGTTCAAATTGATGGATATGATATCGAACAGTCTCTTGTCGACATATGTAATAAGCTCTACACAGCCGCCAACGTTGTGTGCCAAGATTTTCTATCATTGGAGCATCCACCTATTTACGATTTTGTGATTGGTAACCCTCCATATTTTGAAATGAAAAAGAAGGATCACAAAGATCTGCTTGAAAGATATGCGAATGTTTTATCGGGCCGAGCAAACATATATTCCTTGTTCTTCAAGGCTTCAATAGATTCTTTAAAGCCGGGAGGTCAACTTATTTATGTCGTGCCAACATCAATGAATAATGGATCGTATTTTAAAAACCTACGCCATTTTATTCTAAAGCATTGCAACATTGACGAAATAAAATTGCTCGGAGATTCTGAATTTGAAAACGTACAGCAAAACACAATGATTATTAAATTGACAAAACTCAAAGACGGAGAGGTAAACAACGGAAATTGTATCTTCACCATAAACAATACTACAGTTTTTTCAACAAAATCTCAAAGACTTACAGAGTTATCTTCCAAAGGAAAGACTTTGGAAGAACTTAAATTTGATGTGTTTACTGGTAATTTAGTGTGGAATCAACAGAAAAAATTTATGTCTAAAGACCCAACACATCCACCACTTTTTTGGGCTTCAAACATTGAAGATGGGCGTCTTGAGTTTCCAAACGCCTCTTTGGCTAAACACAAAGAAAAAGGTCAATATGTGTCAAAATACAATACTACCTTGAAAGTTTCTAAATTCAAATTATCTTTGAAGCCACATCGAATAAGAAAGAAAGATGTAACATTGAATATCGAGCCAATAACTGAAAAGTCTATTGTTTTAAATAGGGTGACGGGCGCTGGTAGCAATGCCAAGATCCGCGCTGCCATTGTTGATGTTCCAACTGGGTATTACACAGAAAACCACGTCAATTATATTGTTAGAAGAAAAGATTGCGAACACACCTTGGAACAGCTTTTAGAAGCTTTGAGGTCCGATGAGACTATTGAATTCATTCAGATGCTTACCGGTAACACACAAATATCTAAAACAGAATTACAAAAAATTATTCCCTTTTCACTTGACAAGTAACACGAAACATGTTATATTAACATATACAACAATCATGGAGGACAACATGACTAACAACTACAATCTAGGCTATGCCTGTATCAACACCGAACTTTCTTCACGCAAAGTAAAGGTGTCAACTAATCGCACAATGCGAAAGAAAACATTTCAAGAAAAAGGTCTCGATTATACATCGGAACTTATCTTACAAAATGTGACTGACCTACTTACTATTCTCAAGTGGAATCTAGAGAACGACATTCACTTCTTTCGAATGTCTTCCGAGATTTTTCCTTGGGCTTCCGAATATCAACTCGAAGATCTTAAAGACTTCGACGCAATTGAAGAAGCTCTTTATGAGGCTGGCTTGTTTGCTAGTGAGAACAACATTCGTCTCACATGTCATCCGGGCCCTTTCAACAAACTTTGTTCTCCTAATGAGCAGGTTGTGCTTAACACCATCAGAGATCTTGAGATTAACGGCAAGATGATGGATCTGTTGTGCCAACCTCGCTCACCTTGGGCAAAGATCAACATCCACGTAGGAGGAGCTTACAATGATAAACCTATGGCCCTTGGCAATTTTTGCCGGAACTTTGCCCGATTATCAGACGCTGTACGGTCTAGACTGACTGTGGAGAACGACGACAAAGAGTCACTTTACTCAACTCAAGAACTATACGATGGTGTATTCAAACAAATAGGCATCCCCATCGTTCATGACTATCACCATCACCATTTGTGTACCGGTGGTTTGTCACAGCAGGATGCCGTTGAGTTGGCTCTACAAACTTGGGGTGAGACCATCCCTGTCGTCCACTACAGTCAGTCACGGGCTATTGAACACAATGATCCAAAGATCCGTCCACAAGCCCACAGCGACTCTTATTGGACGCCTATCGACACATTCGGTCACCGCATGGATATCATGCTCGAGTGTAAACATAAGGAGATTGGGCTATTTAAAATGCGCGAATTGATGATGCCGACCTGTATGGCGGCAAAGTGAGGAATTTATGAATGAATATTGCGAGGTGTGTGAGTGCGATCCATGCGATTGCTACGATGGATGTCCACCAGATCAGGTGGTCATAAAAAAAATTGGATACGCCTACATCAAGAAAGACGGAACATATTTTGTTCCTCGAGCACCATCTTTCTGTATGGCTCGAGAAAGAAATGACAAATTTAAATCTCAACTGAACGTTGAACCTTTAATCGTAAATCCTCGAGAATGGGAGTTGTTGACGAGAGACAACCCTCTGGAATATCTCGAGGCGGAGAATGTTTGAAGTTGGAGACTTAGTAAGATTTAAGGCAAGTGGGATAATAAGATCTAGATACAATCCTCTTAAAAAATTTGGCATCATAGTCGCCATTGAGAGAGATATGTTTGACTCTTATGATGGCAGAAAAGAAGATTTAGTAGTAGTGAGGTGGATGCCATGGGACAAAGAAGAAAGAATGATGGAGTTTTATCTCGAACTTTTGGAAAAGAGCGTATCGGGCAACTCGTAGAATGTAAGTGGATGTATGGACTCTGTTTAATAATGGATCTTGAAATAAAAAAATATTATACAATTTATCAAGTTTATCATTTTGATACACACGAGAGATATTGGGTTGACGAAGAGGATTTAGAAAAAGTTTAAGTTTTTACTTGACAAACCCTTTTGTATATGTTATATTATATAAACATGGAGGACACATGAATATTAATAAAGAACAATTTGTAAACTTGCACGGTCACTCGTGCTTTTCGCTTTTTGATGGGTTTGGATTCCCACAAGAGCATATGAACTTTGCTCACAGCAATGGTTCAAAAGCCTTGGCATTAACTGACCACGGCTCAATGAATGGTTTATCATATCAATTGCTAAGAGCAAAAGAAATGAAAGCTGAAGGAATAGACTTCAAGCCAATCTTTGGCGTTGAAGCATATTATATTGATTCTCTGGAAGATTGGCAGGGACTTCGCAACGAGATCGCAGCAGATAAAAAGCGTGCGAAAGAAGTTGATAAGGGAGACTCTGCCATGGTTGTCGAGGACGAACAGCGCAATGACAAACGAGCATTGGCTCGTAAGCGTCACATCGTTCTTCTCGCACAGAATCAAAAAGGTCTCGAGAACATTTACGAGATGATCTCTAAGTCTTACTCGGGCGACTACTTTTATCGTAAGCCACGTATCGACTGGGAGCTTCTAAAGAAGCATCAGGAGGGCGTCATTGTCCTCACAGCATGTCTTGGAGGCATTGCCGCTGGTTCTATGTGGAAACACCAAGAGGACGGCGAGGATGCGATTGTCGAAGACATGATGGCAAATCTGACCAAGTTCAAGGAAACTTTCGGAGACAGATTTTACGCAGAGTTACAGTGGAATAACATCCCTGAGCAACATTTGCTAAATAAATGCCTAATTAAAGTAGCGGGTCTACTTGATCTCAAACTAGTTTCAACGTGTGACTCTCACTATCCAACACCGGATTCATGGAGAGATCGCGAAGTCTACAAGCGTTTAGGTTGGCTCGGTAAGATGCCAGCGTGGATGGATGATAACATCCCCGAATCAGTAGAGGAGATTGGTTATGAATTATATCCTAAGAACGCTCAAGAAATGTGGGAATCATATAAACGATACTCTGATGATCTCGATTTGTCTTATAGCGATGATCTCGTTATGGAATCAATCACCAACACAGCCACTATCGCTTTCGAGCAGATTGAAGATTTCCTGCCTGATACTTCTGTGCAGCTTCCTTCTTTTATGGTTCCGAGCGACAAAAGCGCTGATGAAGCTGTTTCAGAACTCGCTGAAAATTCTTTGGCCATCTACCTCCGAGGAACAGACAAGACCACTAAACGACATTATAGAAAAAGACTAGCGGAGGAACTTGATGTTATCTCGTCTCAAAACTTTAGTGAATACTTCTTGGCGACCAAAGCAATTACTGATTTCTCATGGGCTTATTGCTTTGTTGGTCCTGCTCGTGGTTCTGCGGCAGGTTCTCTCTTGGCTTTCCTACTGAATATCACGCAGATCGATCCAATCAAATGGAATCTTCCTTTCGAACGCTTCCTTACTCGAGGATCGACAGGATTTCCAGACATTGATATTGACTTCTCTGACAACTCTCTTATTAAAGATAAGATGGTCGAGGAATGGGGCGAAGACTCTGTTGCGTTCATCTCGAACTACAACACTTTACAACTTTCTTCTTTGATCAAAGACATCTCCAAGCGTGAACGCGTGGACTTTACCGAGGTCAACAAGGTCACCAAGGCGATGCTTGTCGAAGCAACTCCGATTGCTAAGAAAAAGCATGGAATCAAAGCAGGTGTATACACTCCAACCTTTCAAGAGGTTTGTGACTACTCGGAGACTCTTCAGCAGTTTTTCCGTAACCACCCTCAGATTCGAGACCAAGTCTTTGGTTTAATCGGGCAACCACGATCTATCGGTCGTCATGCCGCTGGAGCCATCATTGGAGACTATCTGCCAAGCAAGATGCCATTGATCACTTCTAAGGGCATTAGGCAAACGCCTTGGGCTGAAGGAATGAATGTTCGACACCTAGAGCCACTTGGATTCATCAAGTTCGATATCCTTGGTCTCGAGACACTTAAAACCTTTGAGGATACAATTGAAAGAATTCTTATCAATGAGGGCAATCGTAAACCAACCTTCGAAGATATCAAGGCTTGGTATAGTGCGAATCTTCACCCGTCGGTTCTCGACATGAAAGATCAGGCAGTCTATAAGGGCGTATTCCATGAAGGCAAGTATGCTGGAATATTTCAGTTTATGAATGGTGGTATGCAACGCCTTGGACAAAATGCCAAGGTATCTTCTATCGAAGAGATTGCGACCGTGAGTGCTATATTCCGACCTGGTCCTTTGTCTGCTGGTGTTGACAAGATGTATGTCAAAGCCAAACATGGAAACGAAGAGGTTGAATATGATCACCCTTTGATTGAACAAGTGCTTGGCAAGACTTATGGCTTGATTGTATTCCAAGAGGACATCATGAATTTGGTGAATGTTCTTGGTGATAAGATTACCATGACCGATGCCAATGTGCTTCGTAAGTTGTTGACAAAGAAAGGTTTGTCCGAGACAAAGATGCGAGAGAAAAAGGATCTCTACGAGCGGTTCATTAAAGGTTGCGAGAAGAAAGGCATGTCCTTTGCCTCAGCCAAAGTCTTGTGGGATAAGATGGAATACTTCTCTGGCTATGGCTTCTCAAAGAACCATGCGATCCCTTACTCAATCATTTCATATCAGTGTGCTTGGCTTCAGACTTACTATCAAGACGAGTGGGTATCTGCCTTTCTTGATCATGAGCCTGAGAAACGTAAAGAGGCAGCAATTAATATTGCTCGCTCGTTTGGATACAAAGTCAAAGGTTTGGATATCAACACATCAGGTAATCGATGGGAAATTGTAGATGGGAAACTAGTCTCACCTCTCACAACAGTGAAAGGTCTTGGTGTCGCAGCGATTGAAGAGATCATCCGTAAGCGTCCATTTTCGTCCGTAGAGGACCTTTTGTTCGACAAAGGGGTGGTGGCAAGGAAAGTCAATAAAAAGTCCTTAGATGCCATGTGTCGAGCCGGAGCGATGGAATCCTTGATGGATGAGCGCTTCTTCGGAGACAAACACTTCTGGTCTGCGGTTGTCGTTGACAAGCCCAAGAACAAGAAGAGACTAAATGCTAACATTGAAAAGTATCGTAAAGAGGGTGACTTCTCCAAAGCGGAAAGAATCAACCACTTACAGGCTCTAACGGGAATTTATCCCATCAACATGGTTGTTCCTGTCAAGGCTTACAAGTTCTTTGAACTACATGGCATCATGCCATTGTCGGAATATGATAGAGAACTTGGCAAAGGTTGGTGTATTCCGACCGAGGTTAATCTCAAAAAGACGAAAACTGGCAAGCCTTATTATCAAGTTGTAGTCATAGACTCCAGCATGGAGACTCAAAGAGTTAACTGTTGGGGCGTTGACCCGACAAGAGACTTTATCTATCCGCATCGACTGTATGTCTTGGAGTGGCCACAATACAATGCTACTTGGGGCTTCTCAACGAAAGGTGGCTTATCAAGAAACTGGAAACTGTTGGGGTAAAAAATGCCTGAAAGAATAGATGTGACAATATACTGGGGCAAAGGCTCTATGTCATTCCACTCCTTGTATAGATTTGAGATAGAGGAGCTGCTTCAAAATTACTATTGTGATCAAGCGCTCCTCTTTACCTTTGTGGATCCCGAAATTATTAAAGAGTGGCTGTGGGATGTTTACTGCAAAGAGCCGGAAAGAGTAGTTGTAGACTCAATAAAATACTAAAAAACACTTGACAAACATGTTGAGACATGTTATATTATAATATACGAACCAACATGCTAGTGTTTGTAAAAGTTGTTCTAAAGATAACCAACAGGAAAAAACTTTAACTTTATTATTCACCAAAGTTATAAGTCGCAACTGGCGCTTTCTAAGGAGAATCTCATGAAATTATATCAAAGGAGAACATCATGACTATTCAAGAAAAAATTCAATCTCGTATTTACGATATTTTAGAAGCAAAAAAGAATTCACAAAAGCCTACTAAGTGGTTTGACGAATCTACTGACAATTCCACCCAATATGGTTCAAATTCAATAAAAGCCATTGTTGATGAAGGGCGCAAAATTGTCGCTGTTGAAGACGATGGAAGAGGATTTCAAAGTTATGAAGACTTTGTTGCCTTTCACAAACCATATCATATTCCGGAAATCATGGGTGTTTCTCGCTATGGAATTGGTAGTAAGATCTTCAAGACCTTATCCAATAAGCGTATTTGTTTTTCAAAAGGCTACGATAAGCAAACAGGTAAGTTAATGTGTTATTTTTCCTTTTGGGACACTAGTGATGCCATCAATACTGATGAACCTGTCATTGAGTCTTGGCAGCATAGCGAATCTGAAAGTGCAAAAATTACGGAAATAATAAGAAAATACAAAATTGATGGCGATTTTGTTAATTTTTTGTCATCGGACAAGACTGGCACTACTGTATATTTAGTTGAAGTTAATGATGATCGCGTCAAAAGGTTTTACAAATCTTGGTCTGGTATGTCCGCGAAGGTTAAGGACTCATTTTTCGAAAGATATCACTTCTTATTAAATCAGAGAAAAAAATTATCAATTGAAGTTGTGTTTGTGAACAACAAAGGTGTTTCCAACAATCCGCAGAAGATTGAATGTTTCGATCCCAGATCAAATATCGACACTTCCTTGACTCCTAGAGTTCTTCTTAAGATTGATGGATTTACTGAAATCCATACTTGGATTAAGGCTCAAGCAGAAGAGAGACTGAAGGTTCGTGGTATACACTTTTATCGTAATGATATCAAAATTGCTACCATACCTTTTAAGAAGATACACGGTAAATATGCCGATCAAGCTGTAGATCTAGATCCAACAAAACGCATGTATCGTCTTAATACGGAATCACAAATGATTATGACCAACAATTTAGACGATGACAGATTCCATTTGGGTGAGACAAAAGACACGATTAGTCTACCAAGTGAGATTGGATTAATATGCGCAAGGCAACTTCTTACTATTGAGAGAAAAGTTACTGATAACAGAGTAAAGACAAATTCTAAGAAGATCAACAAAAGCAAAACTGTTTCGGTCTCTATACCAAGCGTCCAAATGAATTTGTCAACTCCACATTCTTTTGTAGGCTCTAATGGAAGTTTTGAGATAGTGCAGGACTCTGTCTTGTATAACACACTTAATTCTACAAATGGTAGTCCTACCGATATTGTGGTTGCCATGTTGGAATCATTCAGTGATCTTTGGCTAGAAAGAAATACCGCTCAAGAGAAGAAGAATTTAACTGAATGGATGAATCGTGTAGGGCAGTTTTTAGAACAAAAACTTTAAGTTTTTTCTTGACAAACCCATCAAGATATGTTATAATATAAATATATTCAAACAACGGAGGAATTATGAGTAACGATAACAATATTAAATGTAATTCAGAAGAGGCAGCATCTAGACTGATCAATCTTCTAGGAACCGGTATAACAAAAGAAATGGGGATACGAGAATTGATAATGAATGGTATCGAGGCATGTCTTAGGAATCCCGATGAGTCTGCCGACCATCAAGTTTTAGTGACCAAAGATCATGAACATTTGAACAAACTCGCAATTATAAATATTGGTGGCGATTTTTTAAGCCAGGATATATTTATGGACAATTTAGCAACTTTAGCGAACACTGGTAATAGTGTCAATGGAATCGATCTTTATGACGAAAATAAAGGAATTGGCGCCAAAATAGCATTGCTCCCAAAGGGACGCAAAGGGTTGGAGTATAGATCAAAAAGAAAAGAAGACTCTGATGGTATAAAATCTCGAATGTGTGAGAATCCAAAAACAGGAAATTATCATCTTCCAACAATAGAATGTGAGTTCGTTGGGCCCACTTGTTTTCCTGTTTGCTTTGACTTCCACCCAAAACTTTCTAACAATACAGGCACAGAAGTTGTCTGCATGGGAGACTACTCACTAGAAGACACATGGCTTGACTTTGACAGGGTTTGTTCTGTCAATCAAAGTCAAGACACCGGAGGATCGGGATATGGAATTTTGAAATACTGTAATCTAAGATTTTTTGATAAACCTATTGTTGATGTGAAAGTAAATATATACAACTCCTCTAAGGGAACTGAGTCCTTAAGACTTGTCCGTGGTTTGAAAGCTAATATCCACAATGAAGGCTCGGCGAATCCTTGTTCAATGTCTGGCATTGTAAAACTCAAATATCAAGGTCTTAATATTGATGCTCATTGGGGAGTAATAAAGGATTATGGTGATAAAGGTTTCAATTCAAACTTGTTAAGTTCCGGATTTACTTCTGTTGCATGGAAGGGAGAAAATTATTTTGATGCGTCACAACACGCGTTATCAATCAAAAAAGACTTGCAAGATTGTGGAATTATCTTCAAGCATAAAAAAGTTATCATAGTTTTCGAAATAGATAGAGAACATCGACTCCAAACAGATGCAAAAAGAACAGAGCTATATATTGGAGACAGCAAGATTGATAAAAGCTTATTGCATGAGTTGTTTAGAGAAAATTTCCCTGAAGAACTTAGTGCTTGGCAGGATGAACATAAAGTAAATAATTCTGAAAGTAGAGACCTACAAAAAACTTTGTTAACAGATATGAAAAATCTAGGTTTCGGAGCATCAATCGGCAATGGAAGTGTCTCGAAGTCAATTGCAAGAGCTAACAATTCTAAGAGTGGAAGCTCACCTAAAACCAAATCTGGGAACAAAAAAACACCGAGCAAAAGAACAGTTCAAAAAGCGACGGCTATTTCTAACCTAAGTAATTTCAAAATACCAGAAGTGGTAGAAACTAATGAGAACGACGCTGAACTTGTTGAATTTTTCCTCAACGAGTATATGATTGTCATTGGAACAAATACGGAGTTGTATTGTAAAAGAAGAGAAAGGATTTTGAATAGACTTGGGGAACCTTGTTTGGTAGATGATGTTTTAGATTTCGAACTTAAATTAGCAATACTCAAAAATTCTGTCTACAGGATCTTTGAAATAAATTCTTCATTCTTGTCTCTTTCGATCCAACAAAAATCAGAAAAGTGGAAGTCAGAGTTTTTATCAGCCAACTGGTCCCACACTGATGAAGATCATATTTTGAAAATTATCAGAAGAAAAAATAAAGAAATGAAAAAAGCTGCTTAATTTAAAAATACCCCTTGACAAACATGCTGAGACATGTTATAATATAAATATATTCAAACAACGGAGGAATTATGAGTTTTGAATTTGTATCAGGCATTAATGCCACAGCAACAATGGCAATCGTCGAAAAAGCAGACGATGCTAAAACAACAGAAGAGCACATGGCGGACTATATCGAGAGCATGCGAGCTTTAGAGGAAGAGATGGAGCCATATAAAGAACAGAAGCGAGATCTTAAGGCAAATTATGTCGAGAATGGTTGGCTTACAAAGGGAGAGATATCCCTTGCTGTCAAGGCTTATCGCTTAGCGAAGGATGACACCGACATGTCAACATTGATTGACATGGTCGAGGCTCTTAAGAAGAAAGGGGTTGGTCAATGATGGCTCAATCTTTACTGAACGCGGCTTTGTTACACTTCAAAGCCGCTAAGGCAAGAGCTGAGGCCAACTTGGATGTTTATCTTTCAGGTTCCGTTGGAGTTGGCGAGCACCCCGACTTGGTGAGAGAAGTAATCGAACTCACCAAAACAATTACAGAAGCCGATGAGGCGATAAAATTTTTGGAGACAAAATTATGAAATTTATATCAATAAAAAATTATGATGGAGAAGATGTTGCCATCAATGTAAAGAATATCACCGCAATAAAATCAGTCGGATCTTATGTATCGATTTGTATGAGTGGCGACATACCAATCGCAACCCAGTTTACAAACGTTGAAAATGCCGTTGATTACATTCAGCGAGCACCGTCGATGTCATTAACAAGAGAGGTGGCATAATGGAAGTAACAAATGAACAAACAGAAGAAACACCACGACTGACAATCGCAGATCTTGGTGTAGCCGCGTGGGCATGCTCTGAACTTTTTAACTACATGCTGGAAGGTTATGAACAAGAGGACTATGGCAAACTCACCAAAGAACAATTAGAACAAGCCATGACCAAACTTAGAACAACATTTGTTAAGTTTGATGCTCTAGCCGGCGCACTTACCAAAGGAGAACAGAATGAAAGTGATGATAAAGAAACTCCATCCTGACGCGGTCATTCCAAAGTATGCCAAACCTGGCGACGCTGGTATGGACCTGACAGCAACTTGGATGGAGTTCGACCACGAAAGAAAAATCGTGACATATGGCACCGGACTGTCACTTGAAATACCCTTTTGGCACGTTGGACTTATATATCCTAGGTCGTCCGTATATAAGAAATCAATGGTATTGGCTAATCACGTAGGTGTCATTGATGCTGGCTATCGTGGTGAAATAATGTTTAAGTTCAGAGTGCTCAATGATGACTGGCAAGATATTTATGATGTAGGAGATCGAATAGGTCAACTAATTATTACACCCTACCCAAAGATTGATTTTGTTGAAGTTAACCAACTGACAGAAACAGATCGCGGTTCTGGTGGTTACGGAAGCACAGGAGTTTAACTATGTCAGACAACGAAGAAGCAAAGCGCGTGCGCTTTTATATAAAAAACAATGCCCATATTAAATTTAAAGCGGCATTAGAAAAACATCAAATGAGCATGTCGGAATTTCTTCGTGCCTGCTGTGATGCCGTGTCCGAGGAGAATCCCTTGATGAAAGACTTCATTGATCACTACAAAGACACGAGCGAAAAACACTCTAAGCGAAATAACAACATAATTAAGAAAGATAGAGCAAAAGGTGAAGAACTTCTTTCAGACTTTGGCATTGGAGATGAGGACATTCAAAACCTTTTTGACCTCATCGCCGATCAACATCCCGAAATCTGATCTAAAAAGGACTTTTCTTTTAAACGGATCTATTTATACTACAATCTAGATTACTACTTAAGGAGATTTAAGCTATGGCTAAAAAACTTTTAAATGAGAGAACTGTTCGTCGTTTCCAAAAATTGGCAATGGTTTCTCCAATTAATGAAATGTATCACAAACGTGATGAAGAAGAAATGGAAGAAGGCATGTATAAGCGTGACGATGAAGAAGTTATGCAAGAAGAAGCCCCTGAAATGGAAATGGGTGACGAAGCCCCTGAAATGGAAATGGGTGCCGAAGAAGGCGCAATGGACGGAGATCTTGAGTTGACTGACGAGGAAGCACAAGCAATCATCGATCTTGGAACCAAACTTCAAGGCGCAATGGGTGACGAAGCCCCTGAAATGGAAATGGGCGATAAAGAGCCTATGGAAATGGATGCCGAAGAAGGTGAAGAGGATCTTATGGAAGCTCTCTCTGGAATCAACTATGTTCCTTCTCAAACTGAAGTTGTAAACGAAGTTGCTAAGCGTGTCGCTAGACGCCTCAAAGCTGCTAAGTTACACGAAGCAAAGTTGAGACGTGCGTTGGGTAGAAAGTAAATTTCCACTTGACAAATGTTCTTATTTGTGTTATAATTAAAGAGAGGCTTTGTCCTCTCTTTTTTTAATGGAGGTATAATGTTCAATATTGTTTTTGCGTTTTTAATCGGATGCACATTCACTTATCTTGTAACAATCATTTCTTCCGGAGTAACAGCCGCAAAGGTTCTGGAAGAATCAATGTTAACCCACGCTTTACTATTAATGAGCGCGTATGAAGTTAGCACAAAACAACTAGAGGACTTAATTGTTAGTTCTCAAATGAATTTTGCCAAAGCAGAGATATTGCGGAGAGCAAATAAAGAAGAGTTTGAAAAGTTTGCAGACTTAAAAATTGATGAGATTAGGAAGATGATTCCGACCGCTCACTTAAACATCATTCGTTACACAAACTTCAAAGAAATGAATGAATATATTACAGACCAATTCAGGAGTAAAAATGTTAGACTTGACAAAAAAATCTAAAGATAAAAAGAAGACTAAGAAAGACAAAAAAGTCGAAGAGGAAGTATGCGAAACAGAAGAGGAATCAGAAGAAGGTCAACAAGTAACCTTAGTGGATCTCTTGACCGGAGGTGCCGAAGAAGCAGGGCCCGAAAACCGAAGCATCATGTTCGTCGGGGAAGTAAATGAGGAGAAGTCGGCTGACTTAATCTCTGCGCTTCTTGTGCTTGCTCAAACAAAAGACGAAGACGAGGAAAGAGCCGAAGACATTAAGCTTTACCTGTCAACATATGGCGGTTCTGCTGATGAGATGTTTGGCATTTATGATGTTATCAACTTTTGTAAGCAGTTCTGCGACATTGAAACCATTGGACTTGGCAAGGTCATGTCCGCTGGAACTTTGTTGCTCGCTGCCGGAACGAAAGGAAAGAGAAGACTCGGTAAACACTGCCGCGTCATGATCCATGCGGTGAATGGAGGACAGGTTGGAGACCTACATAATCTTCAAAATGAACTCGAGCAAACCGTGTCACTTCAAGACTCTTACATTCAGGCTTTATCTCATGAAACAAAAATGACGAAAAGACAAATTCAGACACTAATTAATCGTAAAGTAAATGTCTATTTATCAGCCGAAGAGGCAATTGAGAAAGGACTAGCAGACGAGGTATTATAGTGGATAAGGATTTCTACAACGAAAGCTCCGCAGCCAAACTTGGCTGGGAGCCAGAGTGGTTTGGTTGTGATGAGTTCGATTGGGACTTGGTTGAGGCTATTAAGCACTTTCAAAAAGACCGAAAGATGACTGCTGACGGACTTTGCGGTCCTGGCACCTTCCGCGTCATCTACAACGAGCGCATGGCAGATCTTGAAGAGTATCGTCCAGCCAACTCAACTGCTGGAGAAAAGTTTATCATTTCTAATGGTGACTATTTCCCAATTGAGTGGCCGAAAGTAAAACTATTTTTTGAAGGAGACGGAATGAAGTTGTCCAAAGGCTTGCGTAAGCATGTTGGAGAACGGAACCCGTCTTTTTTTGTTTGTCATTGGGACGTTTGTCTTTCGTCAAAAATGTGTCATAGAGTGTTAAAACAACGAGGCATCTCGGTTCACTTTGCCATCGACAACGACGGGACAATCTATCAGTTCATGGACATGAATGACGTTGCTTATCATGCCGGAGGCAAGACTTGGAACAACAAGTCCATCGGTGTGGAGATTGCCAACGCATATTATCCAAAGCATCAAGCTTGGTATAAGAAAAACGTTGGAGAAGAGCGTCCAATCATTGACGACGCTGTTGTTCATGGAAGAAAACTTGATCCGTTCACGGGATTCTACCCACAGCAGATCGAAGCCTTGAAGGCGCTTATGAAAGCCGTTCATAACGCCACGGGAATACCCCTTAAAGCGCCTTTAAGCCGCTCGGGGGATACAAACACTGGCGTAAGTAAAAAATGCGCTGACGGCAAATTTGAGGGCTTTATAAGCCATTATCATTTAAAGAAAAGCAAGATCGATTGTGCTGGTCTTGATTTAAAAACAATTTTGGAGAATATAAAAAATGGCTGATAAAATTACAGAAGATACAATCAAGAAACTTATCGAAGAGGTTTTGAATGAAGAGCAGAGATTGGATGAAAAAGTCAACCTAAGTGTAGTGCCCATTCATCAAGGTGATTATGTAAAAAGCACCACCAGATCTGGGAAGAAAGGCTTTAAGCAGCTTGGCTGGGATACATCTAACTTCGATTCTCATACTCTAGATAAGACTAAAATAGACAAATTAGCTACGCTGGACGGAACGGCGACCGATCTTTCACCAGCGGATGTCAACACTGGATATTCAACGCCGAGCCAATCAAAAAGATCTAAGCAATTACATATCAACGCCCCAAATGCTTTTAAAACTGCGGTTGATACATTGAGGAAAGGTCCAGGTCCCACAGCCACAAAGCTCGCAGGTAAACTTGGCAAATCTCCATACAACCTAAAAACTAATAGCACTGACGCTGATTTTCAATCCGCATCGAAAAAGATTTTAGCCACAATTACAGATTATCCAACGCTTTTGGCAGCAAATACTCTGTTCAAAAATTTAATGAAAGCTTTTGATACCGCTCACGGTAAAACTAACACAAAATACACAGCCGAACTTGCCAAGTTTAATGCCAAAAAAACAGCGTTTCCAAAACCAGCTGCGGGTGTTACACCTGCTTTGTCTTCAACTTCTGTTCCAAATATTCCTTCAACAAAAACTGTTGATATAAGCAATCCCGGTTTGGATATTGCCAGTAGGCCGTTCACAAGTCCTCTTGGGGACGTCTCCACGAAAGGACAATACGATTCACAAAATACAATTAATACCCAGTCGCAAAAAGTTAGAGTAGACTCGAGTCTATATAATATGTTTGATGCTGTGGCTGGTAAAGATATTGGTGCCAAATTTAGTCGACTTAATGAGGTAGCTGAAATCTTAAATGCAGGAACAGGCAGTTTGCCCGCATCAGATGATGAACTTCTGTTATTTGCTAACGATCTGGCAATTTTAAATAAAATAGGTAATTTAGCGAAAGAAATGGGTTCCAGTGGCGCCGGATTTGAACTTGAAGGGATTTTAGCTGGATTGATAAAAGGATACACTCCACAAGGATCCGGAACATCAGATATGTTGGCTGGTAAAGGCGGCACTCTTCAGATGTATAGCGCCAAACTAGTTTCTTCTAAACCTGGACAGTCTTGGATGGGAGAGGGAACAAAGACCAGCGGCGTCACGACATACAAACAAAACGGAATGGTTCATCATCTTAACAAAGGTGACGTCTACTATTTATATTTACATAAAGACGGAGGCGCCACAGCATATAATGTTTTAGACGTTAATATAATCAAACTTAAACAAAAAAATGCGACCAATGCACAGAGGAATAACCCACCGACCGGTAAGCCATGGAGCAACGTTAAGGGTGAATATCTAGACAGCACCGGAAAATTCCAAGCGATAACAGGTAATGTGCTAGGCGGCGGTGATACTCCAACAATCGGAAAAGGTCCAACACCATTTTTATCGTTAAAATTACTTAAGGCCCCAGATGACAGCGCATTCGCCATCGGAGAAAGAATTCAGAATTTTGTTGAAAACAAGGGCGGTATATTAAAAGCAGTTATGGATGCTGCTCGAAGACTTCAAAATATGGATGCCAACACAAAAGAATATCGCGCTGTTAGAGGCTCAGGTGGAACAGGAAAAGCTAAATCCGGAACCACAAGCTCAGCTGATTATGTCCAAGCAATTGCTGAAGATTATTCAAAAATCAAATCTAACTTTGGAAAAATCTTCACAACGACCGAAAAGGCATCAGCAAAAGTTGGTGGAACACAAGTTTTTACCGAACAAAAAATAACCGCCAACTCCCTCAAGAAATTAATTGAAAAATCTTTTAAGAAATGACTTGACAAACCCCTGATTTGATGTTATAATATAGTATAACATTTAAATGGAGGCTTAATGCAAAAACATTATAAACAAGGATCCCCTCTCAATCAAGAGATTGTTGAGGGGGTCAATATTCTAGCGGACAACGTCGCGGCAACCCTCGGACCCCGAGGACGCACCGTCGCGTTGTTCCACAAAGAACAGGGAGTTCCCGTCCTTACAAAGGATGGAGTGACAATTGCCGACTTCGTTGAGCTTGACGGACCGTTCCAAAACCTTGGAGCGCAAGTCATCAAGCAAGCGGCAAAGCAAACCGTGGAGAATGCCGGAGACGGAACAACCACATCAACCGTCCTCGCAAGAGCAATCTTGACAGAGGGACAACGATACTTGACAGCAGGGATTTCTCCCGTTGAATTACAAAGAGGAATCAATCGAGCGGTGGAAGTCATCGTCGAGAAACTTGATGACCTGTCAAGACCAATCGAGACCGTTGAAGACATCAAGCACATCGCAACGATCTCTGCCAACAACGACACAAAGATTGGAACCCTCATATCCACAGCCGTTGATAAAGCGGGCAAGGATGGCTCTGTAATCGTTGAAGAAGCACGAAGTATGAAAACCACTCTGGATCTCATAGAAGGCTTTAGATTCGATTCTGGATACCTTTCTAGCCAATTTATCAACAACGAACGCAATGGAACTGTAGATTACGACAATCCTTTGATTCTTGTCACAGATGAAAAGCTGGAGCATGTCGAACAGATCATGCCAACGCTTACAATCGCCGCAAGAGACTCAAGACCTCTGCTTATTGTAGCATCAGACATCGAAGGCCAAGCCCTTGCTGCTTTGATTGCGAACTCGGTTCGAGGAACAATGAAGGTTGCCGCAGCCCGTGCTCCAAAGTATGGAGAAGAGCGAAGAAACATTCTTAAAGACCTTTGTGCCTCAGTTGGAGCGAAGTTTATTTCTCGAGAAGCAGGATTGTCTTTAAAAGAAATAAAGTTAAATGACTTTGGTCAAGCAAAGTCCATCAATTTAACTAAAGGATGGTCAACCATCATTGGAGGTAAAGGTGATTGGGAAGAGATTGATACGAGGATTGCTGCGGTCAAGAATGAAATCCAGCAGACAGACAATCTTCAAGAATGCGAAAGGTTACAAGAAAGAATTACTCGTCTTGCCTCTGGAGTGGCTATCATTAGAGTTGGTGCTGCAACTGAAGTTGAGATGATTGAGAAAAAGCATCGCATTGATGATGCTTTGGAAGCTGTTAGGTCAGCACAAGAAGAAGGTATAGTTCCAGGTGGTGGCGTAGCGCTCCTTAGAGCGGTCACAGACCTTTCTATTACCTTAGACAACGAAGAGCAGACCCTCGGTGCCAAAATCGTTCTGAAAGCCTGTGAGGCTCCTTTGCGAACGATGGCGAGAAACGCTGGAGAGTCTGAAGATATTATTATTAAAATGGTGCGAGACGCACAAGGAGACGAAGGATATGATTTTCTTAACAGATGCATGGTTGCTACATATGAGAGGGGCATTATTGACCCCAAAAAAGTAACACGCTGTGCTTTACAAAATGCTGCTAGCGCGGCAGGCACTTTATTAACGACAAGTCACGCTATTGTTAAAGTTTGAAACTATTTAGTATGGTTTAAGAACTTTGGGGGTATAGGCATGTCGGACAATGAATTGCAAGAATTAAAAGATGCGATTGTTAATTTAACGCATCAAATACAGAGAATGTCGGAGAAACAAGACGAGATGTATCAAGATGTCCGTCAGATCAAAGAAGCAATCTATAATCCTGATCAAGGATTGTATGCTCGTGTCAGAGACCTTGAAAAATGGCAATCTGGTATGGCGAGGATTGCTTGGATCTTTGGGTCGTCAATCGCCGCTCTTGTTTCAAAGACGATTTATGATTTACTATAACTGGAGGAAAAGTGAGAGTAAAAATTAGTTATGGGGTTGATATAGAAGAAGTCCCTGAAGAGATTGAAGAGTTGTTTGATTTTGTATACAGAAAAAAATTAAATATAGACAAGCAACTTGATTTAGTCGAGAGACTTATAGAAGAAAAAGATTTAGAAGCAGCTGTTGCCACCATGGACAAGTTAAGATTAACACTTGGAAAGATGGACAATCGGATTGCTGATATATCACAGATAGCCCAAGGTTATATTGCTTACAAAGAACAAGAAGGAGTTCAAGATGTTTCAGAAGGGAGACCTAGTGTGGATACCGTCGAACACAGTGTTGTTGGTGCCACACCCGAACAACCCGGAAGCGATCCGGATAACGAGTAAACCTGAGGTTGGAGTTTTTATTGAGAAAACAAAAGAAGATGATAATTTTTGCGTCATAGTTAGTGATGGTAGGCGTTGGTCTACAAACAGAAAACACATCAAACACTTGAGGAAAGAATATGTTAGTTAAATTGGTTGAATTACACAAGCCGCAAGGCGACAGAGTTTTTTTGGACGAGATCTATGTATCATCGTCAGCTGTTACTACCATCAGGTCAGAGAACAGATCTACAATGCTCGAAGAAGCGAAACAGTTAGGAATAGCTGACCAAGTTTCATTCAGCAGAATCACAATTTCAGAGGGTGGACTAACGCGTACTGCAGTAGTGGTAGGGTCTCCGGCGGAGGTTCAGTCAAAGCTAAACAAAAAAATGTTATTGAGGGATTGATGAAATATTATAAAATTATCTGCTGGGCTGAGTGTCCTTTTTGCGTAAAAGCCAAAGCCCTAATGATTGATAACAACTTACCATTCGAATACTGTTCTGTGGATCATAGTAATGCTCTTTTGGATTACTACAAAATGATCTACAAACATGACACTGTTCCCATGGTTATACAATTAGATACGGAGTCCGAAGATGAAACATTCATCGGTGGTTATACTGAGTTCAAAGAGTTCCTCAACGGAACTTGAAGAAGCTTTTGAAGAGATTATTGCTACGGCAGAAGAGGAGCTGTGGGTGAGCGTTGAGTTCATCTACGGCTCAAACTCGTTTTGGGGTAAGACACCGGATGAAGAAATGTCTGAAGATGAAATAACTGGAATAATTGATGTTGGTGATGACCAAGACATTATTTATAAAATCATAAGTCTTACTCATGAGATTGGTCACGTCATCCATGACAGGGATAAGCACTTCATGAACACAAAAGAAACAATGTTTTCTGAAAGCATTGCTTGGTTCTTGGGATACAAATGGTGCGCACATCGAGGATTCGTTATTGACATGGACGAATACAAAGAAATGATGTCAAAATGTTTAAATATGTATATGGAGATGGAATGATACAGATAGTCAAAAAGCCTTGGGGCCAAGAGGAAATTTGGGCAAAGACAAATAAGTATGTAGGAAAAATACTTACAATAAATCCTGGTCACCGGCTAAGCCTACAATACCACGAAGAGAAAGAAGAGACAATATATGTCCTAGAAGGTGTCCTTAGGGTATGGAACAGCGAAGATGATAACTCTTATCGCATGTATAATACCGGCAGCGTAGTCCACATTTCCCCCAATCAAGTTCATAGATTTGGAGCTGCTCTCGGGGAGTCCTGTGTAAAATTGATGGAAGTCTCCACACCTGAATTAGAAGATGTTGTGAGGTTGAAAGATGATTACTCTCGTTAGTTTATTTCTAGGTCTAGCTCAAGCCGAGACGCTAGATTTTTATGTTGCTCCAATCAGAGTCTATGACAGAACACAAACAAAACAAATTGAATCAGAGATTGATCAGGAGTTCGCTTTCACACTGTCGTCTGCCTATTCAACATCATTCAAGGTTTCAAACGATAGAGGGACCTACTCCCCCGTCCTGATGGTTTATGACGATGTCCTAGTATATAACAACAAGACCATAAGGTATTATCATGGCAGCTGTGATTACAGACTTGACCCAATGAAATGTGCACATGAAAATGGACAATTCTTTATTGAGACCATAGTGACCGTTGATGACAATCAACTGACAGTTCGCATGACAATGTATGACCCGCAACTTCAAGTAGTCAACAGTAGCCTGTCAACAGAGGAGATGGTTGTCAACTGGATCAAGCAACAAGAGGTCACCAACATCCAAACAACACAGCGTGATGGAACAAAGACAGACTTGACACATTATGGGCTTGAGAAGCATCCACTTAAGTGGGAGATCCCCCATCACCTTTTAGAAAAACATATTCGCGAAGCAGCCACTGAATTGTGGCTTGGAGCAAAAATAACATTGTAAATCTTCCGTTACAATTTTGAGATCCCTAGTTACTTATAGGAGGTCGAATGAATGGGAAGAGTAGCGATATTATTGTTTTCTTTATTATCGACAGACACGCCAATTGTTGATAATTATAATTCAGATTTTCACAAAGATTTACATCTCTTTGCTGATACAAGCGTAAGGAAGTCTTACAAGTCTTCTGTGATCATCAACGCAATCCATTCAGACCACAAATCTAATATGGGTAGTGGAAACTACTTTAAGGTTTACCGAAAGAAATTCATACTTACTGCTCTTCATGTAGTGGAAGGGGCTAGAGAGGTAGTTGTTACTGACAAAGGAGGCCAAAACTATAAGGCCACAATAAAGTATAAAGACCCCTCTAGAGACCTCGCCATACTTACAGTAGAGGAGCAGATTAAATACGCAAAGCCGATGGAATATAAAATACCACAAGACTTAGAGATAGGAAAGGATATAGCATACTGCGGTCACCCTGATGGGCATTATTTTACATGCTACGAAGGAATCATCAGTGGGACCAGCAATCAATATATGTTGCTAGACATTTTCGCTTGGCCAGGTGCCTCAGGCTCAACCGTTTTTGATAGAAGCGGAAGAGTGGTGGGAGTCTTATCGGCACTGCCCTTGTCTGCTCCTACTGGGTTCCCAATTCTTATACCCAACATTGTAAGGCTAGCACCTGTGTTACATCTGTCACCGGATGAGATATGGGAGGTCATCAATGAATGATGAAAGAGAATCTTGTCGGAAAGTTCATACTTGACAATGGCAAATTAGGTTTGGTGATAAACGAAATCAGTCAAGGAACATGGAATGAGGATCCCTACTTTAGTTGGCATGTCAGCTATGAGATATTCTACTTTGAGTCTTCAGAGCATTGTATCATGACAAAGGCGTCTTTTAATCGCTTGGTCGACATGGGAAAAATAACTTTTTTAGAGGAAAAAAAATGACTACTACTACCCCCCTACCCCCCTCCTCCCTGTCTCCCAAATATAAGAGAGTGGAGGATCTCATAGAAGACATATGGGACCGATCAATGGAGATAGAGCAGGAATATTATGATACCGGCAACTCTAAACTAGTTCAATCGTTTGCGATGTATGTCATCATCATACAGTTTTGGGAAGATGTTCACATGAGAATCTTGGGGGACCAAGCTCGAGCCGATGATAAAAAAGGGTGATCTAGTTGGTATAGAGACCGGTTCCGGTGTTGATATGTTGATTATCACCGAAGTCATTAGACCAGAACGCTTTTATTATTCATACTCTATCTATTCTAAAAAGCATTCTCTTCTCGTGTGGGATCCTGAGTGTTATTTTCTTGTCTGCTCAGAAGTCAATATCGAGATGGATCCTGATTTTGAAAGCATAAAGTTTAATCACAACCTTATAATAGCTCTCGATAAGTTGTTCGGATTTGTTGACACTAAATAAGTTTTTTTTGACAGTATCACCACTGATTGAGGTTCTACCTTGCCGACGATTAAGTCGGTATTACCGACGATTTAGTGGGTATCCAAGAAACTTTACATAACTATATGTAACAAAAAACTTAACATAACTATGGTGAAGTAAACAAGAAAAGACCGCATCGAACTGTGGACGTAGTTTGCCCATTAGTTCGAGACAATCTCCAACTTGATTCAAGAAACTTAACATAACTATGTGATGGTTATTGGTTAAAAAACTTAACATAACTCCAGCAAGGGTTTTCAGATAATCGAGAGGACAAAAACTGTCCGCTACCTTCTATTATACCATAAAAATGAGGGTGTGTCAACTCCAAAATGAAAAAACTTTACATAACTATGCCATTCGCTTTCTATCAAACGGACAAAAACTGACCGCTCCCACTTGACAAACCCAAAACAATAGATTACAATGATTAGACAAACACAAACCACGGAGAAAATATGGAACGCAAATTTGAAACAGGCGATCTCGTCACGCTGACGAATCCCGACTATAGAGACATCCGCAAAGGCACAATGGGCATAGTAATGGAACCCATAAATGAACGCAGATGCTTGATGAACGTGTGGATTGATGGACAATCTTGGTCTTTTCCCGAACACGAGTTCGTTCACACACGTAATTATAAGGAGAAGAAATGCAAGTAGGACAACTTTATTCTTGCAAGTGGAGAACCAACCGCTCCGCCCGAGGATGGGATATGCTTTTGTTCTTAGGGACACAGATTATCCATCGCTCTGATGGTGTGGTCGTGACAAACTATCGTTTCTACGATGTTCTCACGGGTGAAACAAGAATCTTCGATAAAGGTCTCATCAGCCACTGTAAACTACTGGACAAGGAGGAAAAATGCATCCAATGATAGGCAAAACATTCAAAGGAGCCAATAACGGAGAGGTTCGAACCTATGAGATTATTGATGTAGATAGTGAGGGTTGGATAAAACTCCAACGCCAAGGTGAAAAAGGACACTTCTATCTACACGAAAAAATACACAAACACTTCCTAAAAAAAGTCGGCTATGAACCACAGGAGACAAAATGAAACCACCCTTTGAAATTGGAGACCTTGTGCAACTATCGTTTCGTGGAAAGTTGTCATTACAGTCCGTATTCCGTAATCGGTCAGTAGGCATTATCACACGAACAAAACCCAACCTTGCTATTCAACTTTGCTCTGTCCAATGGGCATCTGAACCCGAGCCAATCGAGATGCACTGGGACTTTATCGAACTCGTAGACGAACGGTCAAAAACTGACCGCCTCACTTGACAAACCTTTTTTAATAGAATACAATACTAACATCAACGGAGGACAAATGAACTATTACCCGATTGGAACACTGGTG
>Ga0209535_1000607_pt1 | contig 25199 bp, 23 predicted proteins | sample LinPmetageLP28_FD_184041 | JGI IMG/M metagenome (GOLD analysis project Ga0209535, IMG submission 184041) | Marine viral communities from the Pacific Ocean - LP-28 (SPAdes) (version 2) | ecosystem: Environmental > Aquatic > Marine > Oceanic | place: Pacific Ocean | collected 2009-08-22
AGAGAACTTTGAGATCCAAGAGTATGATTACAACCCAGAGTTTGCACAGATGGTAGTTAATAAATGTGTGGATTTCTGGTATAACCATGTAGCAATTCAAATTGCACCAGATCCATCAAATACTGAAGATCTAAAGAAGATGTATCCAGATTCAAATGGTGCATCTATGGAAGCCTCTATTGAATTAAAACAGCAGATAGAAACATTAAAAGAATTAAAGAGCCAGAAGAAAGATTTAGAGGGCTCTATTAAAGGTTTGGAAGTCGCAATCAAATCAGAAATGGCAGGTAATGAATTAATCACTTACGGTGAAGATACACTTGCTACCTGGAAGAGTAGTAAACCCAGGAAGGTGTTTGATCGTAGCGATTTTCAAAAATCAAATCCAGATGAATATGCAAAGTATGTAAAGGAATCTGGAGTATCAAGAACATTCAGATTAAAATAGGAGTTAACAATGAATGAAATAGACCATCTAATATCGATACAAACTCGATTAGAAAGAATCGAAAGATTATTAAAAAAAGAACAGGAAGATGATACTGTTATGACAATTAAAGAAGCATCGGATTACACAAAATATAGCAGTTCAACTATAAGAAGGGCTATTGAAAAAAAGGAATTATCTTGTATAAATCAAGGCAATAGAAAAATAAATGGAAGGCTTATGTTTCAAAAATCATCTTTAACAAAATGGTTACAAGGTTAAAATAATAGGAGTTAATTATGAATGAGCGAATCAGAGTACAAGGTGGAAAGTTATACACAAAGGTTGTGGATAGGCTTACTGCATTTAAAGAAAAATACCATCCAGACGAAGGTTTTTTTATTCAAACTAACATAACCACACTTACAGATAACTATGTTGTTTTTAAGGCTGAAATCCTTAACAAGGAAGGGGTTGTTTTAGCAACAGGGCATGGTTTTAATGCTATTGCAAAAGAAAAGTCTTTAGAGAAGGCAGAGACCGTTGCAGTAGGAAGAGCATTGGCTTTTTTTGATCCAATGTATGGTGGAGAAAGTGAACTTGCATCCCAGGAAGAAATAGAGAAGTGGGAAGATCTTACAAAAGATGATGGTAGCCAGTTTCCACCAACACAGAAAAAACCTACAGGTGTAGATAAAATAGTAGGCAAGGCAATGAATAAAATGAATGGCAATAGCCACGATATAAAAGATGCTGTCTGCAATTTTCAAAAACATAAAGGCAAGATGTGGTCCCAGGTAGCTGGTGAGGATCTTGACTACATAAAATGGATTATGGGTAGTGTAAAAGATTTAGACGATAAAACTAAATCAATCATTAGTCAATTTGTCTAAAGATTACTCTGGGAATAAGCAATGGCGAGAATATCAAAGAATGTACTCAAGAGCCCAACTGGATTTTCCAGCAGGGTTAGGAATACAAAAGGTCGTGCAAATGAAAAATGCATTCCTGGGTTGGCACTCTCTTTGGTGTTACTCGCCAGAAGATTTAGCAGGGTTAATAAGAAAGTTAAGGGGGGAATATGTCCGAAAACAAAATAGTAAAGAAAGTTGAGAAGATGTATCCAGAGACCTGTTCAGAATTTGTAAAAATACAGCAAGAGCAATATGATTTATTTTGCAAGAAACAGTTTGATTATGGTCCAAGCAATATAAGTGTCGGAACACAATTAAATACCCAGGAGGAAAGGAATTTTAGCCTACAAGGGGTATGGTTTCGTATGAATGACAAGATCCAACGATTGTTGAATTTGTTTATCAATCAAACCGATCCGAAAAACGAATCAATAGAAGATAGTTTTTTAGATATTGGTAACTATTCAATTATTAGTTTATTGGTGCAAAGGGAGAAGTGGGGGAAATGAAAAAAAATCAAATTAGTACAAAAGATATGACTTTAATTATGGAAGGATTGGGAAGGGTGATTTTGGAAGGAAAGAAAGAAAACGAATATGATAAAGTAAATCAAACCCAGCAGTTAGTAGATCGCTTAACGGAGTATGCGAATGATTTCTGGGATAAACAAAAGGGGAAAGCATGATTTCAATGTTAGCAGAACTAATAAGAATGTTTGGTGAACTGGCTGGGTACATCTGTGTACTTGGTATCGGTTTGTTTGCATTCGTGTTAGTGTTCACAGCAATAACAGATAGGTATGAAATAAATAGATAACACCCTGGTATCCACATACCAAAGGAAAAACAATGATAGAATTTACTGTAGAAGGCTCACCAATAGCCTTAAAAAGACACAGGCATACTCACAAAGGATTTACATATGATCCTTCAAAGAGCGATAAAGCTAATTTTTTAAAGAAAGCCTTAAAAACAGCCCCCAAATCTCCTGTTTATGGACCGATCTCTATGTCTATCGAGTTCTATGTCGGCAGACCAAAGGCACATTTTAGAACAGGACAACATTCTCATTTATTAAAAAGTTCTGCACCTATATGGAATACATCCAGGGCTGATATAGATAATTATGTAAAGTTAGTGTTGGATGCATTAAATGGTGTATTCTATAAAGATGATAGCCAGATCTGTCATTTAAAAACAATTAAGAAGTATTCCAATTATCCCAGGACAGTAGTTCAGCTAAAGGGAGTGGAGTAATGCCATTTCCATTTGTAAAAAGATCCAAGTTAGATGAGTTGGAAAAGAAAAATACTGAATTAAAACAAAATATTGCTCTCCTGGCTACAAAATTACACGCCATACAAGTTATTTGCGACAGGCATAATCAAGCCAAAATGGGCAATTTAAGAATGACCAGGATGGTAAAGGAAGTTGTAGATAAAATATGAGAAAAGATGTAGCAAAAGAACTGTATAAAAAAGCCCAGGAAGTTGCTTTTAATTACAGCAGAAAGAATAGACCAAATAATTTTAATGGTGAGGATTTTGAAGTATCTGAAATCATACCAATAAGTGCCCAGGGTGCAATGGTTATTTTTACAAAATCAACAGGTAAAAAAGCATTGGCACATTTCATACATATTGATCATCCAAAAAGTCCATTTTGGCAATATTACATTATGGGGTCTCAACATTTTATTAATCTGCATATGCTCCAGGAAAAGTATGCAGAAGTTGAAAAGAATAATTTCAGATTAAACTTTAGCGATTGATGAACACCAAAAGAATAGGATGGGTAGGTGAGCAATGTGTCAAGAAAGACTTGATGATGAATAAAGGATTTTCAGTATACGAACCTATTGTAGACGATGTGGGTGTTGATATGGTGGTAGATACAGGAAAGAGCCTTAAGAGAGTTCAAGTAAAGTATAGAAACAAGCAGAAAAGGCATAAATCGAGCATTGAAGTAAGCCTTAAGAAATATGTAGGTAGCAACATAGATGTGATTGCAGTCTATTATGCACCAAAAGACATTATCGCATATTATCCTTATGAGAATGAAGAGGTGATATGCTTGGCAGTAGAAACAGCAAAGAATAACCAAGAGTCACATAGGAAGTGGTTCTATAGATACATGGAGTTTCCGTTATGAGGGGTTGGATTAGTTTACAAAAACAGATAAGGAATCATTGGTTATGGGATGATCCTAAATACTTAAAAGCATGGTTGGATATGTTGATGATGGCGAACTATTCAGAGGTCAAAAAACCATACAAAGATCAGATCGTAACGATCAAAAGAGGTGAGTTTCCTTCATCATATCGAAAGTTAGGTGAGAGATGGGGTATGGCAAAGAATACGGTAGTAAAGTTTATGAATCGCCTAAAAGCTGACACAATGATTGACACACATACAGATTTTGGGTTTACCCTCGTGAAAATCATGAATTATGAGAAATATCAGAGCCAAGAAGGGACAGTTACTGACACAGTAGGTATGACAGTGAGTGACACACCAGCTATGACAGTGAGTGACACTACTATAATAAAAGATAATAAGATTAATAAAACTAATAAGAAAAAAGGCGATGCTAAAAAAGCATCACCACCCACACTCAAAGATAGGCAATTAAAATTTGTAGAACAGATAAAAAAAGTTGGCAAGGAACAAGGGTTACCAGAAGTAGAGCAACGAAAGTTTAACAACCATTGGGGTGCAACGAATCAAGGAGGAAAGAAGATGCGATGGGAGATGGAAAAGGTATTTGATATGAAGCGAAGGATGGCAACCTGGAAGATGAACATGACTGCATTCAGTTGGGATAAAGATGCCCAGGTCAAAGCACCAGAGATCCAAAAAGAAATAAAGAAAGTTAAATACATTTGTTTTGGCTGTGACAAGGTGAAAGAAGTCCAGGGAGAGATTACATCTAACGATGCATTTTGTGAGTGTGGTGACCAGTTTATGAAGCCTTACGAGTACAACACAATGAAAGCAAAAGACAATTCACCTAAAACAGTTTCTGATACCAGAAAGTCGCAGGATAAGATAGGATATGAAAGGAAAGGAAAAGAAAGTAGAGGAGAAGTATTAATGACTGATCAACAAATATTAGAAAAACTTGGATATGCAGTATGAACGATTTCATTCTTGAAATTTTACAGGCAACAGAAAAAGGTTCAGCAGACAATTACATGAAGCAGGTAGATTATAATAAAAAAGTTAGAAATAAAAAAGTATTAGATCATTTAATTAGCTGTCCACAATGTAAAACTGTGTGGCAATGGAATCATCACAATAGAAACTTTAGTAGAGAAGAAGGACCACAATATTATTATGTTGATTTTCCTCATTATGGAAAGCCAAAAGAAATCTGTCCTAAATGCAAGAAAGTCACAGTATTAAATAGTGATACTAATACAAATTTGGAGCAATAATGGATGCTATTATTTTATATTTGGTACAAGGGATCACTGTTCTTTGTGCTTTTTTTTTAGGTGCTTATGTGTATCAGCGAGGACAATCCGATCAATCCATAGTGCCACAACTTAATTTAAACAAGAAAGAAGTAGATCCCCAGCCAGACTGGGATCAAGTGTGATTGTTGAGGTTGATTATGCTTTTAACGAATTTGATGATGTCCAGGAACTTTGGGCACATCTTGCTATTAGTGCTTTACAAGCTGGATATGTACCTATAGAGGTTATTATTGGATACTCCTAAACTAACCGATAAACAGCAAATGTTTTGTAAAGAATACTTGATAGACCTAAATGCAACACAAGCGTGTATACGAGCAGGGTACAGTGAAAAAACAGCAAATAGAATAGCATCAGAAAACTTGTCTAAACTTGTTATACAGGAAGAGATTAGTCGATTAAAATTAGAGCGAGAGAAGAGAGTAAAATTAACTGCCGATAAAGTATTGAATGACATAGAGCGAGTCAGACAATTATCAGAGGGGAAAGAGCAATATAATATTTCTTTGAAAGCATCCGAACTCCAGGGAAAGCACCTGGCGATGTTTACTGATAAGCACCAAGTAGATGGTGAAGTCCAAATGCCTGTTATTAATATTTCATTGGCAGACGATGGCTGACATAAAACTTAATCCAAACCAAGCTGATTTCATGCAGTGCGATGATCAAGTAATTGCATTTTTTGGTGGAATCGGAAACGGTAAAACATTTGCAGGGATCTTAAAAGGCATCCTGCGAGTCGTTGATGGAAATCATAGCCCACAATTAGGTATGATTGCCAGACAGACCTACCCAGAATTACGAGATTCAACCCAGCGTACCTTCTTTGAACTATTGCATTTAATGGGATTCTTACCAGGAGTCCATTACGAATATAAAAAGCAAGAGAACCGATGTATTTTTAAGAATGGTCACGAGATTATCTTTCGATCTTTGGATGATCCAGCCAAGTTATTATCGATCAATTTAGGCTGGTTTTATATTGACCAGGCTGAAGAGGTTAGCGAAGAGGTTTTTCTTACGTTATTAGGTCGTTTAAGGGCTGTATCAAACCCACAATGCTGGATAACAGGTAACCCATTAGGACATAATTGGGTATGGCATCGATTTATACATGATCCAGTCCCTGGTAACATTATTTTTAATGCAAAGACTGAAGAGAATCTTGCAAACCTACCTGCTGGTTATGTAGACAGTCTAATGAACAACTACAATGAGATTTGGGTTAATAGATATTTATACGGATCCTGGGATGCTTTTGAAGGTCAGATCTATCCCGACTTTGAGCCCAGTGTTCATGTTGTAAATGATTTTATGCCAGATCCTGGTTGGAGAAGGTTTATTGCTATTGATCATGGAAGAACCAATCCAACAGCAGTCTTATGGGGTGCAGTGGATAATGATGATAAGATATTTGTATACCGAGAGCATTACGAAGCAGGTCAAGATGTAGACTATCATGCCAGGGCTTTGAAGGCTCACTTAAATGAAGGTAGATATGAAACTTATGTTATTGATCCGAGTACAGGTGCAGGGAAGCAAGGAGATCCAGAAACAATAGGGAATCGCTATAGGCAATTACATATCCCTGTTGTAGGAGCAAACAATGATGTACAGGGTGGGATTGATAAAGTAACGAACTGCATTAAAACCAATAAAATATTTATTACCAGGTCCTGCGAAAACTTACGAAGAGAATTAATTAATTATCAGTGGGAGCAACCCAGTGCATCCAGGGCAGATCTAAATGCTCCAGAGAAACCATTAAAGAAAGATGATCATGCTGTTGATGCTTTACGATATATGGTAGGTGAGATTGTAGATAGTGCAAATAGACCAGATACCAGAACAGACACTATGAAGTTTATTGATAACATTGTTGTGGATGCAGATAACACACAACCAGAGTGGGACAATTACTAATGGCGATTGAATACAGAGGAGAATCTTTTCCAGGGTACAACAAACCAAAGAAATATTCTGGCAGTGGCAGATTTAAGAAGCGAGTCCTGGCAAAGAAAGGAGATAAGGTAAAGATTGTAAACTTTGGACATAAAGGGTATAAGCACAATTACAGCAAGAAAGCCAGGGATAATTATTTAAAACGATCAGCAGGAATAAAGAATAAAAGTGGACAAAATACATCCTCTGATAAGCACAGTGCAAATTACTGGAGTAGAAAGGAGTTATGGAATGCCTAAAGCATTTTGGGATAAAAAGAATCCGAAGAAAAAGAGTAAGAAACTCACCCCTTCGCAAAAAGCATATGCAAAGAAGTTAAGTGCCAGTAAGGGATGGAAATATCCTAACCTGGTTGCAAACAGCATAGCATCAAGGAAATAACATGGCAGGATTAGACTATTACCCAGCATTAGACCAGGAACAAGCATTAGATCAAGTAGCAGATGCATCAGAAAGAATACCCCAGGTTCGTAGCTGGTTAGATAAAAGTAAGAAAGCCAGAGCATCCCAGGCAGATCGATGGCGTAAAAACGAACGATTGTACTATGGGAGACATTGGGCAAACCCAAGCAAGGGAACAGAAAGCCAGTCCAGGATGATCTTTAATTTCCCTTTGGCTGTTGTGGAGACAATTCTACCTATTATTAATGACTTTCAGCCTACAGTGGATGTAATGCCACGAGAAAAGAACGACATATTCTTTGCTGAAATGATGCAGAAAAGATTTCAACAGATCGTAGAAGAGACTGATTTATATGGTCAGATCCTCCAGGCAGTAAAAGATAGTTTAATCTACTCCAATGGATTTTTACAGATCTTGCCATCCTTAACAGAAGAGGGTGTATTTAAAGGATTTGATATACAAGTAATTGATCCATTTACAGTGGTCCCTCATCCTTATGCTACTGATTTAGATTTAAAAGCAGGAGAATACTTTATGTTTGCTGTACCTATGGAGACTTCCAGGATTTTTAGGGAGTTTGGCGTTAAGGTAAGTGCAGATGGAAAGTTAGATGATTATAAGGCGTACCAAAAGGTAACGGATAATGGGGGAATAGAAAGTGCAAATGCAGAGTCTGATTATGATATGGCATTGGTTATTGAATGCTATAGTAACGAATCTGATAAAGAAAAATATCCAAATGGTAGGCATACGGTTGTTGTCAATGATAAACTGATTGTTGATGAGCCATTAGAATTATACAGGATGCCAGTATTTATGGTGTCTAACTATAAATCACCACACAACTTTTGGGGTATTGGTGAAACAGAATTAGTCCGAACACAGACCAAAGCGATGAATGAAACCTTTAGTGCTATTAATGAAAATATTAGGCGTATGGGGTTTCCAATTCGGAAGGTAACCCAACGAGCCAAAGGTCAATTAACCCGACCAATAACAGGAGCCCCTGGAGAAGAAATAACTGTAGTAGATCCAAGTGATGTTACGTTTGAGTCACCACCACCTATTCCAGGATATATACAGAATTATATTGCCCAGGTTGGTCAGTTTATGGAAAACATAACTGGTGTAAATGATGTTACACAAGGTCGAAAGCCAGGAGGAGTTACTTCTGGTAGAGCCATTGTAGCTTTGCAGGAAGCCAGTCAAACCAGGCAAAGATTTAAGATAAACAAAGAAGTGTCCAGGCTTACAAAAGAGATTGGTGAGTACATGGTGCAGATGATCTTAACCTTTGATGAAGAGATTAAATCTATTAGACAACGAGATGCAGAAGGCTCATTTGAGTTTACAGAGTACAATCCAATGGCTGTTTATGATGCAGATGGTAACGAAGAAGGCACACCAGAGTTTAATCCTGGAACAGCCAAGCGATTAGCTGATAGTGAATTTGATGTAGATGTTACTAATGGATCCAGATATGCACAAGGCAGAGTCGCTAACGAAGAACGAGCAATGGAATTATACCAAGCAGGGATCTATGGTATTGAAGAGGTTGTTAATGCTCTCAATGTAAGCGATAAACAGGACATTATACAGAATTGGTATGTTCGTAACCAGATGGTTCCCCCACAGCAACAAGTCCAACAGGCAGAAGAACTTCAACAGCAGTTAGGAATGTTGATTGAAGCTATCATGCAGGAAGGAATGGGAGGACCAGCAGAAGAACAATTAGCACAATTAATAATGGCAAACCCAGCTTTGGCTGAAACGCCAGATTTTCAACAACTACCAGGTGAGATACAGGACCGTATTATCACTGTAGCAGGATTGGTTGGTGGGCAGGGAGAAGATCCAAATATGGATCAACCCAGGGCTTGAGGTTTTTCTGCCCATCACTTAACAAAAGGATAACACAATGCCAAAACTAAAAATGAAAGGTAAAACAAAGAAGTTCAAATACACAAAAGAAGGTATGAAAGAGTATAAAAAAGCATTAAGTAAATCAAAAGGATATTAATGATCCAGGTTATTTCTGGCATACTTACACCTACCGAAGCAAAAGATCTCCAGGATATGGGGAAATCTGGGGCTATGTATTCTGACTTTTCTCATGAAATCATACAAAAGGTAGCAAAAGTGTATCAATCGGAATTAGATGACCAGGAATTAGTATTAACAAGTCCAAGTTATTGGAGAATAGAGACACGACCAAAAGGACATGAATGGCATTACGATGGATGCAAAGAAGAAGATGGAAAACTGGTAGACAATCATATGGCATGGTGTAATTATGGATCTACATTGTTATTAAGCCCTAATAATTTATTTGAGGGTGGCAATTTGTTCTTTGAACAAGAGGGAAAAGAATTTGAGATCAAAGACCATTATTTAAATGGTGTATTGTATTCAGCAGGGAAACGGAACAACCCTATGAAGCATAAGGTAACTCAACACGCTGGGAAACGGTGTGTTTTATTAATGTTTTTTTCAACAAAACCAGTGTCGAAAGACCAACTGAAAGGATAACAACATGTCAGAAATAAATGTAGTAGGAACAACAAATTTAGAAGTAACACCAGAATCTGAACAGATACAGGTGGGAAATTTTAGTGGAGATCCAACAGTGGGTGAAGTACAGCCCTCTACGGATGACTACGACAATATTCCGATCCTTGGGGAACTCTTGGGAGAGCAATCAAAACAGGAATCGAATACAGAACAGGCTGTGACCACAGAGTCAGTAGAACCAGCCGAAACAGAAGAACCTAATGAACCACAACAGGAACTATCTGATAGTGAAGAGGAAACATCATACTATGAAACAGAAGATGGCGAACAATTTACTGTTGAGGATATAGAGTCCTGGAAAAAGGATGCTGACAATCGCCACGAATGGAGCAAATCCAATACGGAGAAAGCCCAGGAAGTAGCAGATCAGCGTAGGGCTGTAGAGCCTTTGGTTCAATTAGTAGAACAACTAAACAAATCGGAAGAGTTCAAAGATACGCTGAAAGAAGCGATTGAAGATGAACTTGGTGAAGAAGCAGGGCAACTGTTTGAACAGTCCCTAAAGATGGAAAACAAGGATCTTCCGAATCCCTTTGAATCTGAATTAGCAGAAGCAAAGGAAAAAGTAGAAATGATGGAAGCTGAAAAGGTTTTAGACCAGTCGATGTCCAATCTCCAAACACAATATTCGTTGAAAAGTGAGCAAGTCCAGGAAGTATTAGACTATGCAATAAACGCCCACGAAGAGTCTGGAAGATTACTAACGCTGGAAGAAGCCTACAAAGTCATGAGTTTTGATAAACCGAAAGTAGAAACTCCTGTAAAAGCAAAACCATCTGTGCCTGTCAATGTCCAAAAGAAAGTAGGCGTAAAAAGTGACAAACAATCAAAAATCACGAATTACGAAGATATTGATGTGGCAACATTTTTTAATTCATAACGGAAATAAGGAGTTAGCGTATGTCTAACATAGTAGTAAGTGGAACTGGTTCTGCTTCATTAAGTGCCTTAATCCAACAGTATTATATGCCTGTTTTGTATGACAACATCTTTAAGAAGTCTCATCCATTACTTGCAATACTGAAGGCAAAAGCAAAGACCTTTAATGGTCGTGAAATCGTTGTACCAATAGAATATGCCGAAGGTGGTTTAGGTGTATTTGGTGATCGTCATACTTTAGTATCTGAATCTGTTGCAGGATCATATGTTCCAGCAATAGCAGAGATCGCAAAGACAGCATCATTCAAACCAACAATGCTAACAGGTCACTTTCTTTTAACAAAGGAAGAAACATTGTTAATGAATAGCCCTCAAGCTATCAAAAACATTGTAGGTGCAAAAGTCAAGAACCTTCAAAAAGGGTTAGAGAAAAAAGTCGCAGAGAATCTGTTTACAACTGCATTGGCAACCGATGCCTTCAATCCATTAGGTGTTTTATTGGATGATTCAGCAACTGCTGGTGGTCTTGCACCTGGATCTAATTCATGGTGGAAAACGCCTGTATTAGATGTGACTGCATTTTCAGATGCAACTGGTGAACACACTACTCAATCTCCTCAAGTAGCAGACTACATAAAAGAAGCTGATATGGTTGATGCAAGTAAAAACACTTACATCCTTCGTATTCTTGCTAAAGGTGTTGCAAATGCAAGGTCGCAAACTGGTGAAAACCCAGACTTAATTGTTGTGCCACAGTATTTGTATGATCTCATTGAAAGCGAATTGGATCCACGAAAAACAGGTAGTAAAATGTCTGAAAAAATGGGTTCAATGGGATTCACTGGATTAAACTTTAGAGGAATTGACATCATAGCTGACCAGGATATGGTAACTGCACAACAGCAGGTTGTTTCTCCAGCAGTAGCAAGTACAAACTTTGATGGTAGAATTTATTTTATCAACACAGAATACTTGCATATGTTCTTTAACTCTGGTGCAAAGTTCACTGCATCCGATATGATTGAAGATACAAATAGTAACACATTTGTGCAGAAAGTACACACATATGGAAATATGGTTGTTACAAACCGTAAGGCTCATTGTGTTGTAGAGGATCTTTACTCACCATTGGATTACGCTTAAGTAACTGAATAACGATTACAGCCCTGGGGTTTTCCTGGGGCTGTGATAACTGGAAATATTATGACAACAGCAGACATGGTAACCATATTAGGCGATAGAATGGAAGATACAGCAGGGGATCTTTTTTCTACGACTATCAAAGAACGATATTTGAATCGTGCCCAGGATAAAGTGATTCAGTCGTTACACCCACATTTATTAACTGATCTACAGGTAATTAAAACCGATATTACTATGTCTACTGATACCGATGTAGATAGCCATTTTAGTAGTTATTTTATACCGACACAAGCAGGAGCATTAGACTCGGATCCATTTGGTGGACCATTAGGTATTTTAGGCATACGAATTAAAAATAGTACCTTTATTCGCAAAGTATCTTTTGATATGGTCAAAGATTTCAGCACAGGGTATGTTGCCTTTAATGGCACAGAGCCAGTGTATTTTATATTTAAAAACAGAATATATATTTATAACAATACTGCAAAGGTAGACTGCTACTACATGAAAACACCTGCTGTATTAGCATCATCACCAGCAGTCAATTCAGATTTAAATGCTATTTTTCACGATGCAATCCTGGAATTTGCAGAAGCAGAGTTATGGAGAACTGTAAATAAACAAGATCGCATGAACAATGCTTTGACCAGGGCTTATGAATATCTGGGTAAATACAACCAGAATCCAGCTACTGGAGTCGTAGGAGAAGGGTTACCTTTTGATTATTCTTCCTCTAATTCATTAATCGATCCTATATACCCTAATTATCCAAATCCTTAATGGCAAATTTTATTGATATAAAAGAATTTGATGGGGTTTTAACCAATGCTGATATTGAAGATCTTCCAGATAATGTCGCCCAGGAAATAAAAAACCTAAAGATCCAGGCAGGAAAATTAGAAAAGACATTTGGGGCTGGAACAGCTTCGGGTATACCTTCTATTGGCTTAACCTTTGTAAACGATTCCTATAGCCCATCCAAAGCCTATACAGTACATAATATATTTACATTTGTATCGGATAAGTTTGAAGGAGATGTTAATGATGCAGGAGATGGGTATCGATATTTATTGGTAACGGTAGAAGCTACTGATCAATCCGTAAAATTATGGTGGTGGGATAGTTCATTGCCCGATGTAACAGATCATTTACAAATAGAAGATAATATTGTATGGTTTCAAACAGCATCAGCACATGGTATAACAGAAGATGACCAGGTATTAGTACAGGATATTAAGAATAATGCATCTCCACAAGCATCTATTACAAGTGGAAGCCCAGCAACACCAATAGGAGTATATGAATCTGCTGATGTAATTCCTTCCACAACCAAAGTAGGAATCAATACAGATACTGCCCAGACATGGGGTGGTAGTTTTTTTAGTAACACATTAGCAACTGGTGCATCAGCACAATCTTTTAGTGGGAAGCATAATACTCATTTATTAATGCATGATTTAATATCTCACGACAGCACTTTACAAGGGAAAATATATGATGTAGCAATCGCATCTATGAATGGGAGAGCATTAAGTATTGCTAAAGTTTCGCAGGATGGAAAAAATCTAATTACTTGTGTTGGTTCTTCTGTAGCTGATTTAAGCACTCAATTTCATGCTACTTACAGAGATGAAAGTGTATACTTTACAGGAAGCATGATTGGGTTTAATAACGCTATTTATGTGCATCATTCATATACAGAAAGTGGAACTAATAATAATTTTATAGTAAAATACACTTGTAGTAGTAATGGAACTGTATCTGAATCTGTTGTGGGCTCTAACTTATCATCAGCCCTTGCAACTGGCGATTCTTGGATGAAAGTAGTTAATGGTAAACTTTATTTATTAATTAAAGGAATTGCTCTGTACCAGATCACATCCTCTGATAGTGTTTCTACCATTAGCACCAGTGGAATAACAGCAAGTCAATTTGCTGGTCTTGCTTCAATATCTTCAACAAATAATTTAAGTAGTTCTGGTGTCTCTGGATCTTCTGATAATAATCATGAATATTTATTTATTGCTAAAGACATAGGGGGAAGATTTTATTTATATCATAACGATGCATTGTCTTTTGGATCCTGGGTAGAATATGGAACACTTATTGTCGGAACATTTAAAGCAATAGAATCAGCTAATTTTAAACAAAATAGCAACAGAAGCCATAGTTTAGTTATTCATTATTTAAACAGCAGTGGACAAACAAAGTTACAATATTCAACACATTCTGATTCCAGTGTATTAACAGGGTTTAATAATATTAATACAAGTATTTTTGCAAATAATACAGATATTGAATTTATTTCATCTACATACAATTCTCCAGGATCAACATATCTTATAGTCGGTACAGATGATGTTTTTGATGGTAGTAGTAGTCCGACTGTTCAAGTAAATGGTAAATTGTATTCTGTCAGTACAGGGCTATCGGTAGCAACTATAAATAACCAAGCTGTTGTAGTAGATGGATCTGCCAAGAGTAAATGGAATCCTACTTGTTTTGCTGATTGTGTAACCGAAACACATGGTGGAGAAGTGTTTTTTGAACACGCTAAAGGTTATATTGGTATATATGGATCGGAAGCACTAAATGTAACTGGAGCAAATAGTGCTGATTTATACAGAATGACTGACATTGGTTGGTTGGCAAATACCTGGAATGGATCTGGCGATTGTGAATATCGATGGATTGATGTTACCAGTAAATATGATATACCAGCTTTATACCATAAAAAGGACAGAAACCCAATTATACCATTTGGAGATACCTTACGAGTATTGCCAGGTAATATTGCAAAGGTAGGCAGTAATGAGGCAAAGGGAGCCTGGTTAGGATATATTGATCGTAGTCTGTTTAATGGGAATACTGTATACGGTCCTGCATTCTTTGCTGAAGCAAACAGGCTTACAAATCCATTTACTTTTAAAAATGTAGAAACAAGAAAAACAGATGAAGATTTGCGACAATCTGATACAGTAAAATACACAGTAACAGCAGTTTATGATGGTGTCCAAGAAACACAAATTGATGATGATAATATTAAGCAAGTTGTAACCAATAGTGATGATGGAGATATTCAGAAATCAGAAATAAAAATAGTTATTGATTTACCAATTTCTACTATGAGTAAGCGTATTACAGGTTTACATCTTTATCGTGCAGAAAAGTTAAGTGGTGTATATGAAACATATAAGTTGATTACTTCTTATAATTTTGTAGATGCAGGAACATCCGAATTAAATATTGGTACATCATCTGATGTAGAATTAGAATTAAACATAGAAGCTTTTAATGATAAAACTATTTTTGTAAAAGACCAAGACAATGCAATAAAAAACTGGTTAAATGATGGAAACACAGGAAATGTTACAAACAATCAAAATACCATTATTGATAATGACTTTTATGAATGGGGGGGAACAAGTTATAGCGAATATGCTATTAAAGTTGGATCTTTTGAAAAACAAAAAATAGAAAAAGTAAGTGCGATTGCAGGGTTTGACCAAGTAGGGTCTGTTCGATTAGAAGCAGATTTAGGTGATAATGCTTCTACTGATACCACTATGACCGTAAATACAAATACAGGTCTTGTTAATGGACAGGTGTATCAATTAGGAGGAAGAAAGTTAAAACTTGGGGAAAATAATACTGTTGAAGATGATGATGGATCAAATCTTGAAAAAATAAAGTTAAATGGTATTTCTGGAACAAATATTACAATTATAAGAGGGTGGAATGGAAGTGCAGGAGATGCTTCTTTAACTCGATCGCACAGTAAATATGATGTAATTAGAAATGAGTCAGCATCGGTAACTGGATGGTATAAAATAACAACCGATGATAGTATGAATGGTCGCTTTCACAATGAATCATGGAAAATATTCAGAGAAAGGTTTGGACCAGGTTGGAAAACAGAAATTAGTACAAAAAACGAAGGTGCATTTGCAGGAAAATATATGGGTGTTGCTATTCCTCTTCCATCACTGGCAACTGGAGCTACAGAGCCTTATGATATGTCCCCCTGGAGAGATACTGATGGCACAATGAAATTAAATAGCTTACTAAATCAAAAATTTGTAGGAACAAAACCAAGTTCAACTTCACAAACATTTAAAATTCAAAAAGCATATACTACATGGAGTGATCATTTAGGGTTTACGCTTATTGAAACCGATAAAGCATTTCAGTCGGGTAATTGGGTAGATCAAGTCGTACTATCTACTTTTTCAGACACCTCTGTTGTTTTAGGTACAACAAACGAAATAACCATTAATGACAAAGGATCAACTTCGTTAGGTGAACATCCTTATGGTCAAGAAACTAAAATAAAAATTAATGCACAGTATGCCAAGATCTTAAAGGGCAGATTATTTTTAGGTAATATTGTTTTGGATCCTGGTAATGAAAACGAAGTGCAGAACGATTGGGTAGCGTACAGCGAATTAAATGCTTACGATGTAAGACCAGTCAGCAATGTGATTCCTTTCCCAGATCGTGAAGGAGGACAGATTACAGGATTATCAGAATTGTTTGGTAGACTTATTGTATTCAAAGCCCAGGCTATATTTGTCCTGGATGTAGTAAATCCTTCTTCTCCAACCAGCTGGGTGCGAAAAGAATCAAAAATTAATATAGGTAACATTGCACCAGAAGGTATTGTTGAAGTGCATGACAGTGTTTATTTTGTACACCACGATGGTATTTACAGATTAGAATCAAATACAGTAGCCAGTTCCGATGCAACTCCTTCTGTTATGGAGAAAATCACATTAGGAATAGAGGATCAATTTTTACTTGCTACAGACAAAAAAAACATCAAGGGTGTCTATGATCAAAAGAACAATGAAATCCTGTATACATGGCAAACAGGAAGCCCTGCAACCCAAGAGGTATGGGCATATCATATAACACTTAAAACCTGGCGTGAAGTAAACACATCTACCAATTTAGATATACTAACCTTTGGTGAAAATAGTGGACCAGTAGCCTGGGATAATACAGATACCGATGTAAAGAAATTTGATGTGCCAGAAGCAGTGGGAATAGCCTGGAAAAGTAAACGATTCCGATTGGATTTAGACCAAAAAAAACTACTTCGCTATGGTATGGTAAAATTTACAGGCACAGACACTTTAACCGTAAATATATACCTGGATGGTGCAGGAAGTGTATCCTTTACAAAAGATATTACAGCCGATGGTGGCGTAAACAGATTCCCTATTAAACGCTACGGTAAAAACTTTGAAATAGAACTAACAACCCCATCGAGTACCAATGTGTTCTCGGTAGAACGAATGAGAATTGAAACGGAGTAACTATGGCTATTAATCCAGCAACAATGATGATGATCGCTAAAGGTGTCGGTAATATGGCACAAAGTGGTTCACGATTATTACAACCAAGATTTCAGAATACCAAGTATGGTCAGATGCTACGAGAAAGATCCAGGAATGGAAATTTATCTCAAGCACAGGAATCTAATATATTAAATAAAGTGGGAACACAGGCAGGAAACAATGCTCAAGTAGCCAGAAATAAATATATAGGTAGTGCCATTAACCAGGGAATGGGTAATTCTGTAGCTTTACAAAGAGGATTAAGAGAGTCTGAAGCTGATGTAAGAAGAACAGTTACAGATACATCCAGAGATATATATCAAAATGAAGAAACAGCGAAATCTAATGCAAAAATGAATTATGCAAGGGCAATGGATCAAGATAGTTCAGAGCGTAGAGGTGCTTTGACTTCTATGATTACAGGTGGTGCAAATACAGCATTACAGGCAGGAGCAACAGAATATGGTGCAAGAGATGCAAAAACTCCAGATGCTATTACTCAAAGTATGATTAAGGAAGGCAAATCTGCTGAAGAGATTTTAGGAATATTAAGACTACTACAAACTCAAGGTTAATCGCATGGCAAAACAATCATTAGATCAATTAATTGCAAAATTTGAAAAGTTAGCGAAGGAAGAGCAAAAAAGTAAATCAGAAAAGAAATTTGCACAAGACTTACAAAAAGCAAAAAATAAAGAATTAATCAGTTCTGAAATAGCAAAAGCAAAAACACCTACAGTAAAAACAGGTCAGCAAAAATTAGCTGAAAAAGTTAAGATGATGGAGACTCAAGATAAATACGATGTATTGCAGGGAAAAGGAAAGCCAGAGTCTGGTAAAGATGCTGTAGATAGACTGTTAAAAGCAGTTAAAGATCAAGATAATCTAATGTTTAATAAATCAGATGGAAGTCCAACATTTAGTGGTCAATCAGAAATATCCCCAAGAGGTGTAAAAGGATCAAATTTTAGGATTGCCCAGGAGCGTATGGATGAAATACAAACTGATTTGAAAACTGCACAGAAAGCAAAAAAGCAAGGTATTACTTTGCAGGAATCAAAGAGAAACAAAAAAGTAAACGATAAATATCGTGAATTGTTAAAAATGTTTGAGGCTCCTGGTGTAGATAAAAGAAAAGCAGATTATTTAGCAAAGATGACAACAAATAAATTTTTTAGGAAATAAATGGCAGATCCAAGAGACTTAAACGAATTTGGTGGACAGCGATTATATCGCAACAGCCTGGATGATATATTAGACCAGGTACAAAGAGATATAGAAAATGAACGATCTATAGCAAATGCCAGGCAAAATACTATTATTAATAGTGAAGATCCTGTTCAAAAACTTAAAGAAGTTCAGACGATTGAAAAAAGTGTAGCACAAGAAACTCCAGAAATACAACAAACTGTATTAAATCGTACATATAATATACCTCAACAACCAGCACCTACTGGTTTCTTACAACCAAATCCTAATCCACAGTACACTATAGGTCAGCCCAGAGGGGAGCAACAAAATTTATCAGATGATGATATAAGGCTTCGTGTAGAGTTAGAACGGATTCAAGGACCTTTTGATGAACTATACCAAGAAAAGTTAAAAACTGCCAAAGAAATCCCAGGTAGAAAAGTAATGGATCCAATTTCTGGTGGATCGTATACAGTACCTGGATCTACAAAAGAAGAAATTGCAAGAAGGCAAACAATACAGGAGTTAGAAAAAAAAGGAATTATAAATAAAGGTGAAGGTATTGGAACTTTTCTTACTACAGCAATACCATTGGGTGGTTTAACTCCAGAAGAACAAGCACAACAGCAAGAGTTTTATCCTGTTAGAAATTTTTTAGGTCAAGCATTTGGAACAGTTGCATCATTTATTGGGATAGGAGGCTATCTTAATGCTCCAAAATTAATAAAGACAGGAGAGTCGGTACGAAAAGGTGGTAAAATAATTGAAGAAACTTTCAGAAGGGATCCAGGCAGACTAACACAAATTGGAGTTGATTTAGGTAGGAAAATATCAAAAACAAAACTGGGTAATGTATTAAAAGATAAAGGTGTTGGTAGTTCTACAATACAAAGGTTTGCAACAGGTGCGACCACAGGTGCTGGTACATTCGGAGCATATAGCTTAATAGATCAGATTGACGAAGATGCTTCTGTAGCAGATAAAGCATTAACTATTACAGAAAACGCTATATTTGGAGCAGGATTTGGTCTAACAGGCAATATAGCAAATAGGGGGGCAAGAGCATTAGCCGATGGAACTTATGGTTTTGTATCCTCAAAATTAATGGAAGGTGCCACAACAGAAGAAGCATTGTTAAATGGTTTAATGTTTGCTGGGTTTGGCGTGTTAAATAATAAAAATGTTGCAGAAGTAGATAGGCAGTTTGCAGTTAAAGATTTTGTAAAACAAGCAGACGATATTTTTAGTTTATTGCAAAATATGAGAAGTAGTAATGGGACAAAACCTTTTACTAAACTACAAAAAAGACAATACACGAAACTTGTAGAAAATTATGCAAACGAGTTATATGGTAAAGGTGTTTCTGCAAAAAACATAGAAAAACAAACAGATGAATTTATTTCCAGATTTTTAAGAAGCAATGATCCAAAGGGATCTGTTGCAAAGATAAGACAAATTGGCAATCAGTCTAAAACACAAATGCTCCAGGGAAAGGCAAAAATAAAGAAAGAGGCTGTAAGTGTGCCTACTACTGGGAAAGCTGATAAAGTAAGCCAGGAGAATGTATTAAGGCTGTCTACAGGTGAACAGTTACGAAGGATAAAAGATTTAGGGTTTACAGAAGAGCAATTTGTAAGACTTTCTGGTAAGCAAAGACAAGACATCCTGGATAATAATATAAAAGAAGAAAATTTTGTAACAGAGCAACCTACCCGACCATCGATGACTGTCCCAGGACCAGCCCCCGATGTAACGCCCTCAACGAAGAAGTCGGATAAATTGGTACCCGAAAAATTAGAACCAAAGCCAGAAGAAGTAAAGCCAGAAATTAAACCTACGAAAGGCGAAGCTACTGGTTTAAAAGTTGTTTCTTTAAAAACAAGCGATGTAGCTATAGATGAATCAAAATTTCAACCCAGAAGAAAAGGGGAAGAAAGCCAGGCTATCATTGATAATATTGCTAAAAATTTCAGTGCAAGTGATTGGGATGAACCAGTAGTATGGCAAGATCCAAAAACAGATAAATATTTTGTGTTATCTGGTCACCATAGACACAAGGGTGTTGTAAAAGGAGGGTACGGATCTGCTACTTATAAAGTGTTACCTAAAGGCACAACCTATGATGAGGCTGTAAATATATCACAAAAAGGAAATCTTGGAAGAAATGAGCAAACTACTTTAACCAATAGCGATACTGTTAGGAATAAATATGATAAAGGACAAAGTTTAATAAGTATTGCTGAAGAGTTGCCTGGATTAACAAAAGCACAAACACAAGCAGGAAAAAGTAACGCTGTAAGAAAATTATTACAATTATCGTATTTAGATAAAAAAGGGAAACTGCAAAGTAACTACGAAAGTGTAAACGAATTTCCAAGAATACAAAGTACATCATCTTATATTGGTGCTTTACGAAAACAATATGATTGGATACCAGACAGGTATGAGGATGATATATTTACTTACCTGTATACAGAAAATGGAATACGCCAGGATGATGCAGATTGGAAACTTAATTTAGAAAGTACCCTGGAAAAATTAGCAGATGCAAAAGATAGACCAGGAAGTATATTAAAACAATTACGCCAGGATCCTTTACAGCCAAAAGAGGGAACACCAGACGAAGTATTAACACAAATTAAAGACTTAAAAAAATCAATAGAAAATGCAGGAAGAAATCTATCAGATGATAAGTTTTTACAAGGCGAAATTGCTCGTATACAGGAAGAAAAAGGATTATCCGAAATAGATGCCCTTCAAGAAGCAAAACGAGATTTACGAAAGCGTAGGGCTGAATTAAAAACAGAATTAAAAGAACTGGTAGATGACTCCAGTAAACCAGATCCAAATCAAAGTGCTTTGTTTGCACCATTGGAGCAGTTTAATATATTTAAAGGCACAGATATAATTACGGGTATATCTAAAAAAAATAGAATAAAATTAGATGATTTAGTTAATGAATTATCACAGGTGAATAGAGAGTCGTATTTACTATCAAAGCAAATTTTAAATAACCAGGTAAGTAGGCTAAAAGCTGAAAAATTAAATAAGGAACTGCAAAATAGAAACAAAGAACTACAAAAACAAATATCAAAAATAGATAAACCAATCAAAGGTTCTACTTTTAGCCCTGGAATACCTGGTGACTTTAATAAACAATTTGAGTTAAATTTAAATAAATCAAATAAGTATCGTAAAAATGCCACAAAAAAACAAAAAGAAACAGTTAAAGAAATCCGATCTGAAATATCTGGGGTGGGAGAAAGAGGAAGATTATCCAGTGTTCGTGATTCCTTTATCAAAACCCAAATTAAAAAAGTCGGAGCCAGTCACTTTATTGGACAAAAAATAAAGTCAGTTAAGGATCTTGCTGGAATAGCACAGGTTGCAAGAGATCCAAGATTTGAAACACTTCGGTATTACTTTGTAAATGATAAAAATAAAATTGTAGGGTATACAGCAGTTTCTAATAAAATGCCAGGTTGGGTAAATCCCTATCTTGTCCCTGGTGCTAAAAGAAATATTCCTTATAAAGATCAAGGGGTTGATGGTATACAAGAATTAGCCTGGTGGATTAATAGTCTTTTAGAAAAAAACAAAGCAACAAAGTTTTATATACAACATAATCATCCTTCTGCTTCATCTAAACCCAGTGGTGGAGATGTAATTTTTACAGGTAAAATTGCAGAAATATTTAAAGAAAAATTTGCTGGGCACATTGTAATAGACTTTGATGAGTATAGTGTTATAAAAACAAAAAAAAATCCCACCTTACAAGGAGGAGTATATGAGTACGATCCATTAGAAATTCTTGATATTGAAACTGTTAAAATGCCAGGGTTAAGCCCACAGAAAATAAAAGGCAAAGATCCGTTGCGAAAAACAGATATTAAGAATCGATTTAATTATTATTCTGATAGTATAAAGACATTAGAGGATTTAGTAGTCCATGCTAAAATGATTCAACAAAATAACACAACTACTTTTGTGCCATTGACAATGAATATGCAAGTAAATGGAATTGTAGACATTCCAACGAATATTATTTTAGAAGCTGGAAGAAATAAAAGCAAGATGATTCGTTTAAAAGCCGAAATAAGAAAAATTGCTAAAGATTATGGAGCCCAAAGACTATGGGCTTATTCTGATTTGCAAAATATGGATACGCCTGTAGGTAAAAGAATTAACGAATATTCCACGCTGGAAAAAGTGTTAAAAGAATTAAGGGATGGTAAATTCATTAACGATGCAATAAGAAAACATAATGATGCCCTTATTGAAACAACATATAGCCAAACAACTGATTTAAGAGGGCATTTATATTTTGGAGAAAAACCAAAAGGATCACCTTCAAAAATTGTCGGAGAAAAAGCAGATTACAGAGGGGTTCACACTGCACCTAAATCAAAATTTGGTGCCCCTGGACACGATATAACAGGGAATGGTCAAATATACCCAGGCGATGTTTACAGTAATAATGGAGCCAGATATTATGGGCATGGTGGATTAGAAAAAGGGTTAGATGAGGAAACAATAAAGATTCTTAATACTTTTCGTGGTAAGCCAAATAAACTTGTTACAATCTATAGAGCAGTACCAAAAAATGTAAAAGAAATTAATCCAGGTGATTGGGTTACTGTAAATAAAAAATATGCAGAGTTTCATGGTAAAGGTTGGTTAGATAATAGTTTTACAGTGTTGTCTAAAAAAGTACCTGCAAAAGAAATATTTACAGATGGTAATAGTATACATGAGTTTGGTTGGAATCCGCAAACAAATGCTTCTCCTTCTCAAGCAAAATCACCAGAGTTTAAAAAATGGTTTAAAAAGTCTAAAGCAGTAGATGAAAACGGAAAGCCAGAAGTCTTATATCATGGAACAACTCAAAGTTTTGATGTGTTTGACATGAAAAGAGCAATACCTGATGCTGATTTAGGTAAAGGTTTTTATTTTACAAATAACATAGTAGATGTAAACAGAAACTATGGGACAAAATCAGGACCTGATTTAAAAAATAAATTAGAAAGAACAGCTGAACAAGATCCAGAGTACACAAGTGGCGAAGATTTAGATATTGATTATAAAGTTAGATTAAAAGTACATAAAAGTTTAATTGCTAATGAGGGTAATGTAATGCCTGTTTATCTTTCGTTACAAAACCCAGTTGATCTTGGAGCAAAAGGAACATTTATAGAACCAGCATATACATACGATGAAAAATTAGATGAATATATTGACGATGAAGAAAGTATTGCTGTTAAAATTTTAGATGCGATTGGGTTTGCTGATAATGTAGAATTTAAAGAATTGCAAAAAATACAAAGTGCTGTTGGTGAATTAATTGGCGATGGGATTTATGCCAAAGATTTAATTGATGGCATGAAAAAGATTGATGAAATAACATATATGGAAGATGACAATGGTGAATTAGTAGGAAATGAATTTATAAGTGATTTATTTGCAGAAGCAGGATTTGATGGTTTTATTGTACCCGATGCAAATAAAAGATTTAATATGGACATGGTTGAAGGCACTACACACTACATTGTATTTAATCCTACTCAAATTAAATCAGCTATTGGAAACAGAGGCACATTTGATCCCAATAGCCCAAGTATTATAGAAGATAACATTCCTGCATTTAAAATAAAACCACATAAACAATCGCAAAAAGAATCATCAAAAGTACCACAAAAAATTTACGACAATGTAAAAACAAAATCAGTTATGGATATTGCCAGAGAGCGTACAAAAGAATTAAAAGGTCCAGGGCTAATTAGTAAAGCATTAACTCCATTATCAACCAGATTGCGAGTAATTGCACCAGAATTAAAACGAGCCATAAGAAGATTCCAGGCAAATGTAGATATAAATACTGCAAAAGATTTAAAAGTTGCCGAAAACTTTATGAAGCAAACAAATAAACTTCGGAAAAAGAATAAAAAAGATTATGCTGTATTAGATCTTGCAATGAAAAACAGTGATATAAATAAAGTAAAAGAAGTTTTAGAAAAGCATACTATGGGTAGTGAGTTTATTAAAGTACGAAATTTATTAGATAATTTATATGCTCGTGCTGAAATGGTAGGGTATGAGCCAAATTATTTAAGTGATTACTTCCCAAGAAAAATAAAGGATAGCGATGGATTAATGGGCTACCTGGAAGCATCGGACTCATGGGGTGTATTGCAAAGTAATATAAAAGCAAAGGAAAAAGAATTAGGCAGACGATTAGAAAAAGATGAACGATTAAAGCTAATTAATAACTTAATTCGTGGCTTTGGTGGCAGATTAGGAATACAAAGACCATCAAACTTAAAAGAAAGAGAAATAGAATATTTAGATAATGAGTTAAATGAATTTTATTTTGACAGCAACACAGCATTACATAAATACATTGTACAAATGAATGAAGCCATAGAGATTAAAAGATTCTTTGGTAAAGGTATGGGACCAGAAGATCCAAACATCCAAGTAGATAATAATGTCGTGGGTGAGTATGTAGACGACCTTGTAAGCAAAGGTGCAATTAAATCAACACAGCAAGATGAATTAATTAATTTATTACGAATACGATTTGCCCAGGGACCAATGGATCCAAGATTAGCAAAGATGAGAAGCAGATCTTATCTTTTTACAATGGGGCAATTATCCAGTGCAGTAACACAAATTGGAGATTTAGCCTGGTCTATTTATAGTGGTAGCTTAACGGAAACAGGTAAAGCATTAGGTAGGTCTGCTGTTGGTAAATCTAAAATAACCAGAGAAGATATAGGCATAGAAAAGATTGCCCAGGAGTTTACAGAAGTAGATAGTGCATCAAAAATATTAGATACAGTGTTCACACTAACAGGTTTAAAATATATTGATGCTCTTGGAAAAGAGTCGCTTAT